>Ga0136617_10006020_pt1 | contig 10853 bp, 13 predicted proteins | sample AntDrymUQ3222106_2_FD_129672 | JGI IMG/M metagenome (GOLD analysis project Ga0136617, IMG submission 129672) | Polar desert sand microbial communities from Dry Valleys, Antarctica - metaG UQ322 (21.06) | ecosystem: Environmental > Terrestrial > Soil > Desert | place: Antarctica: Dry Valley...
ACCGACACAGACCCCCGCTTAACCGCGCCGGAGGTCTGACCCATGCCCGAACCTAGCCATCCTCCCCGTGCGGTCACCGAGCTCGCCACGCTGATCACCACCCTCGACGCGGTAAGCCTCGTCGCCAACTGGACCGCCGACGATGACGACGGCGACCGGCAACGCGCCGGACTCCTACACCTCGTCCTGATCGACTACCGCGCCTTCTGCTCGGCCACGCAGCGGTGAAGCGGACAAGGTGCGCCAACGACTCACCTTTTCCCCCGGGTGCGCAGGACATCGACGGCAAGACCTCGGCGTCGTCCGGCAGCACGGTCCACCCGCGACCCGACCAGACCGCTCGGCGATCGACGCGCGACAAGGGTCACACATCGAGCCAGCCGCCCTGCTCAACCGCACCATCGCTTCGGTCAGTGCCCGCCGATGGCGTCTGAAGTACGGGCGGAGCTGAGATCGGATAACTACGTGCGCGCGACGGCAAAGATCCGTCGGAACGGGAACCACGTACGCCCGTCCGGACGAACCGGATAGGCCGCACGCAGCCGGGGCACGAGCTCGGCAAGGAACGCGGCGTAGTCGTCGTCGTCCAGCGCGTTGCGCACCGGCCGCAGGGCGGTGGAGCTGATCCACCGCAGAACCGGGTCGTCGCCGGTGAGGCGGTGAACATAGGTGGTTTCCCAGGCATCGACGGCGGCACCGGTAGCGGCGAGCAGCTCGGCGTAGCCGGCCAGATCGAGGACGGTGGTGCCCTCGTCGAGGGGCACGTCACCGCGCCACCGCGGCTCGTCGAGCAGCTCGGCGACGAGGATGTGCGAGGGCGCAGCGAGGTTGCCGGGTACCTGCAGCGCGAACCACGCGCCGCTGGGCAGCGACCCGATCCACCGGGGCAGCAGTTCGGCGTGCTCCGGCACCCAGTGCAGGACGGCGTTGGTCACGACGATGTCGGTGTCGGGCTCGGGGGACCAGCGAGCTATGTCACCCCGGACCGCGTCGATCCCGCGCTCGCGCGCCGCCGCGACCATCTCGGCCGAGGAGTCGAGTGCCGAGATCGTGGCACCGGGCCAGCGCGCGGCGAGCACACCGGTGAGGTGGCCGGGCCCGCAACCGAGGTCCACGACCCGGCGCGGAGCGGTGGCCCCGACCCTGGCGATCAGGTCGTGGAACGGGCGGGAGCGGTGGTCGTCGAAGCTCAGGTAAAGCGATGGGTCCCACGTCGTGGCCGAGGTCACGTTCTGAGTCATGGACCCTCCCGAGTCCAGGTGACCGGTTTGTCGCCGCATTCACCGTGTCCACATAGTACGTGTCCCGTTCGGGTGGCTCGCAACCACGTGGCAACGTGCGTGAGCTGACCGTCCGGTCTGACCAGGGGGCTGCTGGAGCCTGCGTCGACGGTCATCAACCGCCGCAGCCCGGATTCCAGAGCTCGTGCTCGGTCCGGCGGAGTGTCAGGTGAGGACGGCCGGTTCTCGGCGACGCGAACCCAGATGTCGCCCTGCTCGTACCAGTCCTGTCCGGCGGCACGCATCAGGCCACTGCAGAACAGGATGGTCAGCTCCCGCCGCTGATCACGGCCGCTGCCGACATGGGCGAGAAGGGCCCTGCTGGCGAGGTGGAACAGCTGGTGCGCGACGGCCATCGCGCCGGTGCCGCCGAAGGCGTGGACCTCGGGCTCATAGATCGTCTCGACCCATTCGGCGATGTTGTGCCTCGCGCGGAGGGCGTCCAACTCTCGATGGACGGCGTGCCGAGCGTCGGCTCCGGCGACCTGGTGCGGTATCAGGTAGCGCAGTCGCCAGCAGGGCGCCTTGCGAATGAACCACCACGACTCGACGATGCCGCCTGCTTCGGCGCGATCCATGATCGGCACCAGGTACGCGATGGCAGCCTGCTCGGCGGTGGCGTAGTCGCCGAACTCGACGCCGACCTGCTGCCACGTCGGCGTCGGGTCCTGGGGGCCTGGTCCAATGTCCATGTAGGTTCTCCCAGATCGGGCTCAGGCCAGCAGCAGGCAGGTGTCCCAGCCCGACCGCGGCGCAGTGCCGGTGGCGGCGGTGTGCAGGGCGAGAGCAGCGCCAGTACCGCCTTCGAGCAGTTCGACGTTGCGCGGCGCCGTCCGAAGCTGCTCGACGAGCAGGACAGCGAGGTCCGGCAGGCAGGCGGCGAGCTCACCGGTTGCGGCGTCGGTAGCGGTGCGCCAGGTGGTGTGCAGCAGCCCGGCCGCGCCGTGGCAGAGGCTGGGGCCGATGATCCGAGCGAGTTGGGCGGGGTCGCGCAGGCAGCCGAGCAGCGCAGTCTCGGCGGCGCGCTGGCGGGCGGTGTCGCCGGTGGTCAGGGCGGCGAGTTGCTGGGCGCGGGCGATGCCGGGCGTGCCGTAGCACCAGGACGGCTGGAGCGGACCGCGCTGCTGGGCACGTCCGGCACGGGCTTCATTCAGGGTGATCGTCCGAGGCCACCACGGTCCGGCGGGGTGGTCGTGCTGCCAGGAGTCCAGCCAGGAGCAGATGTGGGCGATGGCGTCGGTGTGCCCGTCGACCACGACGCCCCGACGCAGGGCGAGGGCCAGCAGCGCCAGGGGGCCGGTAATCCCGTGGGCAATGCCGAAGTTCCCGTGACCTCCGGGGTAGTCGGCCGGCGGTTGGCCGGTAGGACCGTGCTCGGTCCACCACCCCGGCAGCCCGTCGGCGGGCCGGGTAGGGGCTCGGTGAGCCGGATGAGGTAAGACAGCACGGCGGCGGTGACCTCGTGCTGCGGGTCGCGCCGCAGGTGGTAGGCGCCGAGGCCGGTAAGGCCCCGGATCAGGTCGAACTCCGCCAGCGCAGGCCGGTCGCCGCGATCGATGCGAGCGTGGGCGTCGGCCAGGCGGTCGCGGGTCAGCGCCCCGGTGGCGGTGTCGAGCTGAGCCTGCGCCCGCTGGTAGCGGCCGGAGCCTTCGGCGGCGTGGGTGACGAACGCCAGGGCGGGGACGTCGAAGAACAGGCTGGCGGTAGGTCCGCCGCGCAGGTCGACGCCCGCGGCGGCGGACAGCCAGGCGTGAACCGTGACCCAGGCGTCGGGCTGGGCGAGGGCGCGTTCGATGTGCAGCAGGGCAACCCCGGCGGCGCCGTTGGCCAGCGATTGCGGCCGTGGCCGGTGCGTGCTGACGTTGGTGGCGAGCGTGGTGGGGGCGATCAGATCGTCGGCGATGCCGCTGGCCAGGTCCAGCACCGACGGGTCCGGGTGAGTCACCGGGGCACTTCCGTACGGGTGTTCTGGCTCAGGGCGACGGCGCGGGCGAGGCGGTGACACGTCCGCTCGGATTCCGGCGCGATCCCGGACGTGCGGATGCAGTGCAGATGCAGCAGGGACGCCAGCACCGCGTCTGGAGCGACTTCACCGGCGGCGGTGAGCGTGTCACAGTAGGCGGCCAGCGTGATCCGCCGCCGCGCCCAGGCGTCGGCGATCTGCTCTCCGCCGATCAGTTCCCGTACCGCTGCCCAGTCCTCGCGCGGGTCGGCGAGGTGCAGCGCCTGGTCGTAGACCGCGCGGTTCGGGGCGGGGATCGGATCGGTGGAGATGTTCTCGATCAGCCAGGCTGCGCCGTCGGTGGCGCCGCCGGTGAACCCAGCGGCCAGGTTAAGCAGGCTTGCTGAGGTCAGCGCGCGGACGTCTGCGGCACCAGTACCGGGTACGGTATCGGCCATCCACACGACTCCAGTCATAACAACAACCATACAACTGACGATCGTCAAAATTAGATACTCCGATTGGGTGGGTTGTGCGTGATCCATGCTTACGGGCATGACCCGCACTACCAGACAGAAGGGAGCAACACCGTGGCCAGGAGCAGCCCAACCGCGCTTAAATGGTGGTTCGCCGTCGCGATGCGCCGACTCCGCGAGGCCAAGGACATCAGCCGGGAGGCCGCCGCCCAGGAGATCCAGGGCAGCGTCTCCGCCATCGCGCACATCGAGAACGGCCGGTCGCTGCCCAAACCGCTGGAGCTGAAGGGACTGCTGACCCTCTACGGGGTGGCCGAGCAGAACGAGGCGTTTGCGAGCCTGCGCATCCAGGCCCGCAAGAACAAGGACTGGTTCATCGGCTTCGACCAGAACGCGATCCCCGAGGACTTCGGGCTGTTCCTCGGCATGGAGTCCTCCGCCAGCCAGCTTGACAGCTGGGACGCCCAGGTCATCCCCGGTCTTCTGCAAACCCGCGCCTGCGCCGAGGCCATCATCCGCGGCAGCGAATTGGACCTGCCCGACGCCGAGGTGACCCGTCGCGTCGACCTGCGGATGACCCGCCAGCACATGGTCTTCGACGAGGGTGAGTCGCCGCTGGTGTGGAGGGTGCTGGCCGAGTCCGCCCTGCGGTGGCAGGTTGGCGGCGCCGAGGTCATGCGCGACCAGCTCCACCACCTGGCCGACGTCGCCGAGCGTCCCGGCATCACATTGCAGGTACTGCGCCCATCCGTGGGCGCGCACACTGGCGTCGAGGGCACGTTCACCATCCTGTCCGCTCCGCCGGAGCTGGAGGACCATCCCGGATGTGTGTACGTCGAGACCCTCGTCAAGCCTTATTACTACGAGGAGCTGGAGCAGATCAGGAAATACCGCAATGCCTTGGCCGAACTCCGGCTCAAGGCCACCGCACCGGAGCAGACACCGGCGCTGTTCCGCCAACTAGCAAAGGAACTGTGAGACACGATGAAGTACGAGGACGCCGTTGCCGCCTTCGCCCACGCGACCAACTGGCACAAAGCCTCCTACAGCAGGGAAAACGGCGGCTGCGTCGAGATCGGATCTATTCCCGGCGTGATCGGGGTGCGTGACACCAAGCTCGGCGCCACAAGCCCGATCCTGGCGTTCACCCCCACCGAATGGGAAGCGTTCACCCGTGGAATCAAAGATGGCGGGTTCGACTGGCCAGCCGGGCGATCGCGCGGCGCAGGTTGTCGCGGGTGATGAAGTGCCGCTCAGTGTTGAGATTCCGGCCAGGATGTCCCTGGCAGGGTTTCCACCGTCAGTTCCGGGTCGATGACCCGCAGACGAGCCGCCGCTTGGGCCGCCAGCACTGGCCAGTTCCAAGCCCGGGCGCAGGTCACCACCTGCACGGCGGCCACATCTGGGTTAAGGTTGCGGCCGCCGACCAATTCTCCGGCGTGAACGGCCTCAGTCGCATCAAGGGGATCGATGAGAATCATGGGTGAGGCCAGCAGGTCCCGCATCTGCTCGACGTGACCGGGTTCGTGGCGCCTGATCTGCTGCCACGCCTCGGACAGCGCGGCCGCTGGAACGAGCAGCACGATCCCACGCACCGCAGCCCGATCGGCCCACGTGGTGGCGTAGATGTTCTCCCCGCCACCGAGGACGGTCAATGCGGAAGCGTCCAGGACGAAACCGCCGATGGTGTCGTCGATGCTCACGAGGCTCGACGGGCCGCCATCCCGAAGTGGCGGTCGATGACCTCATCGGCCCAGGCGGTTGCCTCGGGGTGCGGATTGCCGACCCGGGCCCACCAGCGCTCAAGCCAGGCCTGGCGATCGAGACGGTCGTGAACGGCTTGGGCGACAACCTACTCCGCCCATACCGAGGCGCGTGCGTGGCCGGCTGGGATGGTCACTGCTACATGCGGGACGAGGCGAGGGCCTGGGAAGGCCCACGCCGGCCGGTGCGACTCGACGCTGCGCGGTGGCACCGACCCGGGCGAGCAGATCGCGGAACGGCCGGGCGCGATGGTCGTCGAGGCGCAGCTACAGCGACGGGTCCCAGGTCGTGGCCGGGTCTGATCCCGAGTCGACCATCTCACCCATCGATGTCGCCGTGCCCGAGCGACCGCGCGACGTCCGCGGCGAACTCGTGCGCGGCGACCTCGTCGGTACCGGGATCGGGGCGAACCTGCACCACGATGCCGTCGCGACCGGGCACCTTGCGCGCGACGATCCACGCCCCGCCACCCGGGAGCTCGCGGTGCTGACGGGACCGGATCGACGCCGTGACCCGCTCGTGCACCACCTCCGGCACCCGCCCCGGCTCCACCAACCGCAGCCGGCGCGGCGGCCGGTCGGCCAGCAGGACGATCCCTCCGACGGCGGCGCACTCGGCGGCCTCCACCAACGTGATCGCTCCACCGGACCACGCCGCCTTGGTGACCAGGTGCCAGCCCAACCGGCGGGCGGCATCGGCAGCGCCCATGCTCGGGCCCGCAAGCGACCCGTCGGCCGGCAGCCACATCCCGAGCGAGGTGACGACGACGTGCCCACCGCCGGCCAGTGCGGCGGTGGCGAGCACCCGCTCGTCGGGCGCCAACCGCCCGGTGAAGCCTCCCGGCAGCTCGTCGCGGCCCAACAGCCTGCGCAGGACGGCGGCAAGCCTCACTGCGCCAACCTCACGGGCCCCAACCTCACGGCCCCAACCTCACTGCGCCATGCCCGTCGCCTTGTCGCGCAAAGCGATCCGGTACTGCTCGAGCGGGACGAGATCGCCGAACAGCTGGTGGTAGGCGTCGGCCTCCTCCATCGGGTTGATGCGTTGCAGTCGCGACTTCAGCTCGGCGACCTGGGCCTCCACCAACGCGAGCCGGACCCCGGCCACCACGCTGGCGACATACCTCGCCTCCTCCACGTTGCGCCGCGGAAGCTCCAGCGGCTCCACGGCCAGCGCGGTGACCAGCTGGCGCGCCTCCGGAGTGCACTGCGCGACGACAGCCTCCAGCCAGGCCTGACCCTGCAACCCGCGACACACCCCGCCCACCGCCTGGATCGCCCGGTGCACCCCGGCGAAAACGGGGTGGGTGAAGGCCTGCTCGGGGAGCTCGTCGTAGATCGGTCCGGCGATGGTTGGCACCTGCAACGCAGCCTTGAGCGCCTCCCGCTGCAGGTGCAGGCGCGGGTCGTCCTTCGGCGGGGTGGCGGGCGCGTCGCGCCTGCCCCGGACCCGCGGTGCGCTCTCCCCCCCACCTGCGGTCTCCCGGACCCGGCGGACAACCGTTGCCTCCTCTTGCCAACCCGTCCAGGCGGCCAGCTTCACGGCGTAGCGGTCGCGGAGGTCTTCCCGTCGGATCTTCGCCACGATCGGGACGGTGCGGCGCAGCGCGGCGGCCTGCCCCTCGACGGTGTCCAGGTTGTGCTCGCGCAGCATGGAGCGGATCGCGAACTCGAACAGCGGTTCGCGACGGGCCACCAGATCGCGCACGGCGGTGTCGCCGTGGTGCTGGCGCAGCTCGCAGGGGTCCTGCCCGTCGGGGGCGATCGCGACGAAGGTCTGCGCGGCGAATGCCTGATCGCCCTCGAACGCCTTGAGCGCAGCGGCCTGGCCCGCGGCGTCGCCGTCGAAGGTGTAGATCACTTCACCCAGGTCGAACGAGTCGTCCCCGATCAACCGCCGGATCACCGAGATGTGCTCGGCCCCGAACGCGGTGCCACACGATGCCACCGCGGTGGGCACCCCGGCGAGGTGCATGGCCATCACATCGGTGTAGCCCTCGACGACGACCACCTGGCGACGTTTGGCGATCTCGCGTTTGGCGAGGTCGAGTCCGAAGAGCACATGGGTCTTGCGGTAAACCGGCGAGTCCGACGTGTTGAGGTACTTGGCCTCGATCTGGTCGTCGTCGAAGATCCGCCGCGCACCGAACCCGACGACGTCGCCGCCGAGGTCGCGGATCGACCACAGCAGGCGCCGGTGGAACCGGTCGATCGGGCCGCGGCGGCCCTCCTTCGACAACCCGGCCTTGATCAGCTCCTCGAAAGTGAATCCGGCGGCGAGCAGGTGTTTGGTGAGGGTGTCCCAGCCTGCCGGGGCGTACCCGCAGCCGAACTGCTGCGCGGCGCGCGCGTCGAAGCCGCGTGAAGTGAGGAACTGGATCGACGGCGCCGCCTCCGGCGTACGCAGCTGCTCGACGTAGAACTCGGCGGCGCGCTTGTTGGCCTCCAGCAGCCGGGACCGGGTGCCGCGGTCGCGCTGTACCGAGCTCCCGCCGCCCTCGTAGGTGAGGCGGATCCCGACCCGGTCGGCGAGCCGCTCCACCGCCTCCACAAACCCGACGACCTCGATCTTCATCACGAAATCGATGACGCTGCCGCCCTCGCCGCAGCCGAAGCAGTGAAAGGTGCCGTGGGTAGGCCGGACGTTGAGCGACGGGGACTTCTCGTCGTGGAACGGGCAGAGCCCCTTGAGGGAACCGGCGCCGGCCCGGCGCAGTGCGACGTACTCGCCGATCACCTCGTCGATCCGGGTGCGGTCGCGGACCTCGGCGATGTCGCTGTCCCGGATCCGGCCTGCCACGAGGGCGAGTCTAGGCGCGCGGTACGACGACACCTGCGTCGCCTACGGGCAGAACTGGGCGCAGGACTGATCGGGATCTTGAAGGTCGGACCCCGCCATGTCCATTCGCGACCGCGGCTGGTGCCGAAGGGGCGCGGTGCAGGTGTCGGGGGGTAGCGTGGCCGGTCGGTCCGCCGCTGCCGACATCCCTCGGTCGGTTCGTCTCACCGGTCACGACCCAAGCTCCCGACGGATTCGCTTGCGTAGCGCCCGATGTGTACGCCAGCGTGTGACGTAGTAGGACAGCAGGTCCCGCCAGGGGCACGACTGTACAACCCCTTACAAGGGGGCCATATTTCACACCCCGCAGAATCATCTCCATGTGGGTATCGTGGCGTGCCCTGAAGTCCCCCAAAGATTACACAGGAGCGGATATCCGGACCACCGACGGATATCAAAGCCGTAGCGTTCGCAGAAGTCATCGTATTCGTGGGTCGGATGGCCGAATCGTCGGCAATTAATCTCGACAGTGACCAAATCCCACTCGGGCTGCCCGATCGCCACGCTCTCCCAGTCACAGAGTACGTGGCGATAACTCTCCTCATCCCACAGCATGTTGCGGTGCTGTGCATCGCCGTGCATAAGCGTAGGCGCTAGCTGGTAGTCAAGCTCGGTCATGGCCTCGGCCAGTTCTTCCCAACGGAGACGAAGTACGGCTCGTTCGGCATCGCTCAAAATGCGGTCATGTCCAGCCAACATCTCCAACTTCACCCACCAAAACCCAACCCCGCCAATACCTCATCCAACCCCTTTACCGTCTGCGTACCCTCCCACGGCCGCATACGCCCACGAGCAACCTTGACTTCACTTGTCAGCCGTGCCGAGCAATTTTTGGTAGCGAGCAGTGCCCCCTCACCAATAACTCGCGCTGCTTCATCAACCTCGCCGGATTGCAGGCGGGCAGTACCGAGACGAAGTTTACAGAAAGCCAGACTGCCCACGAACGAGTTGTCGAATAGCTGTAGTCCCCTGCTGGCGCTGGTGGCCGCTTCTGCTGGCTTGCCCAGCCGCAGCAGGCAGTCGCTCTGCTGGCTGGCGATTAGCCCCTCGTGGTACCAGTAAGCGGGCGACGTAGGTGGTACGTCCTGAGCTGCCGCCAGGCCAGCATATGCCTGATTGAAGTATCTCATACACTCAATATATTGACCATCAACCGCGTAGGCAGTTCCAGCCCGTTCGGCGGCACAGACTCGCAGGAGTGGGTCATCAGTCTTAGTGGCGAGACTCTGGGCAGCCGCGGCGAAGTCGATACCGGCATGGGCCTTGCCCTGCCAGGAGGCAAAGTAGCTCATATTGCACAGCGCGTAAATAGCCAGCTCGCTATTGCGGGCTTCCTGAGCGGCCTCCCGCGCCTGGTCACAGTAGTACATGGCGCTGGCAGGATCGTCGAGATCGAAGAAGTAGAATCCGGCAGAGCTGGACATGCTGCTGTAGACCGATAACAACCGGGGACGAAGCTCATCCGGGCATTCATCCAGCAAGGAGTTCACCAGTTCCCGCTGGGCGAGAACGGTGTGCAGCACCGCCTGCGGCCCGAGAGCATCCTCCTGCCGTTTGCAGTGCTGAAGCATAATTTCGATACTGTCGATAATCTGAGTATCAACCCGACCCGGCGAGACGATGGCCCGGACGAGACGTTCCTGGTTATAAGTATCCAGCTTGCTTACCAGCGAGGCAGCAACCGTGGTGGCCACCCATCCCAGTAACCGGAGGTGTTCCCGAAGCTCCATCGTATGTGCCCATTCACGGAAAAACGTTCTAAGCTGCTCACGGAGCTGATCTCCCCATTCGGCACGCACCGCCTGTGTTGAGCTGCTCAGGAACGCCACGTACAGCAGCGGCCCGGCCAAGCCACCAGCAAGTTCCGCATCGACAGCGGCGACCAAGCTCGCTACGACCTCCTGTCCGGTCGGCCCGGCCAAGCCGTTGCCGTTCTGGGCCTCAGTCGGGGTGGTCATGGCTCGCAGCGCCTGAGCATGAGCCTGTGCCTCAGCGTACGCCTTGGCCAGCGCCGCTTCCCGGCTTCGGGCTTCGTGTTCCTCCTTGGCGACTCGTACCTGTTCATAGCCAGCCAGGAGGGCACCGTCGGCCTGGAGCAGGTCATCGGCTGTCTTCCAGAACTCCCGGGTGAGCAGCTGGCGGCCCGATTCGGCATGGGCCACCGACGAACGGCTGTAGCCGGTCTTATGGCCTATCTGCTGCTGAACGATCTCCGCAGCTTCCCGGAGGGCAGCTAGCTGCTGACCCAGGGCAAGGCGCATCGCCACCAGCTCGGGCGGTTCCTCAATCACTCTCGCTCCCCCATCGTTTCCGTCTTCGCCAGCTGTAAAGACACGGTCGTGGTGATTTAGCGTAGCCGAACGTTCCCTGCTGCTAACCGGGGTGGAGCAGCGTTGACCACCATTTTACCAACGGCTTGCCTGCGTCCCGGCCCCACGGCAACGGCAAGTTCGCCCTAAGTGAGCAGAAGATCGCTATCCGTGACTGCCAGGCAAGCCCCAGTTCGGGCCCAGTTGTTCGGTCGGAGCTGGCAGGGGCTGAGACATGGGGATG
>Ga0136617_10006021_pt1 | contig 10852 bp, 11 predicted proteins | sample AntDrymUQ3222106_2_FD_129672 | JGI IMG/M metagenome (GOLD analysis project Ga0136617, IMG submission 129672) | Polar desert sand microbial communities from Dry Valleys, Antarctica - metaG UQ322 (21.06) | ecosystem: Environmental > Terrestrial > Soil > Desert | place: Antarctica: Dry Valley...
CCCGCCCCGCGATGCCCGCGCTGGTCAGCGCCAGCACCAGCAGCCCGACCAGGCCCAGCACCAGGATGTACTCCAGGGCCGTGGCACCCTCGTCGCCACGCGGTGCGTGCCGTGAGTCGGGGCCGAGCCGGTGCGGTGTCATCCGCCCACCCTGGGACAGGGCGCAGCCGGGACACCAGGGTCCCCCGGCCCCAAGCCGGGCCCCAATCGCCGGATGGGCGGGTCAGGCCAGGTGCAGGCGGTCGCCGACCTGCAGGCCCCAGTCCGCGAACGCCCCGGCCTCGGCCTCCAGGACGGAGCGCGCGCGCAGCGTGGGGCGCCCGAGCCGGTTGCGCGGCATGGTCACGGTGCGCAGCACCCGCCCCTGGCGGTCGAGGAAGGCGACGTCGATGGCGAAGCGCATGCCGAAGGTGTGCACTGAGGTCGCCGGCTCCAGCAGCAGCGCACCCTCCAGCCCGTCGCGTCCGAGCAGACCTCGGCTGCGGTCCGCGAACGACCTCGCGTGCACCACCGCACAGAGCCGTTCGCCGTCCCGGTACAGCTCCCGCCGCTCAGCCATCTGCGCAGCCTGCCCCTCGCACGGGGGATGGCACAGCCCCCCCGAGTGGGACGGCTGGACGGGTTTGGCCTTCTCAGTGCTTCGCGCCCATGACCTACCATCGCCTGGCGAGCGTGGCATATGGGTGATCCACCTATCACGCATCCCGCAAATGACCGTCAGCCATGACCGTCAACGAGAGGCCGTCCCACCCGATGACGCGCATCCTCGCCGTCGGTTTCGCGGGAGGTGAGTTCCTCCCGGACCAGACCAGGGCCCATGTCTTTCCCGAGACCTTGCAGCGCGAGGACCTCGAGGGGCTGGTCAAGCTGATCCACTCCGAGACCGGCGAGGGCCACGCCGTGATCGCGGTCTACCCCTCGTGGTGGTCTGAGCCCGCGCTGCGGCGCCTGCAGACCGTGCGGGCGGCCACGGACACCAACCGCGTGCTGCTCTACGCCTCCCCGCTGCCGCCGCTCGCGGGCAGCGTCCTGTGCACGCTGGCCGCCGCCGTGGCGCCGCACATCACCGCGCCCGGCCTGCTGCATGCCGGGCTGCCGCTGCTGGAGCGCCAGATCCTGCCGGTGGCCCGGCTGCGCAAGCTCGGCGGGCTGCGCCAGCCCGCCCCCTCGGTGTGGCAGCACCTGCTGTCGTGGTGGCCCACCACCTCCTTCGGGGTGTCGTGGTGGCCGCGGCCCACCATCCGCCGGCTGCAGAAGTCCGATTCCGCGGTGCCGCTGCCGCCCCGTGCGGCCTGGTCCGGCGTCGCCCTGGACCGCGTCGCGTTCGCGGCCGACGACCGTGCGCGGACCGAGTGGGTCGCCGAGGCCGTCGGCAGGCCCCTGGACGTGGACGACGTCGTCCGCGTGCCGCACGGTCCGCTCGTCACCCGCTTCTGGGGCACGGGTGCGGTCCTGGAGGCCGTCGCCTACCCGAGCGATGCCCCCTTGCTGGCCAGCCTGCTCGCGGAGGGCCACCTCGCGCTGCCCTGCCCCTGGTGCGGCGAGCGGGTCGTGACCTCCGAGTGTCCCTTCTGCCGCACCGATCGCGCGGCCGCGATCGCGGCCACCCGGCCGTTCGATCTGTCCGTGGAGGTGTCGTCGTGAATCCCCGCCAGCGCCGCGGCGTGCTCCTCGTGGGGCTCTCGATCGTCGGCGCCATCGCCGTGTTCGTCTCCATCGTGAACTACGTGGCCGACGTCCAGTCGCGGGTCGGCCCGATGACCTCGGTCCTGCGCCTGTCCGCGGACGCGGCGCCATTCGCCGAGATGACGCCGGACATGGTGGAGCTCGTGGACCTGCCCGAGCGCTGGAGCCCGGACAACGCGCTGACCGATCCGGTCGACGTGGTCGGCCTGGTCACCAACGTGAACCTGCCCGCGGGCACCGTGCTGCAGGACGGCATGCTCGTCGAGCCACCCGAGCTGGAGGCCGGGCAGCGCGAGATGGCGATCCTGGTGGATGCCGAGACCGGGGTGGCCGGCAAGATCGGGCGCGGCAGCGTGGTGGACGTCTACGCGACCTTCCCCTCGGACGAGGAGGTGCCCGCGCAGGCCATCATCATGGTCGAGAACGCGCGGATACTCGACGTGGGTGTTCCGACCTCGACCACCGAGGCGGATGCCACGGGGGGGTTCAGCGAGGGCCAGGTGGTCCCGGTCACCTTCGCGCTGTCGATCGAGGAGAGCCTGAGCCTTTCCTACGTGCGCAGCTTCGCGGCCAACGTCTCGCTCGCCCTGCGGGCCCCGCTGGACAACAGCACGATCGGCGCCACCCAGCGCACCTACCGCCCGGACCGGACGCAGGTCGGCCCGTCGTCGTCAGGCGGTGTGACGGCCCCCGGTGCCGCCGCACCGGCGGTGCCGACCGAGCCGCCCGCCGCGCCCGCCATCCCACCCACCACGGGGGGTTGACCGTGGCCTACCGCGTCCTGCTGGGCGTCGCCGACGAACTGCTCGCCAGGGACTTCGCGGCCCTCGCGTCGGAGGCGGGCGACATCGAGGTCGTCAGCACGGCGGCCACCGCCGGCGAGCTGATCGCGGCGCTCATGACCATCGAGGCCGACGTCATCGTCGTCCACGAGGACCTCGGTCCGCTGCCGGTCCTCGACCTGGCGCGCGACCTGGCCTCGCGGGTCCCCGAGGTGGGCGTCGTCCTGCTGGCCAGGGAGGCGACGACCGTCCCGGCGGCCGTGTCGCGGGCTGGGGTGCGGGGGGTCGTCGGCCTGCCCCTGTCGCTGGAGAACCTGGCCCTCACCGTCTCGGATGCCGGTGCCTGGGCGCAAGCGGTGCGGGCACGCTTCGCGCGCGTGGACACCGAGGACGGGATCGGTGCAGGCGGCCGCATGCTCGTGGTGGCCGGCGCCAAGGGCGGTGTCGGCACCACCACCCTCGCCGTCCACCTCGCGCTGGCCGCCGCGCAGTCCGTTCCGCCCAAGTCGGTCTGCCTGGTCGACTTCGACCTGCAGAAGGGCGACGTGCGCAGCTACCTGGACCTGAGCCACCGCCGCAGCGTGACCGACCTCGTGGAGGTCGCCGACGACCTCACGGGCCGCCAGATCGACGAGAGCCTGTTCGTGCACGGGACCGGGTTGCGCGTGCTGCTCCCGCCACAGCAGGGCGAGTTCGCCGAGACCGTGGGCGGCGAGGCGGCGCGCAGGATCCTGGGCGGCATCCGCACGCGCTTCGACGTCGTGGTCGTCGATGTCGGCTCGGTGGTGACGGAGGGCTCGGCGGTGGCGGCGGAGATGGCCGATCAGGTCGCCGTCGTGGTCACCCCGGACATCCCCGCGCTGCGCGCGGCCAACCGGCTGCTCGGGCTCTGGGAGCGGCTCCAGGTCCGCAAGGAGGGCATCGGCATCATCGTGAACCGCGCGAGCAGGGACTCCGAGATCCAACCCGAGCTGGTGGGCAAGGTCGTCGGGACCACCGTGCTGCGCACCACGATCCCCGCCGACTTCCGCATGCTGGAGGCGGCCGCCAACACCGGTGCCCCCGATCGCCTCGAGGAGGGGCGCCTGCGCAAGGCCCTGCTGGCACTGGCCGGGGAGCTCAACCTCGTCACCGCCTCGCGGCGCCCTTCGCGGCTGAACCTGCGGGGGTCCAGCGGCCAGGTCGCCGTCGACTTCATCGCCAGCTTCTTCCTCTTCGGCCTGATCGTCGTGTTCCTGTGGCAGCTCGTCCTCACCGGCTTCACCGTGGTGCTGGCACACCACGCCGCGCAGGAGGCGGTGCGGGAGCTCGCGGTCGGCGCCGGGCAGGGAGCGCTGGAGGAGGTGGTCCGCTCCGACCTCCCGCCGGGCTGGAACCGCGAGGGCTTCGCGGTGGAGGCGGGCACCGACGAGGTGGACGTCACCCTGAACGTCCCGGCGCTGCTGCCACGCTTCATCTCCCCGATCAAGGTGACCGCGCACGGCGCCACCGTCCGCGAGGCGGGCCTCGCGGAGCCGGAGGCGAGGGTCTGGTGATGTCCGCCCTGCGACGGCTCCTGAGGCGCGAGGGCGGTGTCGCATCCCTGGAACTCATCACCACCCTGCCGGTGCTCGTGGTGGCCGCGGCGTTCGCCTGGCAGATCCTGCTGATGGCGGGCGCGGTGACCGCCGCCGAGAACGCGGCGCGCACGGGCAGTCGTGCGGAGACCCGGGGGGGCAGCGGCCAGAGCGCCGCGCTGGACGCCCTGCCTCCGTGGCTGCGCGACGACGCGCAGATCACCGGCGGGGGCACGCGCATCTCGGTGAGCGTGCGCGCGCCGCTGCTGTTCCCCGCCTTGAACCTGCCCGCGCCGCGCCTGACCCGCACCGCCGAGCTGCCGCCGCCGTCGTGACCCAGGAGTGAGCGCCACGTGACCTTGATGCAGCGCACGGGCAAGAACGGCACCGCAGCGGTCCCGATGGGGGCCGAGACGGACTCCGACATCGTCCGCTACCGCTCGCTGCTGCTCGCCGAGATCGACCTCGAGGAGCTCACCGCGCTGTCGGAGACCGCGCGGCGGGCGCGGTTGGAGCGCATCGTCGGGCACCTGCTGACCCGCGAGGGCCCTGTCCTGTCGACCCTCGAGCGCAGCACCCTGATCCGCCGGATCGTGGACGAGGCGCTGGGCCTGGGCGTGCTGGAGCCGCTGCTGGCCGACGAGTCCATCACCGAGATCATGGTGAACGGCCCGTCAGATATCTGGATCGAGCGCGCGGGGCGGTTGCAGCGGGTGGATACGCGGTTCGCCAGCGAGGCGCAGATGTACCAGACGATCGACCGGATCGTCGCCAAGATCAACCGGCGCGTCGACGAGTCCAGCCCGATGGTCGACGCCCGCCTGCCCACCGGCGAGCGCGTGAACATCATCGTGCCGCCGCTGTCGCTGGCGGGCCCGGCGATGACCATCCGGCGCTTCCCGCGGGCCTTCACCATCGACCAGCTGGTGGGCATGGGCAGCCTCGACGAGCCGGTCCGCGACCTGCTGGGCGCGATCGTGCGCGCGCGGTGCAACGTGATCATCTCCGGCGGCACGGGCACCGGCAAGACCACCTTCCTCAACGCCATGTCGGGGCTGATCCCGGACAGCGAGCGGATCATCACCATCGAGGACGCCGCCGAACTGCAGCTGCAGCAGCCGCACGTGGTGCCGCTGGAGGCCCGGCCGCCCAACGTGGAGGGCAAGGGTCAGGTCACGATCCGCGACCTGGTGCGCAACAGCCTGCGCATGCGCCCGGACCGGATCATCGTCGGTGAGGTGCGCGGCGGCGAGACCCTCGACATGCTCCAGGCCATGAACACCGGTCACGAGGGCTCGCTGGCCACCGTGCACGCGAACTCCACCGTCGACGCGATCACCAGGCTGGAGACGCTGGCGTCGATGACCGACCTGGAGATCGCCTTCGACGCCCTGCGCGATCAGGTGAACAGCGCGGTGGACGTGATGGTGCACCTGAACCGCTACCCGGACGGTTCGCGACGTGTCGGCGAGGTTGCAGTGGTCGCCTCGGAGCGCAGGCAGACGTTCAAGCTGGAGTCCGTGGTCGCGTTCCAGGCCGAGATCGTGGGGCCGGCCCGCGAGGTCAGGGGCGCCTACGCCTACCGCCCGCTGCCGCCGGGCCTGCAGGAACGGCTGGTGAACGCCGGCGAGCGCATCCCGGAGGTCTTCGCCGCCCGCGCGGCGCCGGTGGAGCAGCGGCGATGAGCATCCGCGTGGCCTACCTGCTCCTGCTGCTCTCGCTCACCGTCGGCGTGGCGGGGGTGCTGCAGGCGCACCAGGGCTACGAGCAGAAGGCCGAAGCCGTGCGGCGCGGTCGTCAGGACCGCGGCGAGCCCGCTCGCCGCCGGCTGCGCTACGCCGCGGACCAGCGCCTGCGCCGGACGGGGCCCGGCCGGGCGCTGGAGGAGCGCCTCGGTGCGGCGGGCATCGAGGTCGCCCCACTCGACGCGCTCGCCATCGCCATGGCGGTCATCGCGGTGACCTGGCTGGTGGCGCGCCTCCTGCTCGGCGGCGGGGTCGCGGTGCTGGCGGCACTCGCGGCCGTGTTCGGCTGCTACCGCTACGTCGTGTACCGGCAGCACCGGCGGCGCGACGACTTCGTGGCGCAGCTGCCCGAGCTGGCGCGCGTGATGTCGAACGCATCCTCGGCGGGGCTCGCGATGCCGCGGGCCATCGAGATCGCCTCCGGGGAGGTGGGCGCGCCGGCATCGGACATCATGAGGCGGGTCAACGACGAGCTGCGGCTGGGCCAGTCCGTGGACGCGGCGCTGCTGAACCTGGAGACCCGGCTGCCCTCGCGAGAGGTCAACGTGCTGGTGTCGACGCTGGTCATCCAGCAGCGCGCCGGCGGCGACACGGTCGCTGCCCTGCGGGGCATGGCCGACACGCTCGAGACCCGCAAGGACCTCAAGCGCGAGATCAAGACGGTGATGTCCGGGGCGGTGGCGTCCAGCTGGGCGGTCACCGCGGTGGGGGCCGGGGCTCTCGTGCTCATCAACTTCATCAGCCCGGGGGCGCTCGAGGCCATGTTGAACGACAACCTCGGGCGGGTCGCGCTGTTCGTGGGCCTGAGCCTGTTCGCCGCCGGTTTCGCACTCTCACGCCGGATCACCAGGGTGGAGACGTGAACCCCCTCCTGCCCGGCCTCGGGCTTGCGCTGTGCCTGCTGCTGGGCCTGCGCGGGGTCGCCCTCGCGCGCTCCGCCCCCGAGGGGCTGCAGGGCCTCCTCGACGCCGACGACCTGCGTCGCAGCCCTCGCCGCTCCGCGCTCGGCGCCCTGAACGCGCGGCTCGGCAGTCGCTTCGGCGGCCGGATGCTCGGGGCCATGAGCGCGCGCCGCCGGGCGTTCACCAGCCACCGGATCGACGCCGCCGGCCACCCCGGCGGCATGACCCTGGAGAGCTACGCCGCCGCCAAGGCCGCCGCGACGATCCTGTTCGCCGGGCTGGGGCTGGTGCTCGTGGTCCTGACCGGCAACCTCGTGGTCCTGCCGGCGCTGGCGCTGTTCGGCTGGCTGCAGGGCGACCTGCGGCTCGCGGCCACGGCGAAGCGCCGCCAGGCGCGGATCGAACGCGATCTCCCCGATTTCCTCGACGTCCTCGTCGTCACGGTGCAGGCCGGACTGAGCTTCCGCGACGCGATGGGTCGCGTGGGGGACGCGCTGGGGGGCCCGCTGGGTGAGGAGTGCCGCATCGCCCTGCAGCAGATGGGCTACGGGCAGGCACGCAGGGCCGCGTTCGAGGGCATCCGCGACCGCAGCGACTCGGAGTCGCTCGGCCAGTTCATGACGGCGCTGCTGCAGGCGGAGGAGCTCGGTGCACCGCTCGGCGACACCCTCAGCGCCATCGCCGAGGACATGCGCAGGTCGTTCGGCCAGCGGGCGCGGCGGGAGGCCGCACGCGCCGTCCCGCGCATCAGCGCCATCACGGTCCTCATCATCATGCCGGGCGTGATCGTCCTGCTGCTCGGCGCCTTCTTCGTCAACTCCGAAACCGACTACGGGGCGCTCTTCGGTGGTTGAGGTCGCGCCGCACGCCGCCGTCGCCGCCCTGGCGCGCCTCGTGCTGGACTACCGCATCGTCACCCTCGCGGTGGCCAGCGCCGCGCTGCCCTTCGGCAGCCGGCCGGAGGCGGTCGACCTTCCGCTGCTCCTGCTGGCGCTGGGCCTCGCCAACGCCCTGCCCCTGCTGCGCTGGGGGCGGGTGGCACCGTTCCTCATGCGCCACCCCATCGTGCTGGCCCTGGACTACGTGGTCACGCTCGGCGTGCTGCTCAGCACGGGAATCAACGGGCCGCTGCTGTACTACACGCTGGGCACCGCGTTCCTGGCGGGCGTCCTGTACGGGCGGGGTGGGGCCGGGATCTTCGCCGCCCTGCTGGTGGCGGGCTACGCCTATGCGTACGTGTCGGGGCCGCCCTCCCAGATGGGCGGGTTCCAGGCGGTGGTCGGCACGCCCTCGCTCTACGTCCTGCTGGTGGCGGGGGCGGCCGCGGTCCGCACGCTGCTCGTCCGCCAGGCGCAGATCGAGGCCGAGCTCGTCGTGGCCCAGACGGAGGCGGCGACCGCCCAGGAGCGGTCCCGCCTGGCCAGGGAGCTGCACGACTCGCTCGGCAAGACCCTGCACGGCATGGCGCTGCTCGCCGGCGCGCTCCCGCGCTGGCTGGAGCGCGACCCTGCGCGGGCCGCCGCGGAGGCGCGGGTGCTGGGCGGCTCGGCGGAGCTCGCGGCGCAGCAGGCCCGCGAGCTCCTGCACGGCATGCGCGCCGATCGGCTCGAGCTCCCGCTGCATGACGCGGTGCGCGGCTTCGTCCGCGGCTGGTGCGACGGCAACGGCCTGGCCGTGGACCTCGATGTCGCCGCGGTCAGCGCGGTCAGCACGGAGGTGCGCTACGAGTTGTTCTGGATCCTGCGGGAGGCGCTGCGCAACGTCGAGCGGCACGCCGCCGCGACGCGCGTCCGCGTGCGCCTCGCCGCCACGGATCACCTCGTCGAGCTCGTCGTCGCCGACGACGGGGTCGGGCTGGGGCACCCCGACCTCGACGGCCTCGCCCTCGGCGGGCACTTCGGCCTGCTCGGCATGCGCGAGCGGGCGCAACTCGTCGGAGGTGAGCTCACCCTGACCCAGGAGTGCCCAAGCGGGACGCGCGTGACCGCCCGCGTACCGCTGATCCGTGCGGGCGCCGCGCCCGCACGGGCCGGCGAGCGGAGCCGCGCATGATCCGGGTCCTGCTCGCCGACGACAACCCCGTCATCCGCAGCGGGCTCGCCAGCCTGCTGGACAGCGACGGCCGGCTCGAGGTGGTGGCCCAGGCCGCCACCGGGGAGGAGGCGGTCCGCCTGGCCGAGGCCGTCGACCCCGACGTCGTCCTGCTCGACGTGCGCATGCCGGTGATGGACGGGGTGGCGGCCGCGGGGGCGATCAGCCCGCGGCGGCCGGTCCTGATGCTGACCTACACCCAGGACGCCGAGACGGTCAAGAAGGCGATCCGGGCCGGCGCCTCCGGTTACCTGGTGCACGGCAACTTCTCCACCGACGAGCTGGTGGCGGCGGTGGTGGCGGTGGCCGCGGGCCAGGGCGCGCTGTCCAACGCCGTCGCACCGCTGCTGTTCGACGCGGTGCGCACGGAGCCGGGGTCGGCGGACCCGGTGCTGCTCGCCGAGCTCACGGTGCGCGAGCGCGAGATCATGGAGCTGGTCTCGGCCGGCTCGGCCAACGCCGAGATCGCGCGGCGGCTCTACCTGGCCGAGAAGACCGTGAAGAACCACCTGAACCGGATCTACGCCAAGCTCGGCGTCACCACGCGCGGGGAGGCCATGGCCCGCTGGCTGGGCACGTCCCCGTCGGGACGCCCCCGTTCCTGACCCGCTCGGGGCCCTACCGGAAGCGGGTCCCGATTGGGGCCCTGGGGCCCTGTCCGCCCTGGTAGCGCCCTTCGTAAGGTGCCTCCAGAAGCGTTACGGGACTGGCCGCCGGGGCCAGCAGGACCGGAACAGGGAGCCACACATGGACCTCGTGATTCGCACCTACGCCTTCCTCGCGGTGACCGCGACGAACCTCAAGGACCGCCTCACCGACGAGGACCGCGGCCAGACCGCTCTGGAGTACATCCTCGTCCTGGCGCTCGTCGCGGTCGTCGTCTTCGCCCTTACGCAGAGCAACATCGGCACCCGGGCGCAGACGTTCATCACGGAGGCCACGACGAAGCTGTTCACCAACTCCAACTGAGCACCAGCGCGCAGCGGTTTCACCTGGTGGGGGCGGCCTTCGGGCCGCCCTCACCCATGTCCGGCCCCGCCGCTCACGCCAGCCGTCGTGCGAAGCACAGCGGGGCGAACGCGACCGGGCGGCCGTAGCGCTCCTCGTAGCGCGCTCGCACCGCGTCGTACTGGGACTGGAGGTCCGCCAGCACCGTCGTGCGGAGCTGCTCGTTGAGGGCGCGGTCCTGCTGTTCGCGGGGGATGATCACCTCGAAGTAGAAGTCGCGGTAGAGGATGCCGAGCTCCGGGTCGTCCAGCTCGCCGGCGATGCGGAACAGCTCGTTCTGGGCGAGGGACCGCAGTTCGGACCTGCAGCCGTTCACGCCGTCGATGGCCCCCGAGAAGCAGACGTAGGTCTCCATCACGGCGGCGCCCTGGGCGATCAGGTCGTCGAAGTACGCGTCGAGGCGGGCGGCGTCGCGCGCGTCGGTGAAGGTGCCGCCGGTGGCGTCGGCGATGGCCTGGAGGGCGGCGCGGTCGCTGTCCCCGGCGACGTCGAAGCCGACCACGTCGACGGTGACGGCGATGCCGGCCTGCTTCAGGGCGGCGGCGGCGGCGACGGGGTCGCCGTCGCAGGTCTCGATGCCGTCGGTCACCAGGATCACCCGGTTGCCGGCGCCCTCGGTGCCGGCGAAGGCCTCGGCGGCGCGCTGGAGCGCCGCCGCGACCGGGGTGTAGCCGGTGGGCGGGAACTGGTTGAGCGCGGCGGCGGCGGTGTCGGCGGTCAGCGAGCCCAGGGGGCTGACGATGTCGATGCCGGCGCAGCTCTCCGCCTTGCCGGACTCCTGGTTGCTGCCCCGGTGGCCAAAGACCTCGAGGCCCAAGCGGAAATTGGGCGGCACGCCGTAGGCGTAGCGCTCCAGCGCAGCGCGGGCCGCGTCGATCTTGATGGCGCCGGAGCCGTCGGGTCCGGCCATCGACCCCGAGGCGTCGAGCAGCAGCAGCACGTTCTGGTCGATGGAGCCGGTGGCGGTGGGGTCCAGCCCCTCCGCGCCGGGGCAGCTACGCAGGGCGCAGTCGTCGGCCAGGGGGTCGTAGCCCACCGCCTGCTCGAGGAAGTCGGGGATGGCGTTGCCGTCGCTGTCCTGC
>Ga0136617_10006022_pt1 | contig 10852 bp, 8 predicted proteins | sample AntDrymUQ3222106_2_FD_129672 | JGI IMG/M metagenome (GOLD analysis project Ga0136617, IMG submission 129672) | Polar desert sand microbial communities from Dry Valleys, Antarctica - metaG UQ322 (21.06) | ecosystem: Environmental > Terrestrial > Soil > Desert | place: Antarctica: Dry Valley...
CGCCCTGGCGAGGGGATGGCGCCGCAGCGACTGCACGAGAACGGCCTCCCCCAGGAGGAGTCCGCACTGCGGGCCGCCGAGGAGCTTGTCACCCGAGGCGGTGACAAGAGCAGCTCCCGCGTGGAGCGTCGTCGCCGCGTCCGGCTCGTGGGGCAGCCGCGGGTGCGGCCGGAGCAGTCCCGACCCGATGTCGGCGACAACCGGCACGGGCAGCGTGGCGAGCTCGGCCACCGGAACGCTCGAGGTGAACCCGGAGACCACGAAGTTCGAGGGGTGCACCTTGAGCACGAATGCCGTGTCCGCATCGACCGCGGCGGCGTAGTCCGCAAGGCCGACCCGGTTCGTCGTACCCACCTCACGGATCCGGGCGCCGACCGACTCCAGCAGCGCGGGGATGCGGAACCCGTCGCCGATCTCGACCAGCTCGCCGCGGGCGACGACGACCGTGCCGCCACGCCCGAGCGCACACGCGACGAGAGCGAGGGCGGCCGCCCCGTTGTTGACCACGTGTACGTCGCCCGCCTCAGGTGCGGCAGCGGCCAGCGCCGCCAGCGCCGCACGACCACGCCGGTCGCGACTGCCGGTCGCCAGGTCCAGCTCGACGTCGGTTGCACCTGAGGCGACCGCGACTGCTTCACGAGCAGCAGGCGAGAGCGGTGCACGACCGAGGTTCGTGTGCACGAGCACGCCGGTGGCATTCACGACCGGACTCAGGGATGAGGCAGTCTGCGGGAGCGCCGAGAGAGCCAGCGAGGCGACGTCGATCGCCGTGGCTCCGTTGCCCCGCGCGTGGTCGAGCGCGTCGGCGACGGCGGCCTTGACGATCGAGGGGCCGAGCCGGGTGGACGCCTCACGCAGGCGCGCGTCGGCGAGCACGTGGTCGGTGCGCGGCGTGGCGCTGCGCGGGTCTGCCAACACCACACCCCTTCACGCTCGGTTGGCGGAGGCGGACGGGAATCGAACCCGCCTGACCGAGATGCTCGGCCACAACGGTTTTGAGGACCGCGCCCGTCACCAGACGAGGAACGCCTCCGGCGCCAACAGTACGGTGACCAGGTGACGTCGACCACGACACCCGTGCGGCTGACTCAGTACGCCGCCGGCGGCGGATGCGCCTGCAAGGTGCCTCCTGGTGAGCTCGAACAGGTGCTCTCCCGCCTACCACGCGGGGCGTTCAGCGGGCTCGCGGGCGGTGACCTCCTGGTCGGGCTGGACCACGGCGACGACGCGGCCGTCCTGCGCATCGCCGGAGACCGTGCGGTGGTCGCGACCGCGGACTTCTTCACTCCGGTCGTCGACGACCCCTACGACTTCGGCAGGATCGCTGCCGCGAACGCACTCTCCGACGTCTATGCCATGGGTGGGTGGCCGGTTCTCGCGGTGAACCTGCTGGCGTGGCCTCGCGAACGGATCCCGCTCGACGTGGCGGCCGAGGTGCTGCGCGGCGGGGCTGAGGTCTGCAGCAGCGCCGGCGCACATCTGGCCGGTGGACACACTATCGATGACCCGGAGCCGAAGTACGGGCTCGCGGTCACCGGCTTCGCCGACCCCGCGCGCTTGCTCCGCAACGGGGCGGCCGTTGCCGGGACGCCGCTGACGCTGACCAAGCCACTGGGGCTCGGCATCCTCAACAACCGGCACAAGGCGACCGGCGAGACCTTCCCCGAGGCGGTCGAGGTGATGACGACGCTGAACGATGTCGCATCGCAGGCAGCCCTCGCAGCTGGCGTCGTCGCGGCGACCGATGTCACCGGCTTCGGACTGCTCGGTCACCTGCTGAAGATGGTCCGGGCCAGTGGCGTCTCAGCCGTCGTCGACGCAGCGGCGGTGCCCTACCTCGACCCAGCCCGTTCCTCGCTGGCGGAGGGGTACGTCCCCGGCGGCAGCCGGCGCAACCTCGACTGGGTGCGCCCGCACCTGTCATCGACGGTCTCCGACGACGAGCTGCTGCTCCTCGCCGATGCGCAGACCTCCGGCGGTCTTCTCGTGGCCGGCGAGCTCCCCGGCTACCCCGTCGTCGGCGAGCTTGTCCCCCGCCGCGAGGCGCGCCTCACCGTCCGCTGACATCCCCAGCCGGGTCGATCGCCGGCACCACACGCCGGGAACCAACCCCTCAGGCCGAGTCCACCCAGTCTGTGAGGTCCAGGAAGAGGTCGGCGCGCTGATGGGACTCTGCCACCAGAGCCGCGTTGGGCTCGTCGACCTGCGCGACCCAATGCCGCGCCTCCTGCTCGGTCTTGCCGGACGCGACGTGCCGCGCGACGAGCCGGTGCCGCCGCAGCTCGGGTTTGGTCTGCACGAACCACACCTGGTCGAGCGCGGCACGCACCGCAGGCCATGGCACCGTGTCGAGCAGTAGGTAGTTCCCCTCGGTGACGACAACCTCGACGTCCGACCCGATCGCGATGGCGCCGGCCAGCGGTTGCTCGATAGTCCGGTCGAAGCCCGGCGCGTAGACGGTTGCGGCCGCCGGATGCCGCAGCCGACCCAGGAGGGCGGCGTACCCCCCAGCGTCGAACGTCTCCGGCGCACCCTTGCGGTCCAGCAGCCCCTGCCGGCGCAGCTCCACGTCGGCGAGGTGGAAGCCGTCCATCGGTACGACGGCCACCTCGATGTCCGCCAGCCGCGCCAAGGCTGCGGCCAACGTCGACTTGCCGGCGCCGGGAGCACCCGCGAGGCCGACCAGCCGCCGCCCTGAGCTAGTAGAAGAGCCCTTCAGTGAGCGGGCCAGAGTCACGAGCTCGTCGCCGCCCGCGCCGACCTTCACCACGGGAGCCGAAGGGTCAGGTTCAGCCACCGAACACGTCGCGGTACTGCTGGATGACCACCAGCACCGAGAGCGTCCCGAAAAGCACGATCGACCACACCATCACCCCGAGCCGGACACCGGCGATGCGGAGCTCGCCGGCCAGGATCTTCCGGTTGATGAGAATGAGCAGACCGGAGTAGAAGAACATCATCACCCCGCCGACGACGGCGGAGATCACGATCAGCACCAGCGGCTGGTCGAAGCCGATCAGCAGCACGATGATGCCGATTGCCACGATCGCCCAGACCAGCCCGAAGTACAGCTTGCTCTCGTTGGCATTGCGCGCGTAGCTGGTCTTGAGCACGTCGGCGACGAGGCGGCAGGTGTAGTCGACGATCCCGATCGCGGCCGCGTAGAGGCTGAAGGCGCCGATCACCCAGAAGAAGGTGCCGAACCACGGCGCCACGGTGTCCTTGAGCGCCATCCCCTCGACCTCGAGGAACCCGATGTCGTCGGGCAGTCCCTCACGACCGAAGACGGTCGAGTAGGCGAGCAGCGAGGTGAAGAAGATCGAGATGATCGTGATCACGACGAAGGTCGAGAGCTGCTCGAGGTTGGCGAAGCGCCACCAGGCGCGCCAGCGGGACAGGTTCGCCGACGTCTGCTCGAAGACGAACCCGGTGCCGGGGGCGGCCTCGGGCTCCCCTGTCACGGGGCTCTCGATCCGTGGGACGTGCACGCCCATCCCAAAGCCCTTGTCCCGGATCCAGTTGCTCTGCACGAGGTTCTGCCCGCCGCCTCCGCCGGCGAATGCGAGGGCACCGAGGAGTACGGCGAACCCGAGCTCGGCGACCGGGATGCGCGCCTGCGTGACGACCTGAGGAGCGTCGGCCCAGTCACTCGCACCGACCGCGACCACGGCGGCCACCACGAACAACAGGACGACGGCCGCGACCTTCACCATCTGGATGCGCTCGAGGGCGACGTACACCACCGGGGCCAAGGTCAGAATCGCTCCGATGGAGAGCAGCATCCCGATCGCGATGTAGTTCGGGTTGCCACCCCACAGGTAGCTGACCAGCGTCGCCGAGCTCGTCGCCCACCCGGGCCACAGGTTCGCGGAGAAGGTGAGTATCGCGAAGAAGAGTCCCCAGTGTCTGCCGAACCGACTGAAGCCGGTGAGCGCGGTCTCTCCCGTCGCCAGGGTGTAGCGCTCGATCTCCATGTTGATGAAGAACTGGGTGACCACGCCGACCAATGCCGCCCAGACGAACACCAGCCCGACCTGGGAGGCGATATAGGGATAGAGGATGAACTCGCCGCTGGCCAGCCCCACCCCGGCCGCGATGATGCCCGGACCAATCAACGTCGCCCACCGCTGCGGCGGGTCGGGCATGTCCCGCACCTCGGGTCCCGGGAGTCGCTTGGTCGGGAACCGCTCGACGACCGACTCGTGTGGTCTCTGCTCGCTCGTGGTCACCTCGGACCTCCTCGACGGGTGCGTCTGCTCATCCTGTTATACGCCGAGCCGTCGGCGTCAACCCTCGCGACGGTGGCCACGGCCGATCTCCGCGAGGACGTCGGGGTCGATGTGCTCTGCCGAGGCGACCGCGACTCTGCACGCCGTGACTGCGCGCAGCGTGGAGGTGCGGGCCCCGCCCTCCAGGAACGCGCGCTCGCCGAGGATCGCACCCGGCCCGACCTCCGCCACCGCTTCACCGTCGATCTCGACCGCGAGGACGCCGTCGAGCAGCAGGAACAACGCGTCTCCCGGCTCGCCCTGCTCCACCAGCGTCGCGCCGGTGGCGACCGTGCGACGCGCCGCCCGCTTGCTGCCTCGCATGATCGTGCGCGCCAGCTCCCGCTCGAGTCCGCTCTCCACCTCGGTCACGAACGCCTTCGAGTCGGTGTCCCCCCACGGCGTGTGCGTGCCGAACGCGTCGCGATACCAGCTCTTGAAGTCGATCGACCCGGTTTTCGCCGTTAGCGACATCGACTCGTCGTAGACCCAGTGCCGTGGGAAGGGGCTCGCCCCAACCACCTCGCCGCGCGACGTGCCGTCCTTGCCGATCGTGAGCTGCAAGGTTGTCCACGCCAGCGGCGCCGCGATCTGGACGTACGGCGCCCGCCGGACGCGTCGCGGAGCAGGCAGACCGGTCCTGCCGCCGGAGGTCTGGGTGAAGGTCACCGAGTCGGAGGCGGTCACGGGCTCACGTTGGATGTCGGGGAGGGCGACCGCCGCGAAAGCGGCCTCGCGACGCCCGATGCGCACGGTGGAGATGTTGATGTGCCCGCGGCCGGAGTAGCCGGAGTCGACGATCCGTCCGTCCTCGACCTCGATCCACGCTCGCAGCTCGTTCGCGAACCGGAACTTGTCCGAGGCGAGCAGCTGCTCGAAGTCGTGCATCGTGTCCGGCGGCGGGTCGTCGTAGCGCGTGACACCCATGTCGAAGGGAAGCTTGGTCATGCCCGAGATCGCCTCGGACGGGATCCACGACACCGCCAGGACGGCTGACTCGAATCGCACGGCTGCCCCTGCCCGTAGGAATTCCGACAGCACGATTCTGCCCTACTGCCGCGGCTGCCAACGTTTGCCCTGGCGAGCGTCGTCTGACGGGCACCCGGCGGCGCGCAGCGGGCGAACGCTGGTAGTCGCGGCGCTAGCCTGGGCAGATGGTGTCCAGCACCGAGCCGGCGACAGCACGAAGGGACCTTCCGCAGGGAGTCGTCACCTTCCTGTTCACCGACATCGCTGGATCGACCCAGTTGTTGCGGCGGCTCGGCGACGAGTACGGCGACGTCCTCTCACGGCACCGGTATCTGCTGCGGCAGAGCTTCCGCGCCCACGCCGGCCGCGAGGTGGACACGCAGGGCGACTCGTTCTTCGTCGCGTTCGCCTCCCCCCGCGACGCGGTCGCAGCCGCGGTGGATGCACAACGGGCCCTCGCCGAGCAACCGTGGCCGCACGGCGTACAGCTGCTGGTGCGGATGGGGGTGCACACCGGCGAGCCGTTGCTCGTCGACGGTCACTACATCGGCATGGACGTACACCGTGCGGCACGGATCGCCGGAGCGGCCCACGGCGGCCAGCTCGTGCTATCGGGCAGGACCGCAGACTTCGTCGGTGACGCACCCGGGATGCGGCTGCGCGACCTCGGTCACCACCGGCTCAAGGACCTCGAGCAGCCCGAGCACATCGTCCAGGTCGACGTCCCTGGTCTCGCGGACAGCTTCCCACCGCTCAGGACCGAGGATGCGCCGACCAACCTCCCCAGCCAAGTCCAGTCCGTCGTGGGTCGGCAGCGCGAGCTGCAGGAGCTGCGGGAACGCCTGCTGCACGATGACGTGCGTCTGTTGACGATCACCGGCCCGGGTGGCACCGGCAAGACCCGGGTCGCGATCACGCTCGCCCACACGTTGATCGAGGACTTCCTCGCCGGCGTCTACTTCGTCGACCTGTCCCCGGTGGAAGACGAGGATCTCGTCGCAGCCACGATCGCTCGGTCGTTGGACGTGAACCTGGAGGGTGACGCATCGGCTCAGGATGCGCTCGCGCAGCACATCGGGCGTCGTCCCATGCTGTTGCTGCTCGACAACTTCGAGCAGGTCCTCGGGGCAGGCGTCGTGCTCTCACACCTGCTGTCGTCCTGCCCGGAGCTCACGGTCCTGGTCACCAGCCGGCTGGCTCTGTCGGTCCGGGCGGAGCACGAGTACTTCCTGCCGCCGTTGGAGCTGGCGCGCAGCAACTCTCTCAAGGACGCCTCGCACTCCGAGGCGGTGCAGCTGTTCGTCGAGCGTGCCTCCCGGGTCCGGCCGGGCTTCGAGCTGACCGAGGACAACGCCGCCGCGGTCGCGGAGATCTGCGCACTCGTCGACGGGCTCCCGCTCGCGATCGAGCTCGCGGCCGCACGCACAAAGCTGTTCCCGCCCCAGGTCCTCCGGCAGAGGCTGGACGACCGGCTGGGCATGCTCACCGGTGGCGCGCGAGACTCCCCCTCACGGCACCAGGCGCTGCGCAACACGATCGACTGGAGCTACGACCTGCTCTCGCCCGGGGAGCGCTCATTCTTCCGCGACCTGGCGGTGTTCTCCGGTGGTGCGCAGTACGACGCGATCGAGGCCGTGGTCTCTCCTGACAGCGACGTACTCGACGTGTTGACGGGCCTGGTCAACCACAGCCTCGTCCGACGCCGCGAGGACCAGGGAAGCCTGAGGTTCCGCATGCTGGCGACCTTGCGCGACTACGCCGACGAGCTACTCCGCGACGAGCCCGAGCACCGGACCGCGCTCAGGGAGCGCCACGCGGAGTACTTCTGCTCCCTGGTCGAGTCAGACGAGTCGCGCTCCGCGGGAGGCAGCCTCGAGCACGACCAGGACAACATCGCCGCGGCCCTCTCCTTCTGGCTGGACGAGCGCGTCGACCAGGATCCCGAGGCGGGCACCAAGGCCCTGCGCCTCGCCACGGCTCAGGGCACCGACTGGTACCACCACGGCCACGCGGTCGAGGGGATCGGATGGCTCGAGCGTGCACTTGACGCCGCCGTCGACCCACCGGTCGAGCTGGAGGCCTGGGCGCTCCGCATGCTCGGCGTGCTGAACGAGCAGCGGAGCCGACCGGAGGAGGCAATCGCCCTCTTCGAGCGAGCGCTCGCGATCTACCGCTCGATGAACGACCGCGCGGGGGAGGCATCCTGCCTCAACGGCCTCGGGATCGCGTTGCGGTCGAGCCGGCGACCCGGCGCCGAGGAGGCCATGCGCGAGGCGGTAACGATCAGGGAGCAGCTCGGTGACGTCGGGGGGCTGGTGAACTCGAGGAACAACCTCGGCATCGTCTCGCTGGACCAGGGCAAGCCGGAGCAGGCACTGCCGATCTTCACCGAGAACCTGCGCGCGGACCGGTCGCAGGGCAACGACTGGGGAGCCGCGTGCACGCTGCTGAACCTCGGGGTGACCCACCTCTTCCTCGGCGACATCGCGGCCTCTCGGGACTCACTGCGCGAGGCGCTCACCGCGCTCGTTGCCGTGGCCGACCACGACACGATCGCGGAGGCGCTCGAGTCCTCCGTGGGTTTCGCGGTCGCCCTCGAGCGCTGGGACGTGGCGGCGCGGATGGCCGGCGCGGCCGAGGCCCTGCGCGAGCTGGTGGGCATCCCCTGCGCGGCCGCCGACCGGGTCTACCTCGACGCCTGGATCAACCGGAGCCGCGAGGCGCTGGGGCCTGAGGCCTTCCACGTCGCGTGGAGCGAGGGCACCACGATGACCGAGGGCCAGGCGACCGGCTACGTCCTCTCCGAGCTCCTCGCCGACACATCGGCCACCGAGGTCACCTAGTGGTGAGACCGCGTCGGGGTCAGACGCGGATGACGTCGAGCCCAGCTACGTCGGCCAAGACATCGAAGTCTGCGTCCTGGGTGACTACCGGCAGGTCGTGCACGATCGCGGTCGCGGCGACCCACGAGTCGTTCACGTTGACCCGTCTGCGGCTACCGAGGAGGGCTGTACGCAGTCGCGCCCACTCCAAGGCGACCGGTTCATCCACGGGAAGGATCTCGATGTCCGCAACCAAGCCCAGCGTTGCCAGTCGTCGAGCCCGGCTCGTGGTGTCACAGGCGACCAGCACCCCGGCCTGAAGCTCGGCAAGGGTGATCACCGATATCGCGCTCTCCTCCGGGAGCCGGCCCTCGTCCAAGCTCCGACCCGATTCACTGGCGATGAAGACCGAGGTGTCGACCAGGCCGCGCGTAGACCGCTTCACCGATCCGGACCCAGGTCGTCGAGCGTGTCGCCGGCAAGGCGGGCCAGATCTTCTCGCAGGCCGGGGTCTGCCTGGGCGGTGCTCAGCCGCCGGACCAGCTCGGCTCTGGTCAGCCACCGACGGCGGCGCGCTGCCAGCGGCACCAGCTGAGCGACCGGACGACCACGCACCGTGATCACCACGTCCTCGCCTGCCGCCACCCGCCGCAGCAGGCCCGCGGTGTCGTTCCGGAGCTCTCGGGCGGCTACCTCGCTCATGCGACAACCGTAGCACTTACGTAGCAGAACGTCAGGACCTCTACGCTCGGGTCCATGCCGAGCCCGGTCCTCCTGGTGGTCGGCGCCGGCCCCGGCCTCGGCGCGTCCGTCGCCCGGGTCTTCGGCGCCCAGGGGTACGACGTCGCCCTGCTGGCGCGGTCAGCGCAGAAGCTGGAGGAGCTGGGTAGGTCCTTGCAGGAGGAGTCGATCACCACCGGCTGGAGCGCGCTCGACATCACCGACGACGCCGCGCTCACCGAGGCGGTGACCAGGTTCGGGCAGCACAGCAGGCGCATCGACGTGCTGCACTTCAACCCGAGTGCCTTCCGCCAGAAGGACCCTCTCGTCCTCACCGCGGACGAGCTGCTGGCCGACGTACGCCTCGGAGTCGCGAGCCTGCTCACTGCGGTCCAGGCGGCTCGGCCATTCATGTCTTCCGGGGGGCGGATCACGGTCACCGGCAGCATGGCGGCCGATCAGCCTTGGCACGAGGCGGCCTCGCTCGGGGTGCAGAAGGCGGGGCTGCGCAACCTGGTGCGCAGCATCGACGTCACCCTGGCCCCCGACGGGATCCGCGCGACGTCGCTGACCGTGCGCGGTACGTTGTCCCCCGACACCGACTTCGCCCCGGACCTAGTCGCGCAGGCGGTGTACGCAGTTGCGACCACAGCATCGGAGCAGTGGCAGGCCGAGGTGGTCTACGAGGGAAAGAGGACGCGACGATGAGCTCTCGACCACCGGTGAGCAGGCGGGCGGTCGCCGTCCGCCTGATCTCCCTCTGTGCTGCTGCCGGCCTCATCGCCGGCGCTCTCACGATGACATCGAGCGCCGAGACCGAGCCGTCGCTCGCCGCCGTGCCCCGCGCCGACTGCGGACCCGGCTCGCGGCCCGAGACCGCGGCGCAGGGCAGGGTGCCGTCGCGCGACTACCGATCGGGCCGCGCCGCGCGCGGCTACACCTGCAACACCAAGCAGGTCGGTCGCTTCGGCGACAGCGGCGGGTTCAAGGTGTTCCGGTACGTCGACCAGGAAGGGCGGGTCTGCGCGTACTACGACTCGACACTGCTCGTCGGCACCGACGTCCCCTACAACGCCGGGCAGGAGGGACTCGGGGTCATCGTGCTCGACATGGACGACCCCACCCGGCCCCGGCAGACCGACGCGCTGTCGACCGTGGGCATGGACAGCCCCCACGAGTCGCTGCTGTTGAACGAGCGGCGCGGTCTGCTGGTCGCGGTGTCCGGAAACCCCGGGACCGCTCCCGGCGTGCTCGACGTGTACGACGTGTCCGACAACTGTCGCCACCCTGCGCTGCGCTCCAGCTTCACCCCGTCCGGCGTCCTCGGCCACGAGAGCGGCTTCGCCCCCGACGGCAAGACGTTCTACGTGTCGTCCACGGGCGGCCAGACGCTGACGGCGATCGACCTGGCCGACCCGGCCGTGCCGAAGGTGCTCGCAGTCAAGACCGACGTGGTCTACCACGGCATGCGGCTCAGCGCCGACGGCAACCTGCTCTACGTCGCCGAGATCGGCACGCCTGAGGGCAACCGCTACGCCAACGGCGGCCTGGCCGTCCTCGACGTGAGCCAGGTGCAGGACCGCGAGACGGCCCCGGAGATGCCGGTGGTCAGCCAGCTGGCGTGGCGCAGCGGCTCCATCCCGCAGGTGCCACTGCCGATCACCATCCGAGGGCACAAGTACCTGCTGGAGGTCGACGAGTACGCCAACTTCACCCGAGCAGGATTCGAGTCCGGCGTCTACCAGGCTGACGCCAAGGTCGGTGCGGCCCGGATGATCGACGTGGACGACCCTGGCAACCCACGAGTGGTCTCGAACATCCGGCTCCAGGTCAATCAGCCCGACAACCGCCGCGGTCCGCAGCAGGACGACCCGGGCGCGCAGTCGCCGGTCCAGGGGTACGCCGGCCACTACTGCTCGGTCCCTCGCCGGGTGAACCCGAAGATCGCGGCCTGCAGCTTCATCGCTTCAGGGCTGCGGATCTTCGACATCCGCCACCCGCGGCATCCGAAGGAGATCGGCTACTTCAACCAGCCGCAGACCGCTCCCGACGCGGGCCGTGAGGGCGCCTACG
>Ga0136617_10006023_pt1 | contig 10851 bp, 6 predicted proteins | sample AntDrymUQ3222106_2_FD_129672 | JGI IMG/M metagenome (GOLD analysis project Ga0136617, IMG submission 129672) | Polar desert sand microbial communities from Dry Valleys, Antarctica - metaG UQ322 (21.06) | ecosystem: Environmental > Terrestrial > Soil > Desert | place: Antarctica: Dry Valley...
ATTAACTCGGATGTAAGAAAGATTTTTTTTATAATTGGATTTATCTGTTTTGGTTTTTATCTGGTGTTCATCTGTGAAAATCTGTGGCTAAAAAAATAAAGATTAATTTTGCGCGACTGCTTATTTGCTGTTGACTTTTAATTTTTCACTTTTCACTTTTCGATTTTTTGAAATTATCTTCAAACCCGTTCTCATATAAAATAGATTTTATGCTTTCGATAGAAGAATTAACCGAAAATCTGCCCGACGCGCTCGCCGCACGGCTCTTTTTCGCGCAGCTTTTGGAAAAGTTTCCCGGCGAGGCGAGAAAACTTTCCAAAAATGAAGGTTTGCTTTCCGATATTTTAACGCTTGCTGCTTTTAGTCCTTTATTCGCAACGACGATTCTACAAAATCCCGATTATATTTCGTGGCTCAATCGCCGGCGCACTTCGACTAAAGTGTGCGGCAAAGAAGAAATTCTCGAATCTCTGGCGCGTTTTGTACTTGTCAATTCCAACATCGAAACAAACATTTTGCTGGCGCGTTTCCGCCGCCGCGAGCTTTTGCGGATTTATCTGCGCGACATTCGCGGGCTTGGCACAATCGTCGAAATCACCGAAGAAATTTCAAATCTGGCTGACGCAATTTTAGAATTTGCTTTGCGATTAGCCAGACAAGAACTCGACAATCGTTATGGAAATCCGCTCGAAATTGATGAAAAAGGACGAGACAAACCGGCGCAATTCGGTGTCGTCGCGCTCGGAAAACTCGGCTCGAAGGAATTGAATTATTCGTCCGACATTGATTTGCTTTTCCTGTATTCAAACGACGGAAAAACTTCCGGTCAAGGCGAGCGCGACGCATTTACAAACCGCGAGTATTTCGTAAAACTTGCCGAATTTATCAGCAAACTCGTCGGCGGACAGGCGGGCGAAGGCGCGGCATACCGCGTGGATTTGCGCCTTCGTCCAAACGGGCGCGTCGGTGCGCCGGCAATTTCTCTGAATGAAGCTGTCGCTTATTACAAGAAATCCGCGCAAAGCTGGGAACGACAAGTTTTGATTCGTTCAAGGTCAAGCGCGGGCGACGAGAAAATTTTTCAGAGGTTTTTCGAACAAGTAAAATCGAGCGTTTTTTCAAGCAATGAAACAATCGAAAATGCTTTGCAAAACGTCCGGCTCTCAAAGGAAAAAATTAATGCCGAAAAAATTTCCGACAAAAATTTTAATGTCAAATTAGGACGCGGCGGAATTCGTGAAATCGAGTTTACCGCACAAGCCTTGCAGCTTGCTTATGCAGGCAAGGACGAATGGCTTCGCGCTTCTCACACCTTAATTTGTTTATCGCGCCTTGCTGACAGAAAGTTGCTTTCCGAAACCGAATTGACCGAGCTTTTCGAGGCTTACGAATTCCTGCGTCGTCTGGAACACCGCCTGCAAATGGAAAACGGCTTGCAAACGCACATCGTTCCAAACGAGGCGGACAAGCGTTTTTTGACTGCAAGGCGAATGAATTTTACGAGCGTCGAAAAGTTTGATTCTTCGATAAATTTTCATACGTTAAATGTCAGCCGTATTTTTGAGCGTGTTTTTGGAAACAAAGAGTCTGACAAAATTGTCAAAATTGCGTCAAATTTTTCAGCTGCTAAATTCGATGAGCAAAAACAAGAGTTGTCTTTGCAAAATTCAGTCAATAATTTTGCCGAATCTCAACCGAATCAAACGTTAAGAATGATTTTCACTTCTTTGGAAAAATCCGATGTCAAAATTGATTTGAACAATGAAACTTTAGAAACGCTCAAACTTCTTTCGGAAATTTCGCCGCATTTTGCCGAAATGCTCGCTGCAAATCCGAGTTTAATAAAAAATTTACCCGACACAAACAGAGATTTTAAGGAAGAAAATTATCTGCAAATTTTTCTCGCCGCCATCGAAAAGGAAAAAAGTTTCGCGCACGAATTAGCGATTTTACGAAAAACCTGGTCGCGTTTTCTGCTGGAAATTGTTGTTTTTGACGTTTTCGGAAAAATCACTATCCAGGAATCCAAACGTCTGCAAACAAACTTAGCCGAAGCGAGTATCGAAGCCGCGCTTTTTATCACGCGGCGCGAACTCGAACGACGTTTTCCGGTCGGAAGCGACAGCGGCAACGGGCAGGCTAAAAATAATTTGATTGGCAACTTCCCTTTTGCCGTTTTAGGTTTGGGAAAACTCGGCGGCGGCGGAATGGATTATAATTCGGATTTGGATTTGATTTTGGTCTTTGATGAAGTCCGGAGTCCGGAGTCCGGAGTCCGGAGTCAGAATAAAGGCGATGTGCAAGCGTCGAAAATCGAAACGAAAACACAAAAACTCTCGACTCCAGACTCCGGACTCTGGACTTTTTACAGCCGTGCCACCGAAATTTTCGTGACTGCGCTGTCGGGTTTGACGCGCGAAGGTCATCTCTACCGCGTAGATTTGCGCCTGCGTCCGGACGGCAAAAACGGCGCGATTGCATCGGGTAAAACTGCTTTTCTCAATTATCTGGAAACGAGGGCGGCGATTTGGGAATGGCTCGCGTATGTCAAACTTCGCGGCTTGGCAGGCGATTTAGATTTGGCAAAAAACGTCGAAGTCGAAGCGCGAAAAATTATTCACGACAGAGCTCAGGAATCAAAAGTTCGAGATTCTAAATTCAAAATTTTAAGAGAAGAAACACTTCGCGTGCGCGAGCGTCTTGAAGAGGAAAAAACAAACGCTCGAACAGGTAAGGAAATTGATATAAAGTTCGGCGCGGGCGGAATGCTCGACGTATATTTTGCAATGCGCTTTTTGCAGCTGCGCGACAGTGTTCCCGACGATGCGAAAAATCGCTCGACCGGCTTTATGCTTGGAAAACTTTACGAAAACGGTTCTCTAAACAAAGCAGATTTTCAAAATTTTGCAAACGGCTATGAATTTTTGAGCGAACTCGACCACAATTTGCGCTTGAACATCGGACGTTCGACACGCTTGCCGATTGCCAATCAAAAGATTTTGCAGACGATTACCAAAAGAATGCAACTTGAATCTACTAAACATTTGCTCGAAAAATTAACCGTTCATCGGCTCGAAATCCGCGCTTCGTTTGAAAACATTCTCAAAATTTGATTGTAAGCATAAAAGAAAACGTTTTATTCAGCACGGCGTATTACAAAAGAAATTGTTAAATTTTTAGAAAATGAAATTTTGCTTGCCAGAACACAAAAAAGAGTGGTAATATCGGTCAATCTTTCGAGCTGTTCAAACTCGATTTTTCTAAACTCAATATCGTAAAATTTAAATCTCTGGAGAACCAAAATGAAAAGATTTTTATCTTTGTCTTTAATGTTTTTATTGCTGCAAACTGCCTTGAGCTTTGTTTTGTTGTCAGGCAACATTTCGGCACAAAAGGCAGGTGCTATTGTTAAACAACAAGAAGCCTTAAACAACGAATCAATCGTCGAGATGATCAACAAAGAGCTTTCGGAAGCGATTATTATTGCAAAAATCAAATCATCAAAGGCTTCGTTTGATACTTCCGCTTCTGCTTTGCAATCCTTAAAAAAAGTCGGCGTTACCGACGCGGTGATTATGGCGATGGTGCAAAAAGCATCGGGAATGGAAGTTACCGCCGCAACGGGAAGCGTTTCCAATAACATGGAATCGAGCGGTCCCGCGATGAGCGTTTCAATTCCCGACGGAACCGAACTTAAAATTATGACGACCGAAGAAATCAGCGGTCAAAAAGTTGTCGAAGGCGACCCGTTATCGTTCAAAGTCGCAGAAGACATAAAAATTAACGGAAGAACCGTTATTGCTAAAGACACGCTGGTCAAGGGAACTGTCGCCGCCGCCAAGAAAAAAGGTTTTATGGGCAGAGGCGGAGAGCTAAGCGTGCGGATTGAATCAACCCAAACTGTTGACGAACAAAAAATCAAACTTCGCGCCTCAAAAAGCGGCACAGGCGGCGATAATATGGGTTCGACCGTGGCATTAACCGTTTTGTTCGGACCACTCGGATTGCTGCGTAAAGGCAAAGAAGCGAAAATCAAAGCCGGAACGGTTTTGACCGCTTACACCGACGAAGCCAAAACGGTTATGGCAAGATAATTTTCCGAAATTTGCAAATTGATTTTGTCGGCTTCCGCCGCGATAATTTGCCTTATCATTAAGCCGTATCAAGTTCGGCTCTGGCATCTTCAAACCAGCATCGCTCGCAAAAGCGGTGCTTTTTTCTTTGTTCAGTGGAAAATTCTGCGCTCGCCGGCAATCTTTCCGCCAGAAATTTTTGCTCGCCCGATAATTCTTCCCACGTTTTCATTTGTGGGTGATGACATTTCGGACACATTTTTTTATCGAAACCTTTCATTGTCTTTTGCGTTTAAACCTTTACAGTTTAATATCTAAGAAAGTTCTCCAAAATTCAATCTCGAAAACCGGAAATTTTAGGAATGAAAATTAAAAGCGTCTTGTTTTTTACGTTTGTTTGTCTGGCGTTTGTCCAAATTGCTTTTCCCCAAGCAGAAGAAAAATTCGATTTTTACACACGCGGTTCTTATCGCACGGAAGTTCCGCGCCCGCAGGCGATTTTGCGTTACGATGTCGGCAACTTTCATACGACTTACGCGCAAATGGAAAAGGTTATCGAAGCGATTGCCAAAGCCGCGCCCGACCGCGTAAAAATTTACGACATCGGCGAAACAAATGAACATCGGATGCAGCATCTGGTTGCGATTTCTTCGCCGGAAAATATCGCCCGCATTGACCAAATCAAAGCGAACAATGCGCGTCTGACCGATTCGCGCACGACATCGGCGGCGGACGCAAATTCTATTGCTCAAAATAATCCGGCGATTGCGTGGATGGCTTACACGATTCACGGTAACGAATCGGCTTCGTTTGAAACGATGATGCAGGTCGTCTATCAACTCGCCGCATCGAACGAGCCGCAGACTTTGGAAATCTTAAATAATAACGTAACGCTCGTTTTGACGGGTGAAAATCCCGACGGTCACGAACGCTTTGCAACCTGGTATAACTCGGTGGCGACAGGCAATGCCGACCGCAACGCGCTCGAACACCGTGAACCGTGGTCGGTTTTCGGCAGATACAATCATTTTCGTTTTGACCTCAACCGCGACAACATTGCCGCCACGCAGGTTGAAACGCAAAATATGCAAAAGGCGTTTTTTGAATGGAATCCGCAAGTTCTGGTTGACCATCACGGACAGACTTCGCAGTTCTTTTTTCCGCCCGCCGCTTTGCCGATAAATCCGAATTTGCCGATAGCGACGACCAACAAATGGATGGACATTTTCGGACGCGCCAACGCAGTCGCCTTTGACCAAAACAAATGGGATTATTACGTCCGCGATATTTTCGACCTTTTTTATCCGGGTTATTGGGATTCGTTTCCGGCTTTGAACGGCGCAATCGGGATGACTTATGAAACCGACGGCGGCGGTTTCAAAGGTCTGCGCTGGACACGCGACGACGGCTCGATTGCAACTTTCCGCTCGGCAATCGCCAAACATTACGTCGCTTCGATGACGACGCTCGAAACCTTAGCCAAAAATCGCGCATCTCGCCTTCAGGATTTTTATGCTTTTCGCCGCACGGCGATGGACGAAACTGCGCGTGAAAAATTAAAACGCATTGTCATCTCGCCCGAAAAAGACCCGGTAAAAACTGCGGAATTGATAAAGGTTATGCTGCTCGCCAAAGTTGAAGTGAAAGTTTCCAACGCTTCTTTTTCTTCAAACTCGGCACACAGTTTTATGCAAAATAACGCGCCGAGTGTTTCCAAAACATTTGCCGCAGGCTCGTATATTATCGATTTGAACCAGCCGCAAAAACGAATTATCAAAGCCCTGCTCGAACAAGATACGCCGCAGGACGACGCTTTTGTCAAAGACAATATCGCGCGTTTCCGGCGCAACGAGCGGCGCGGCAGTTCCGCCGTCAAAGAAGATTACGGATTTTATGATATTACGGCTTGGAATTTGCCGCTCGCATTCGGCGTTGATGCTTTTTGGACTGAAGACACGGTAAATTTTAGCGGCACAACCGTCACCGAACAATATCTGGAACAGGCAAAAAGCGGTTCGGTCAGCGGACGCGCGCAAATTGCATATATTATTCCGTATCAAACCGACGGTGCGGGCGCGTTGGCAATCAGACTTTTGAAGGAAGGCTTTCGCGTCGCGGTGGCGACTAAACCTTTGACGGCGGGCGGCAGAAATTACAATCGCGGAACTTTCGTCGTTAGAGTTACCAGAAATACCGAAGCCGTTCACGAAGCCGTTTCTCGTCTCGCTCGTTCACTCGGCGTAAATGTGTTTGCGGTCAATACGAGTTTTAACGAAACCGGCGAAACCGGAGTCGGCGGCGAAAATGTCGTCTCGCTGCAAACGCCGAAAATTGCGATGGTTGCCGATGAAACGGTTGACCAGACGAGTTACGGTTCGATTTGGTGGACGCTCGACCGTTACGGCATCGAATTTACGCCGTTGACAATCAACAACGTCAAAGGCGGCGCGTTAAAAAATTACAGCGTGTTAATTATGCCGAACGGCTCGGCAGGAAGATATTTCGGTGCTTTGGGCGCGAGCGGCGTTACGGCGTTAAAGCAATGGATTTCCGGCGGCGGAACTTTGATTACCGTCAAAGGCGCGTCGGTTTTTGCCGCGCTTAAAGATGTCGGTTTGACTTCTTCAAAGCTCGTCGGAAGCGATGATGACGAAGATAAAGGCAAAGCAATCGAAGAAAATGAAATTGATAAACGCAAAGAAGCCGAATCACAGCCTTCTCCGTCGCCGACACCAAAGACAAAAAAATCGCCTGTGCCCGAACCGACTCCGACGCTGGAATTGATAACCGATAAAGCCGACGGTGCGCCGCCGGTTCTGCCGCCGATTGCGTCGCCTTCGGCAAATGCGGGTAAAGTTCCCGAAGGTATTGCAGGCGCAATTTTCAGGGCAACCGTTGACCGCACAACATATTTGACTTACGGGATTGAAGACGACGAACTGCCTGTGTTGCTTGCGTCCGGTTACTTTTTCCGCTTTTCAAAAGACGGCACAAACGCGCTTTTGTTTGAGCCAAGACCAAAAAAACCACTGACGATTTCCGGTTTCGTCTGGGAAGGAAATACGGAAAAACTTCTGCAAGGCACGGCGTACGTCATTGACGAACCGACTGGCGCGGGTCACGTTATCTTATTTGCCGAAGAACCGTTTTTTCGCGGTATCTTCCGCTCGACGACACGCCCGTTTTTCAATTCGATTTTGTTTAACGGAACTTTTTAGTTAGTGGTGAACGGTTAGTGGTGAGTGGTTAGTTTTTTCTTTCACTCACCACTTACCGTTCACCACTAACCACTATTTTATGTTCACGATTCGCACTGATTTCAGTGATAAATTTGAAGTCAACGCACCGATTGGAAAAGTGCGCGAGTTTTTTGCCGACATCAAAAACTTTATCGAACTGATGCCGAATGTGGAAAGTATTCACACAACCGGCGACGGCACGGCGCGTTGGACGATTCGCGCCGACATTCCGCTCATCGGCGCGATGCGGCAATCTTTTGTGGTCGGGCTTGCGGAAAATACCGACGAGCGAATCGAATGGATTCCGAAAGCGGGCGAGAAACAAAATTTTCTACGATATGCGGCAGATTTTATTGAAAAAAGTGCGGATTCGACGCTCGTGCAATTTTCGCAAAATGTCGAACTTCGCCGTAATGCTGCGAGAGAGCTTCACCTGCTTGCCGGACTTGCAGGCGAAAAGCGCGTCAGCCAGGGAATGCAGTGGGAAGTTTCGGGAATGATAAAAAAATTTGTGCAAAAGGCGAAGGATAAATTAGAGAAATCAAATGATAAAGACGGGTAAAAATCATTTCCCTGTAGGGAAAACGTATTTAAGGAGTAAAAAAATGAGAAACAAATTTGTGTTGGTTGGAATTATAACTTTATTTTGCTGCGCGAATGTTCTGGCGCAATTAAATTTGCCGCGCGAATCGCAGCGTGCCGAAGTCGCGCAAACAATCGGTGTTACGCGAGTCAATCTGGTTTATCATCGCCCGAACATCAAAGGGCGTGCGCTTTGGGGATGTCAAACAACCGATGTGATACCCAAAGGCGGTGTAACTTATCCGTGTCTTGTGCCGAACGGTCAAGTCTGGCGGACGGGCGCAAACGAAAACACGACGTTTGAAACGAATCACGACATAAAAGTCAACGGTCAAACGCTGCCAGCCGGAAAATACGGCTTGCACGCGATTCCCAACAAAGACGAATGGACGATAATTTTTAACAAAATCAACACCGAATGGGGCAGTTATAAATACGATGTCAAACAAGACCAACTGCGCGTAACTGCGAAACCCGTTAAAGCCGATTTTCAGGAATCGCTGTCTTTAGGTTTCGAAAATATCAAAGCGACAACGGCTGATGTGGCGGTACGCTGGGAAAATCTGCGCGTTCCGTTTACGATTGATGTCGGCGATGTCAACGCCAGAGCATTGCCGGAAATTCGCAAACAACTATCGAATCTGAAAGCCGACGATGTACGCACGCCCGTGCAGGCGGCAAATTGGGTTTACTCTCAGAAAATGACGGCAAGTTACGCGGAAGCAATCGGGTGGTTAGACGCTGCGCTGAAAATAAGAGAAACGCCGAACGCACTCGGTGTGAAGGCTTACCTTTTAGCAGAGTCGGGTAAGAAGACGGAAGCGATTGCCGCCGCTGAACGAGCAGTTCAAATGGCAAAAGCAATGACACCCGCCGGAAATACCGCCGATTTGGAAAAACGCCTTGCGGAGTGGAAAGGCGGGAAATAAAATGGAAAACGGAAAATGGAAAATGGAAAATGATAAAGGAAGAACTGAAATCTTTCTTCATTTTCCATTTTCCGTTTTCCATTTTCCGTTTTTAAGTAACCGCGCCGCCGTCAACAATCACGACTTCGCCGCTCATAAAACTGTTGCGCGGGCTAACCATAAATGCGGCAAATTCGGCGAGTTCTGCCGGTCTTCCCAGTCGTTGCCGCGCCACCCAAAAATCGTGCATTTGCAAAAGACGTTCCGGTAAACTGTGTCCCAAATCCGTATCAAAAATTCCGGCGGCAATTGCGTTGACAGTTATTCCGAAATTCGAGGCTTCGCGCGAAAGGCATTTTGTAAAACCAATCATCGCAGCTTTTGAGGTCGCGTAATGAACCGAAGTCGGCAGGCTGCGAATTGCGCCGATGCTCGTAATATTGAGAATCGAACCGGCACGCTGGCGAATCATTTGTTTGTAAAACGGCTTGGTGACGGAAAAAAGACCGTTGACGTTGGTATCAATAACCCAATCCCAGGATTTATCGGTAGTTGTCGCAAAATTATCAGGCTTATTGACGGCAGCATTATTAACCAAAATATCGATGCCTTCCCACGTTTCCTTCAATTCGCGCACAAGTTTTTTTATACCCAGACGGTCGGTAACGGAAACTTTGAAGCTCAAAGCGCGTCTGCCGTGAGCTTCAATTTTGGCTTTTGTTTCTTCGGCTAAATCGTCGCGCGAATGATAATTAAAAGCGACATCCGCGCCTTCGCGCGCGAAAACTTCGCAAAGTGCCGCGCCGATTCCGCGTGTTCCGCCCGTCACAAAGGCGCGTTTCCCTTCCAATAATAAATTCACAAAATTAATCGCTCCAAAAGAACTAAAAAGAGAGTTTAGGCAATTCACCGACAAAAGGCAAAACAGAGGTTTTGAAATATTAATTGTTTTTTGCCGAATTTCCTGCAAAAAAAATCAGCCGCCAATTTTTCATTGTCCGCTGAATTTTCCGTAATTTTTATTGAGAGATAATTTTTAGACAGTTACCGGCAGAGGCTTTTTGCGAGCTTGAATGTTGGCAGGCAAAAGCGCGGCAATTTCCTTGATAATCATTTCGGTCGAATTTGGAATTGCCAAATCGAGCGTCGCGGCTTTCATATCCGTATATTTTTTTGAATTGCCCAGCAAACTCTGAATCGTCGGGATAATATCGGTTGCCTTTTTCAGCAAAATTCCCGCGCCGCGCCGGGCAATAAGATTAACCGTTCCGGCTTCCTGCGGCATCGGCGGCGTGGTCGCGTCGGCGATTATCGGAAGGCGACAGGCTAAAGCCTCAAACGTCGTCAAACCGCCGAGTTTGCTAATCATCACGTTTGCCGACTGCATAAGTTTTTCAATATCGTCAGAATAACCGATGACTTTGACGGGAAACTTCGCCGTCTTCGCCAATTCTTCGGCTTCCTTTTTTAACTCTTCATTTTTGCCTGCCAGAAATATCGCCTGCACGTCCAATTCGCCGCGCACAAGTTCTCTGAAAATCTGCGGAATGTTGCCGCCGCCTATCCAACCGGCGTTGACAAAAATCGTAAATTTTTCCTCATCCAAACCGAATGCCCGTCGCGCCTTTTGAGCATCAACTTCGTTAATCTCGTGAAATTTCGGATGCACGGGCATTCCCGAAATTTTTATTTTTTCGGGTAAAATTCCGTAATCAATCAACTGTCGACGCGCATCGTCATTTGCCACTAAATAAAGCGAAACATCGTTGCACGCCCAGCCTTTCCAAAAGCCGTAACACGGGTCGGTAACAACCGTCACGAGCGGAATCTGCTCGGCTAAATTCAGTTCCTTCAAGATTCTGGCAAAGATATGCTGCGTCAATGGATGAACGCTGACGACGATGTGCGGACACCATTTTTCAAATTGTTCGCGGACGTAGCCGATGCACCGGCGATGAAAAAACTCGCGTGTTTCGGGACGAAAACGGTTCATCGCCCAAAAAACATATTTCATCCAATGCTGCTTGTTCCGCAAAATCCAATTATAAA
>Ga0136617_10006024_pt1 | contig 10849 bp, 7 predicted proteins | sample AntDrymUQ3222106_2_FD_129672 | JGI IMG/M metagenome (GOLD analysis project Ga0136617, IMG submission 129672) | Polar desert sand microbial communities from Dry Valleys, Antarctica - metaG UQ322 (21.06) | ecosystem: Environmental > Terrestrial > Soil > Desert | place: Antarctica: Dry Valley...
ACATCCGCGAGGAGCTCGCTGTAGCGGGCGAAAGTGCGGCGCTTTCTCGCGACGAACTCGTCCAGCCGCTCGAGCTGCGCGAGGCCAAGCGCGGCCTGCATGTTCGTCATGCGAAAGTTCCAGCCGAGCTCCTCATGAACGAATCGCCGCGGGGCACGAAACGACAGATTCCTCAGCTCGCGGCAGCGCTCGGCGAGGGCGTCATCGTCGGTGACGATCATGCCCCCTTCCCCGGTGGTGACGTGCTTGTTCGGATAGAAGCTGAAGGTCGATATGTCTCCGAACGAGCCACATGGCTTGTCGCGATACGTCTGCCCGATCATCTCCGCCGCGTCCTCGATGATGAACAGCTTGTGCCGTTCGGCAATCTCGAGCACCGGGTCCATGTCGACGGGAAGCCCGTAGATATGCACCACCATGATCGCGCGTGTCCTGCCGGTGATGCGCGCCTCGATGTCGCGCACGTTCATGTTCCATGTGCGCTCGTCGCAATCGATGACGACCGGTGTCGCGCCGAGACGAGATACGGCGGCAGCACAGGAGATGATCGTGAACGTCGGAAGAATCACCTCGTCGCCGGGTTCGATCCGGAGCGCGGCAGCGGCAGCATCGAGAGCGGCTGATCCGTTGCAGACAGCGATGCCGTGGCGCCGGCCGACACGCCCGGCGAAGCGCGATTCGAAATCACGAATGAACGGGCCCTCCGAAGAGATCCAGCCCGTATCGATGCATTCGTTGAGATACTTCCGCTCGTTGCCGTCGAGTACCGGCTCGTTGACGGGGATAAAACCGGCCAACCAGCTACCCCTTCACCATTACGCGCTCGGCGGTAACGGGCTGAAATCGCGTTTTGTCCTGATCTCCTGCATACGGACCCTGTTTCACTTCGATCATCTCCACTTCCTCGAGCACCTCGAAGCCGTGGCCGCCAGTGGCAAGCAGAATCACGTCGCCACCCTGGAGGATGCGGCTCTCGATGTACGACTGGCCGTCGTCGTAGAAATCCACGCGGAGCTTTCCCTTCTTGATGAACAGCACTTCCTGCGTGTACTGGACGGTGCGGCGGACGGGGTTGTGGACATGCGGATCGATCACGCGCCCGGCGGGATGCCGCATGTAGGCGAGCTGCTGTGACAGGTCGTTCGGCGTGAAGAAATGAATGCCCGGCTCGTGGAAGTCGCGCGATACGATGACCGCGAGGAGCTGGTCGCCCTGCTTCAGAGTTTCGATCATAGGCTAGACAAGATACATTGTGCTCCCTTTGCTGAGAACTCGATGAGACGATTTAGCGAGTCGGTCGGCCTGCGGCGCATCGCGCTCGCCGCCCTCCTCGTCGCGGGAGCTTTCTTCAGGCTGTATCAGCTCGACCGATATCCCCTCAGTGTGCACCAGGACGAGGTGTCCAACATCTACGACGGCTGGTCGCTGGCGGAGACCGGCGCAGACCGGTTCGGAGATCGTCATCCCGCAGTCATTCGGGCGTTCGGCGAGCGACTACCGGCCCGCGCTCTATGCGTGGCTGGCGGCGATTCCCCAGCGATTCACCGGCTTTTCGGTCGCCGCCGGCCGACTTCCCGCTGCAGTGCTGGGCATTGCGTCACTGATTCTCATCTATGCCTTCGCCCGCGACATGGCGGGGTATCGATATGCGCTGCTGGCACTGCTGCTGGCGGCGCTGTCACCTCTTCACATCCAGCTGTCACGAGTCGCGCATGAAGGCGGCATTCTTCCCCCCTTCTTTCTGGTCGTCGCGCTGTATCTCTGGCAGCGAAGTGCACGGAAGGATTTTCCCATGGGAACCGTGGCATTGCTGGGACTGGCGATCGGGTTTTCCGCCAACTCGTACCAGTCGACGCGAGTCACTGGGCCGCTGCTCGTGATTGCCGTCGCCATCGACATCATGCGGCACGCCAACCTCAAGCTGAGGCCGCTGCTGCTGCTCGGCGCCGGTGCGCTGCTCGGTGCGCTGCCGCAACTCCTGTTTCTGATAAACGAAACCGACCGCTTCATGGGGCGCGCACGGGCGCTGACGGTGTCGACGGGAGGGCCGCTGACTTACGCGGGATATTTCCTGCACAACTACTGGCTCAACCTTGAGCCGTACTACCTGTTCGTACCGCGGGTGTTGAGGGGCCTGACGGTAGCCAGGCTGCTGCCGGTCGAGGCGCCATTCTTCTATGCGGGACTTGCTGCGCTTGCCTTCCTCGCCGTCAGGAATCGGTCGCGCGGCCGCCTGTACCTGTACGTCGCCATGGTCATCGCGATTTTGCCGGCGGCGTTGACTACTGGAAACCCGTCGACCATGCGCGCATCGGGACTGGCGGTGCTCACACCGCTCTACTCCGCCGCGGGAATCGTGCTCATCGGCAGGCTCGTTCGAAATGCATGGCTGCGGCAACGCATCTACTATCCCGTTGTCGTCGGTGCAGTGGTTTTCGCCTTCGCCGCAATGACGTACCGATACGCTCGAAGTCCCTACTTTCAGGAGCTTTCGTTTCAGAAGATCGATGTGGAGATGGGGCGCGCTCTGGGGCGTCACCAGGGACGGTATGACGCGATCGTCGTCGAGAAGTCAATGCCGATTCCCTACATCTACATCGCTGCATTCGCCCCGATTCCGCCGCGAGAGTTTCATCGCGCCCCGAAGGCACTCAATTCCGTCGGTATGGATCATTTCATGAGGCTGGGCAAATATTATTTCGTGCGTCAGTCCGCAATGCCCGCGACGGTCGACGCCCTGGGAAGTCGCGCCGGTCGTTTTTTATTCGTGTCCCCCAGGAGCATTGCCGGCCTTACGCCGCTGGACAGCGTCTCGTTCGGAACGCAGAAGCTGATCTTTCAGGCATGTGAGAGAGCGTGCCTGTTGCGCACTCGATGAAAGCGTTGCTGGCAATACTGTTTCTCGCACTATCGGCATATGTCGGTCAACGGCTGTGCAGATTTTTTCTCCCCGGTCTCGATGGCTCGCGCATGCCGGAAGATCGGCGGCCCATCGCTACGTGGGTGATAGCGACGCCCCTCGCGTTCCTGTGCGGAACACTGTTGATGACCTGGGGGACGTACCTTGCCGCGTCACTGCTTCGGAATACCGGAGCCCCGATGGCTGCGGCAAATGTCATTTCAATGAGCGTTGCGATTGCCGGCCTCGCAACCGATCACCTGCGGCGCCGCAAGCGCCCGCGCGTCGAGAATGCGTCGTCAAGCGTACGCACGCCGGCTCGCGGTCGCCGCTGGGCTGACATCGCGGTGGCTGCCACCGGACTGATACTGGGCGCCGCGCTCATGTTTCACACCTGCCGTCTGGACGGTGACACGCTCATCCTCGGCCGCACCGCCTTTGGGGATCTCAACATACACCTCGGAATGGCGCGCTCGTTCTCGGAGGGGAGCAACTTCCCCACCGGGTATCCGGCGTTCGCTGGCAGCGATGTTCGCTATCACTTCATGTTCTATTTTCTCGTCGGCAATCTCGAGTTTCTCGGTCTGCCGCTGGACTGGGCGGTGAATCTCCCGTCGATCCTGTCATTCGCGTCGGTACTGCTGCTGCTGTACGCGCTGGGAAGCGTCGCCGGCCGCGACTGGCGTGTGGGGTGGCTCGCGGTGTTGTTCTTTCTGATGAGAAGCTCGCCGGCGATTTTCTACTACCTGGGCGGCATTCCGTCAGACGGCCCGTTCGGAAAGCTCTTGGCAGTGCTGCGAACCAACCGCTACATCGGCATCACTGGTCATGAGGAGTGGGGAATCTGGAACCTCAACGTCTACGTGGTGGAGCGGCATTTCGCGTTCGCGTTCGGACTCGTATTGATTGCCTGCCTGTATCTCCTGCGAACGACAGGGCTCGACACTGGCCCGCCACTATTCCGCGGCTTCACCGCGCGAGCGCGTACACCTGAGTCGATCCCCGATTGAACGCGAGTGGAAAGTTCGCGCGTAGCACGTCTTCCCTCAGTGACGGGTAGTGACCCCGCGCGACGTCGTCGACGATTACGTATGAAATTCCTTCCGATTTCGCCAATCGGGCTATCTCGGCGGGATTGCCACCCTCGTAAATCTGCTTCAACACGGCAGCCCTCGGAGCGACATCGTACCCCGCCGACTCGGCCCAGTACGGAAGTCCCAGATACGATGGACGTCCGGTGAAGTAGACGAGGTGATGATAGACCGGTGGAGCGGCGAACACCGCCTTCGGATGAGTTTCACGTAGCGCCCACTGGAGCATCGGATCGGCGAGGTCGTGAGTGCGCTTCTCGCGGTTGAAGTTCCACACGGCGATGAGGTCGACCGCGCCGGTTGCGGTCAGTCCCGCAAAGAGGATGATCGCGGCCAACCTTCCCAGTCGACCGCTGTCGTACACCCGCAGCACCGCCAATGCAACGAAGATCGCAGCGATCCGCACACTCACGTTCACGAACTTGTGGTTGACGCTGACGTCTGGAGTGAAGGTGAACGTCGTCGCGAAAACGATAGGGACGAGCAATGATGCGAGGAGCCACCGGGCGCGCGGGCGCAGGCGCCATGCAGCGAATGCGAGCACCGGGATCACAAGGCCCAGCAGCTTGAGGTAGTACTTGGCGATTCCCCAGATTGTCGGCGGTTCAGCGAGAAAACCGAAATTGAATCGCGGCGACACCCCCGGCCCTGTCGAGATGAACCCCTTCGCTTCCACGATCGCCAGCAGGGTGGCAATTCCACAGCATACGATCAGGTCGAAACGGCGTGGTGACCAGATCACGGCGGTACCGAGAATCAGCAGCGCTGCGATGATGAGCGCGCCGTTCCAGAACGCGCCAAGGCCCAGGATGACGCCGAGGAATGCCGCGCCGCGCGGATCGACAGGGCGAAAGCTTGCCCCCAATCCGATCGAGTCAGGGGTCGCGTCGGTCGGCGTGGTGTTGTTCATTAGCGCAGCATAACATGGACAGACCCCTTATTCTCCTCAAGGCGCAGCGACAAGCGCCTCGATGCCCCAGTAATTCATCCGGTTAGCATGATCCAGAAACGCGGCGAGCTCATCGACCTTTCCGTCATCGTCCCGACATACAACGCGAAGGCGCTCGCATTGCGCAGTGCGACGGCATTGCAGCAATACCTCGACGCAACCGGTTTGTCCTTCGAGGTTGTTCTTGTCGACGATGGTAGCCGCCTCGAAGAGCGTCCGGACCAGGAATCGCTTCCGGCAAACGCGCGTGTGATTCAGCTCGAATCAAACCGGGGTAAGGGGTTTGCCGTGCGCGCGGGTCTCAAGGCGACTCGCGGCAGTTGCCGGGTGTTCACCGACGTCGATCTTCCCTACGGGATGGATTCGCTTCTTACGTGCTACAAGGCCGTCACACGGGACGGTGCAGACTTCGTTTACGGCGATCGTTCCCTGCCCACTTCGACTCTCGTTGCGCGGCCGTCATTGCAGCGGCGACTGAGCAGCGTGGTGTTTCGGGTGGCGGTGTCCAGTCTGGCCGGCCTCCGTCCGACCGACACGCAATGCGGCCTCAAGGCGTTCAGTGGTCGCGTAGCGGATACATTGGCGACTCTTCTCCAGACAGACCATTTCGCGTTCGACGTGGAGATTTTCAGGTGCGTCGCGGACAGTGGTCTCTCCAGCCGCCCTATCCCCGTTCAACTGGTGAACGGCGACGTCTCCACAGTCCGCCTCATGCGCGATTCGCTCACGATGTTTCGCGACCTCGTTACGATTCGCCGCCGAGCGCTTCGAGGAGAGTACAGGAGCAGCGCACTCGCCTCCGGCTCAGCCGGTCGGAAAGCGGTGGCCTGAGATTTATTGCGTCCAACCGTTAGTCGCGTTGAGTCCAGTCGTTAGTCATGCGCCGTCGGCGGTGCAATCGATGCGCGTTTGTCTCATCGTACCGGTCCCGTCGAACCGTAGCTCGATTACTCGCGTCAGTCCCCATCGTCGCGACTTGGAGCATAGCTCCGCGGCGCCGGCGGTTTTAGCGGTCTGGCTCTCGAGACGCGGTGAAAAGCCGCCCAACCCGTAATACGGATTCAGCTTGCAGCCCGCTGGAGGCATTCCGTCGATCATCGCCATTCCCGTCAACGCCGGAGCAACGTGCGACGCGAAGGTGCAGGCACCGGGACGCGCGAGGAGCGTCCAGTATGCCGCTTCCGTCTGCGGAATGAAGAGCGCGGTCCGCCGCCGTTCACTCTCCGAAAGCGTGGACAATGACCGGAGCTGGCTGACGATTTTCGACCGTTGCGCCGCAGCCAGACCCTCTTTCAACGCGAGCCGGTCGCCAAGCAGGCTGACACTCCGGATCGTCGCGGGAGGTGTTTCCCGGCCCGTGATGCGGTAGAACGCCGCCCGCGTCGCGACGTTCTCCTGCAGCATCCGTCGCGGCCAGTGAACGGCATTGAGTGCCATCGACATCAGCATGGGAATGGCCAGCAGCGGAATTGCAATGTGAATCAATCGGTACCCGCGCCTTGCGTTGCCGGTGCCGGATACCGTGACGCGCTGACGCGCTCCTCGCCACCTGAAAAGGGTTCCCGCCGCGGCCATTGTCAGCCCAACCGACAGCCAACGTTGCACGTCGGAGAAGTAGAATGCCGAGCCGCCGTCGATGCTGAGAGCCAGACCGGGCAACAACCCCGCGATCGCCACCAGTGTCACTGCCTCGACATCGATAATTCGCCGGTTGCGAATCATCGTCGCGAGCTCGCCAACGGTAGTCACGCCCTCGCTGCGCAGACGAAGGGCGACATACAGAATGGACCAGAACAGATGCACGACGGGAAACAGCGGCCACCATTCCGGAGGCACGAAGCCTTTGAGGAAATGGAGTGGCACGATGCCTTCGCGGTGGGCGGGTAACGACACCTGGCCATATGCGAGCGCGACGGCAACCGTCAATAGAACGGCGGCAACCGCAAAGAGGGGGCGGCGGAAAAGCCCGAGTCGAAGAAACACATAGACGGCCAGCAGAAAGGCCAGCACCATCAGCGAGATCTTGAGGTATCCCAGGATCACGATCCCGACTGGCAGCACGATGAGGGGGAAGAGCATCTCGCGAAGCATCTGCGGATTGCGCGATACCGCCTCACGTCCGCCGAACCGCCAGAATACGACACAAGTCCCAAGCAGCAGCAAAGCCACCGGTATTCCGACCGCGTACGACTCGGAGATCATCAGGTTCGACGTCCATACTCCCATGGCGTCCAACGCCGTAATGGGGATCACTCCGATCGTCGCGGCTAGAAAGACTGCCCACGCGCGCGGGTCGTCCCGGAGGTCTCGCAAGTCACTCGTGTGGCCTGCGTCTTCGCTGTCTTCAAACCTTTGAGCATGCCTCAGCTCAGTCACGAAGCACAGGATACCGCCGAAGAAAAACGGGATCATCGTCACCGGATAACCCAGCTGATAAAAATCCAGCACGCTCATATCGAGCAGGTTTGCCAGCTGAACGAAGAGCCACGGCGTACCCCAGTGATACGGCATATATGGGAGCCCATCCAATCCGACGCTCGCCACGCCGTAGGTGCGAATCATGTTGGCAAGAGCGGCGAGACCCAGCGCATCGTGGTGAATCACGCCGTCGAGCGCCATCATCTCGGTGAACAGCGGACTCTTGTAAATACGCCCCCACACCACTCCGGCTGCCCACCCGCCCATTCCGAAGCCCGCCAGCGCCACCATCGTGCTTCGCAACACTTTGCCGCGGACTGTCCAGCGAACGAAGACCACGGCGAACATAAACACGCCGGCGACAGCGACGATTGGAAACGGATTGACGCCAGTGACAGGTACCAGCCGCCCGATCAGAGCGGTTATCCCGAGCGCAGCGAGCCACAGAAACGAATAAGAAATGGCCCAGCCGTACGCCCGTCCGGACCGACGAAGCGCAGCGCGGACAACATAGGGTGCGTTGAAGGTGAATAGCGCCAGCGCCGCGGCCCCAGCCACGGGGGCAACTGGATTGTCGAATCCGCGGCGCGCGAACCAGTACACGGCCGCGAGCGCGATCGCCATGCACGAAGAGAATACTGCCACTGTCGCGAAGGCGCGGTCGTCCAGCGGACGGCCTGCTTGCAGAACTACATCGGGTGCCGGTCCGGCCGGATCAGCCACGCGAAGTAGCGGCGTCTCCACGATCCGCGTCGACCGTGCGCGCGACGATGTACAGCGGCCTTCCTTTCACTTCGTCGTAGATGCGTCCGATGAACTCACCGATCACTCCCAGGCAGATCAACTGTACTCCGCCGAGAAAGAGCACGACGACGATGGTCGAGGCCCAGCCTCGCGCAATACCGGAGTTGCTGGTGAGCCGCTCGATGATGAACACCACGCCGAGCAGAAAGCTGATCGCGGAAACGCTGAAACCGAGGTACGTCGCGATACGGAGCGGAGCCTTGGACAGCGCGAACACCGCGTCGGTCGCCAGCGCGATCATCCGCGTCACCGGGTATTTGGTCGTTCCTGCGAAGCGCGGCGGCCGCTCGAATGGAACAGCGGTCTGGCGGAATCCCAGCCACGCGCGAAGCCCTCGAAGAAACCGGTTGCGCTCCGGAAGTGAGTTGAGAAGGTCGACGATCCTGCGATCCATCAGGCAGAAATCCCCTGTGTCACGCGGGACCTGGATCTCCGAGACCGAGCCCAGGATCGTATAGAACATGGACGCAGTGGCGCGCTTGAACATGCCCTCGCCTTCACGCGCGACGCGTTGCGCGTACACTACCTCGTACCCTTCGCGCCACTTCTCGAGCATGGTGAGCATCAGCTCGGGCGGATCCTGCAGGTCGGCATCGATGACTACCGCGCAATCACCCTGAACGGCATGGAGGCCGGCGGTAACTGCTGCCTGATGGCCGAAGTTGCGCGAGAAGTGCAGCGCCTTGAACCGGCGGTCGGAGAGGCAGATCGCATCGAGCATTGCGGGTGACCGATCCCGGCTGCCGTCGTTGACGAAGATGATCTCGAAGTTGTCCACGGACGGGGCCAGCACCTGAAGAAGTCTCGAGTGCAGCACTTCGATGACCTCTTCCTCGTTGTAGATCGGCACGACGACCGACAGCGTCGGCCGGGTTGCGCTTTCCATGGCTCCCGTCAGTTCAGGTTGGGTGAGAAGCATAATGCGTCAGGGCTGATTCGGCAGTGCCGCACGCGGCGTGTACTGCTCGATGATCCACTTGTCGTTTTGAAACGCCTTGGTTCGCGCGTACGAGCGAGAGAGCTCGCCCAACAGCTCCCGGTACGCAGGGTTGACGTCCGCTTTTCGCTGCACAAGCCAGCCGCCGAGCCCCGTTCTCGCACCGAAACGACTCATGTATTCGTTTCGGCGCCAGGCAGGCAGAGTGCTGATCATCTCGTACGGCTTGGGCATCCAGCTGGTGGCGCTGGTTTGCACGACAGCCTTTTCGGAATCCGGCGGCCAGGGCGGCATGATGAATTTTCCATCGCTCACATAAAACACCGGATCGGCTGGGGTCATGCCCGCGGTGCGGGCGAGCGCCACGAGCGACGCATCCAGCGGCGGAATCTGCGACGCGATGATGCTCGGAGATATCTGTGGGTGTCGCAGCTCCGCAACGAGATTCGGGTGTGCGAGAGTAAGCGCCGCCGGAACCGTGAGCAGCGGCACGAACGCGAGCCGCGCCATCGCGAGCCACCGCTGTTCCAGTCGCCGCGCGGCCCGGAAGACAAGTGCGCATGACACGATCAGCAGCGGCGTAAGGCTCAACAGATTCACGGGATGACTTCGCGACACGAAGTAGCTGCTCACCGCCCAGACAGTTCCCCACGCGGCAGCGGCAACCATCACTCTGGCATGCAGCGCGTCGGTGCGGATGAAGTAGATGCCAGCAGTGGATATCAGTGCGAAGATCGCAACGAGGTACCAGACCGGCCCGGAGAGGTCGATTGTCAGCGCGCTGTATCCGCCGCTGAAGAGGAGAGCGTACTCGTAGTAGCTCATCCAGTCCGGAGACTGGCCACCCATCACTCGGTAGACCAGGGCTGTGACGCCGATCCAGCAGAGGGCAGCGAGCAAGGGCAGCGCAATCGCCGCAAATACTTCGGCCCACGCGATCCCCGATCGCCGTCGCTCTACGACCACATGTTGAACCAGCGCTACGGTGTACGCAGCGAGCCAGGCAGCTGTGCAGTAGATCGCGCTTTCCGCCGACCATGCGACGCCGGTGATCCAGACCAGCGTCCCTGTCAACGCGAAGCGCCAGAATCCCACCACGTCGCGCCGCTGATATTTCCACGCGATGACGGCGAGAACAGCGAAGGGCCAGAAAAACCGCATCGGTCCCCCGGCCGGCGTCATCTGAGCCGCCAGCAGGAGCTCCTCCGACCTCGGCCGGAAGAAAAGCGTCGAGGCCGTGACGGAAAACGCCAGCGCAGACGAAAGCCAGCTGCGACGGAACGATCGCAGCAGCATGAACATCCCCGTCGCCACGACCGCGTAGAGAAATCCCTGAACGACGTACAGCGATACCCACGCATTCGGAGTGGGAATGAGGGATGGCAGCAGGATGCTGAGAAATCCGTATTGCGATGGCACATCCCACAGCAGCCACCCACCCTGCTTCACCGCCTCGATCGGTCCGACCCAGAAACTCCAGTGATAGAACTCGGCGATTGGATAAGTGCGAAAGCTGAGGTAGAGAAATGCCGCGAGCGCCGGCATATCCGCTGGCGACAACTTCCAGCGGCTGCCTCCGCCTCCGCGTTCACCAGCATTCCGGCTCAATCCAAACACAGTCAATCCGACCAACGCGAGAACGCCGAGAATCACCGGCGTCTGCGGTGATTGCATGATCCAGCCCGCACCCGATGTCCACGAGGCAAGTCTGAAACACGCCGACCATGCGAAAGCCAGTACCACTACTGTGA
>Ga0136617_10006025_pt1 | contig 10849 bp, 9 predicted proteins | sample AntDrymUQ3222106_2_FD_129672 | JGI IMG/M metagenome (GOLD analysis project Ga0136617, IMG submission 129672) | Polar desert sand microbial communities from Dry Valleys, Antarctica - metaG UQ322 (21.06) | ecosystem: Environmental > Terrestrial > Soil > Desert | place: Antarctica: Dry Valley...
ACAGCTACGCCAACTCCAACACCTACACCGACGGCAACTCCAACGCCTACTGCAACACCGACTCCAACTCCGACGGCAACTCCGACCCCGACTCCGACAGCTACACCTACGCCAACGCCGACTCCGACCCCAACACCAACGGCGACACCGACTCCAACACCGACACCGGGAAATCCGACTCCAATTATTACTCTTACCGAAGGAGACCTTTTCCCAGGCGGTATCACTGAGTTTTTAGTAACCGGTGGTCCAGGCACGATTACGGTTGACCCGAGTAATAACGGCACCGGGCTGCAATCATTGACGGTTGTTAGCACGATGAATGCAATTGTCAATATCCCGGCTTTCACGCCCGGCACGAGAAATCCGGTGGTTGTTACCTTTACGGTCATCAATCCGAATTTACCGGTTGATATTAGATTAAGAGCAGCAAGTCAATTCCACGCCGTCTTTATCAGGGCGCAAGTTGCCTGCACGCCAACCGCTACGGTAGTCAACGATCCGAATGTGTTTCCGTCCGGCGGTCTAACCGACATTGGAGTAACGACTGGAGCAAATTCTATTACGGTTGATGCGAATAATGCTGGAAGCGGCTTGATGTCATTCACAGTAAGCAACGCGACGAATGCGGTAGTGAATATCCCGTCGTTCACGCCCGGAACTCTTGCGCCGGTAACGGCTACTTATACGATAATCAATCCGGCGCTTCCGGTTGACATCACTTTAAGGGCTTCAACCCGATTTCATGGAGTTATAATTCGGTTGAGTTGCGGAACATCGCAATTGATCGAACCTGTGAGAAATAGAACGAGGAACTCTCCTGAAAACTAAAAGACAGGAAACTTTAAAGTAAAAAGAATAACCGTCGAAATGTTGATAAGACATTTCGACGGTTTTCTTTATTTCACGACGATATTCACCAGACGGCTTGGGACGACGATGATTTTCACGATTTGCTTGCCATCGGTGTATTCTTTGATTTTTGCCTCGCGCAAAGCCATCGCTTCCAAATCTTCCGTCGAAGTTGCGGGCGAAGCTAGAACACGCGCCCGCAATTTGCCGTTGACCTGAATCGGAATTTCTATTTCGTCGGCTTTTGCGAGATTTTCATCGGTAATCGGAAATCTTGCGCCCGATTGTAAAATGCCGTTTGAATTGTCGGTTAAAATTTCCCACAATTCTTCGGCGATATGCGGCGCATAAGGCGTGAGCATCAAAACCAAACTTTTCAACGCTTCGCTGACGGCGAACAAATCGCCGTCGTCTGCCGCGTTCGGTTCGACTTTGAAATCGCCCAAAGCGTTTGACAGTTCCATCAAAGCCGCTACGGGCGTGTTGAATTGATAGTTTTCAAGGTTTTCCGTGATGCGTCTGATTGTCTGATGCGTTTTCTGCCGCAGTTTTCGCGCTTCGGCTTTGCTCTCGACTCTCGACTCTTGACTCTCGACTTTCAAAGCAGATTGCCAGCGATAAACAAGGCGATAAACTCTCTGCAAAAATCTAACTGCACCTTCGATTCCCGTTTCCTGCCAAACCAATTCGTTTTCGGCGGGCGCGGCGAACAGCGCGAAAATCCGCACGGCATCCGCACCGTAAATCGAAACCATATCGTCCGGGTCAACGCCGTTGTATTTCGATTTCGACATCTTTTCAACCGCAACTTTTATTGGTGAATCGTCTGCTTTTAATTTCGCGTAAATCACTTTTCCGCGCTCGTCGCGTTCGATTTTTACTTCGTCAGGCGGAATATATGATGCTTTTTCTTCCGAATAATACGATTCGCCGACAACCATTCCTTGCGTCAGCAAGTTTTTGACGGGTTCATCAAAATTTACCAAGCCGATGTCGCGCATCATTTTTGTCCAAAACCGCGTATAGAGCAAGTGCATAACGGCATGGTCAACGCCGCCGATGTATTGGTTGACGGGCAGCCAATAGTTGACGATTTCAGGATTAAACGGCAATTCCGAATTATGCGGGTCGGTGTAGCGAAAATAATACCAAGTCGAATCAACAAACGTATCCATCGTGTCGGTTTCGCGCCGCGCCGCTTCGTTGCAGTTCGGGCAAGTTGTTTCGTAAAATGCGGGAACTTTGGCTAACGGCGATTCACCGACACCGGTAAAAGGCGCGGTTTCGGGCAGTTCAATCGGCAGATTTTCGTATCTTTCGGGAACTGCGCCGCATGTCTCGCAATAAATAATCGGAATCGGTGCGCCCCAAAATCTCTGCCGCGAAATTCCCCAATCACGCAGACGATATGTCGTCGCCGCTTCACCGAAACCTTTTTCTTCGGCAAATTTCGCCATTTCTTTAATCGCTTCTTCGCTTGTTTTATCGTTCCATTCACCCGAATTTACTAAGATTCCGTAATTGGTAAAAGCCGATTCGATTTGGGATTTAGAATTTCGGATTTCGGATTTTTCTGATTCGCTCTCGACTCTCGACTCTCGACTCTCGACTACTTTCCGAATCGGCAAATCAAACTTTGTTGCAAACTCAAAATCGCGCTCGTCGTGCGCCGGAACGCTCATCACTGCGCCCGTGCCGTATTCCATCATCACATAGTTGCCAACCCAAACGGGCAATTCTTCACCGCTAAATGGATTTGTCGCTTTCAAGCCAGTATCCACGCCGTCTTTTTCGACCTCTTCGCCGTAATCCGTCGGTTTTGCTTTTTCAATTTTGATTTCTTCGATTTTCGCTTTAACTTTGTCGGAAAAGTTTGCAAAATTCGCTTCAATAATCGGATGTTCCACCGCCACGACAATCGCGTTTGCGCCGTAAATCGTATCAATCCGCGTTGTAAAAACTTTTATTTTGTCCTTTGTCCTTTGTCCTTCGTCATTCGCTGAACTCCGAACTCCGAACTCGACAAACGCACCTTCGCTTTTGCCAATCCAATTTTTTTGCATCGTCAACACGCGCTCCGCCCAATCGTCTTCGATTTGCGCCATATCTTGCAGAAGTTCTTCGGCATAAGCAGTGATTTTTAAAAACCACTGTTTGCGCGATTGTTTCTCGACTTGTGTTCCGCAACGCCAACAAGTTCCGCCCGAAGCCTGTTCATTTGACAAAGTGGTTTCGCATTTCGGACACCAATTAACCTGCGAATCTTTCTGATAAGCCAAGCCGATTTCATACATCTTCAAAAAAAACCATTGGTCAAATTTATAATATTCGGGACGGTGCGCGGCGATTTCCCGACTCCAATCATAGCTGATGCCAAGACGCTGAAGTTGTTCGCGCATCTGATTGATGTTGTCTTCCGTCCAATCGCGCGGATTGACACCTTTTTTTATCGCGGCTTGTTCGGCAGGCTGCCCAAACGAATCCCAACCAATCGGATGCAGAACATTAAAGCCCTGAAGTCGCTTATACCAAGCGAGCGCGTCGCCAATAGAATAGTTGCGAACATGCCCCATATGCAGTCGCCCCGACGGATAAGGCAGCATTTCGAGCGCGTAAAACTTCTCGCGTGTGTCGTCCGCTTCAACTTCAAAAGTCTTGTTTTCCGCCCAACGCTTGCGCCATTTCTGTTCTATCTTTTGTGCAAAATATTTTTCGTCCATATCACTATTTAAGCTAATTCCAGTTATTATTATCAATAATTTCTTTAATATCTGCTTCTAATTGCTGAAAGGCTGATAGACTTCGCAGAGGTGAAAAGTCTTCGATATATTCAGCCACTTGACCTGCACTATGACGAACCGGAAATTGTTTTAATCTTCTGCCCGTCTTCTCACTTGCTATTCTCAAAATGTTGTAAAGCGTTTCCTTCGGATCAGGTAGATTCTCTATATTTCTTAGTTTCGGCAAATTAATCCTAGAACTTCCATTTGGGTTTCCCGAAGCACGACGAATAGCTGATTCTTCAAACAATAACCAAGCCTCATGCATTCTCACAGGTATTACGCATATAGCAATAGGTTTTATTATTCTTCTGTTTAATTTTGATAAAGCCTCCGCAATCTCTTGTCTTCTGTTATTAGGGTTTTCGCGTTCTGCATCTCTATGAATAAAAAGTAAATCGCAAGGATAAAGTTCAATACTTTTCTCAATCTTTTGTAAAAGTCCATTAGGTTTTTCTCGTAAACGACTTAAATCAGCCCACGCAGAGACAACGGGCAGAGATAATCCGTTCTGCTTAAGCAACCAAGTCAAGTGCGGAATTAATGCTTTATCCGATGAACCGTCCGACAACAATGTGAAATGAAAAAACTTCATTTTTCGGTAATTGGAAAAGGTAATAATATTTGTAAATCGGTTCGGTCAATTACTCTACGTCTAGGTTTATCACCTTTATAAATTGAACCTCCCAATTCGTTATTTCCGATTACAGGATTCAGATATGCGGCTAGAGTTCCTCTTGAAACAGTTGGAGTTCCGCATTTTTTATCGCGCCAAGTATTAGGCAGACAACTGAAATAAACACCGCCCGCTTTAATTTCAGCTATCAATAAATCTTCATCCTCAACTTGTCCGACAACTGATGGTGAATGCGTGTTAATTATTACTTGCCTCAGAGGATTATCTGAGCCAACCTCCATCGTAGTATCAACAGCAATCGCTTCTAAAAGTTTTAAAATTGCAGGTATTCTTGCCGGATGAATTCCATTTTCCGGCTCTTCCAAACAAATAACCCCTTGTGCGGTTGGATCAAGTTCAATAACTGCCAACGCCAGAAATCTAAGTGTTCCATCAGACAGCGCACGTGCAGGATAAGATGTCTTATTTTTATCCGTAACTTGTAAAGTCAAGGTCTGTCGTTGTTCATCTCTATCAACTTTTACAGAATAAACATCATCAATCAGTTCAGATAGCTTTGTTGCGATTTGCCCATATATTTTAGAAACTCTTTGTTTAGAATCTATTCCATTTCCATTTTTAACAGCATCTGTTTGAGCTAAATGATATAAAGTTGCTGCAAGGTGCGAACCGTCTTCTCCTATCTCTGTGGGAGAAGTAAAGTTATCAGGTCTGCGAAGCGATGAAGGCTCAAGTTGCAACAAACGCCACGAACGCATTTCATTCCTAGCCAATAAAGCAGTTTGATTTTCCGCCGCATTGGTTGAAGACAAAACAGTTCGAGGTAAAGTTTTAGCATTACGAGGAACAGGACTTCCGCCTTGTTTTCCATCTTGGTGTAATTTGATAATTCTTTTATCTCCGTCATTTTCCGTCGAGATAAGAGGAACTGTTTTGTTACCGTGGACAATTGATTTATACCAAGGACTTGACGTAGCTGAAATAAGTTCACTTTTAGGAACGGAACCTTTAATTCGAACTAAATCTTCATGTACTATTTCTAACCCGCCGAGAGATGAGAAGTTATCATCTTTTCGATAAGCTAGTTTTAATGTGTAACGTAAAAAAGTTGCTGAGGCTTCGGCTTGTTGACCATAATCATCCACTCCGCTTAGAGGAATAACCATCTCAGCCTCGAAATGCATTTCTTCCGAGTGTTTTGTATTACCTGAACTTTCATCCTTATATTTTTGAAACAAACTTGTGATGTCAGTCGCACCGATATTTCTTCTAATTTCAATTGCTCTTGAGTCTTCGTCTCTAACCGATGTTGCCGCATCAATCAAAGTATGGTCAGCCAAATCGCTTAAGAATCGAATGGCATCAAATAAATTTGATTTGCCAACTCCATTCGCACCAGCAATACAAGTGAATGCGCCAAATCGCACATCTACTTCAGCTAAATTTTTGAATCCTATTACTTTTAGTCTTGTTAGCATAATTGCTCCTTAACATTATTGATAATATAAAAAGCCTTAATTGTATTGATGTAAAAAGCTAAGTTTAGCGAATAAAGACAAATCTATCCACTAGCATTCGTAATTTGTAATTGGTTAAAGGTGCGCCGCATCGTCAGAAAGTTGACGAGCGGCTATCTAAGGGCGAGATTGTTTTGATAAGAGATCATATTTTGATTTTATATGAAATTTTATTTTTGTCTAGTTTATCAAAAAAATATTTTATGTTATTCTGACGATTGAGGAAATTTGGCTCTTTTGGGAGTTTTACACAAACAAAGATTTTAATGATGAGAAAAATAATTTTGCAGACAGTCGAAACTTGAAATTTTGGTTTGTGGTTTGACTGTCTGCCCGAAAAAACGGAGGCAAGAAGAATGGTCAAACAAGCAAAACAAAATATCGCGGGCGAAATCAACAAACTTAACGAAAACGAAACTTTAGCCGTTGTCAATTATATTTCCCAACTTCTTTCCACACGCATTTCCAAACAAACCGAAAATTCAACCAACGATGATGTCATCGTTTCGCTCTCCGACGCTTACGAGAACAAACGCGCTCGGCAGGTGTTTGAATGGGAAAAGGTGCGGCGGCAAAATATGCAGCGCACCGCTTGAAAATGTTACTGACGAATTATCAATTACGAATTACGAGTTGCAGACTTTGGTTTTGCGGCTTGCTGTTTCTGTTTGTCTTGGCGGGAAATTCTTTTGCCCAAACCAATCTCGAAACTTTCGCCGAAATTTTCAAGCGCGGAAAAACAGAACAAAAACGCGAGGCGTTGTTTCAAATCAGAAATCTTGAAAGCGCGGAAGCGTCGCGGATTGCGATTCCGGCGTTGCAAGATAAAAACGAAATCATCCGCGCTACCGCCGCTTTTTCCGTGATTTTTCTGTCGCCCGATGAAGCGTTGCAAGTTTTGCTTCCGCTTCTCGGCGATAAAAAGGAACTTGTCAGACGCGAAACGGCTTACGCGCTTGGCAAAGTCCGAAATCCGAATGCGATAAATCCACTGATTCAAATTTTGCAGAAAGATAAAGTTTTGGAAGTTCGTAATGCCGCGATTGTTGCGCTCGGTCAAATAGGCGATATTGCGGCGGTTGCCGAACTTGTCAAACTTTTGCAGAGAAAGCCAACCGACAAAGAAGAATTTTTGCGCCGAAGTGCGGCGCGTTCCATCGGGCAAATCGCGCAGATTATTCAAACTGATAAAGTCAAAGTTACCACGCCCGAAGATTTTCTGCCCGAAAAATATCACGTCGTCGAAAAACCGAAATACACCAATTTAATCGAAACTTTTCCGACGTTTCGCCCAGCAAACGACGTTTTGATTCAGACTTTGCAAAACCCGAAAGAAGCCGACGACGTAAAACGCGAAGCGGCTTTCGCGCTCGGTGAAATCAGCGATGTTTCGGCAATCCCGATTTTGCAGACAAATCTCAACGCGAAAGATTATTATTTGGCGCAAATCTGCCAAGCCGCGCTAAAGAAAATTCAAACTGCCGCAAACACTACAAATTTACAAATGCTTAGAAAATAAATTTAGCCGCAAAAAGGCGCAAAATTCTCAAAAATTATTTTGCGCCTTTTCTGCATTTTTGCGGCTAAAGTTTTTATAACAGTTTCGCATTTAGTTTCGTTTTTGGTTTAATAAAAATATGCAAGCAACACACGCACCGCAAACTTTGCCGACTGAATTGGAAACGCTTTATAATTTTGTCCGAAATTACACCGAAGAAATTTGCGAACCACTGGAAACCGAAGATTATATTCCGCAGCCTATCGTTGATGTCAGTCCGCCAAAATGGAACATCGCGCACACGACTTGGTTTTTTGAGGAAATGATTCTCAAGCCGTTTGCGCCTGATTATCAGGAATTTGACAAACAGTTCGGCTATCTTTTCAACAGTTATTATAACTCAATCGGGACGCGGACTTTGCGCGGCAATCGCGGAGATCTATCGCGCCCGACGGTCAAGCGAGTTTTTGAATATCGCCAATATGTTGATAAGCAAATGCGCGAATTTCTAAGGCGAGATTTGCCCGAAACCGTGCGCGAACTCGTCATTTTAGGACTCAATCACGAACAGCAACATCAAGAACTGCTGATTACCGATTTGAAATATACGTTCAGCGTTAATCCGACTTTTCCCGTCTACAAAGAAGGTTTTGCGCTCGTCGAAAAAGGCGAAATCGGCGAACCGGGATTTGCCGAAATCGAAAACGGCATTTACGAAATCGGTTTCGCGGGCGAAGGTTTTCACTTTGACAACGAACTCGGCAGACACAAAGTTTTTTTGAACGATTTTCAAATCAGCAAAAGCCTCGTAACCAACGGCGAATTTCTCGAATTTCTGGAAGACGGCGGTTATGAAAATCATCTTTTGTGGCATTCTGAAGGTTTGGATTGGGTCAAACAAAACGAAATAAACTCGCCGCTTTATTGGCATAAAATTGATGGCGAATGGTTTAATTTTACGCTTGGCGGTTTGCGAAAGCTGCAACCTGACAGCGCGGTTTGCCACGTTTCTTTTTATGAAGCGGCGGCGTTTGCCGAATGGAAAAAAATGCGTCTGCCGACTGAATTTGAATGGGAAACGGCAAGCGACAAATTCGATTGGGGCTTGCGTTGGGAATGGACGAACAGCGCGTATTTGCCATATCCGAATTTCACAAAACCAGCAGGCGCAGTCGGCGAATACAACGGCAAATTTATGATTAACCAAATGGTTTTGCGCGGTGCGTCAGTTGCCACGCCGCCGAAACACAGCCGCAAAACTTATCGCAATTTTTTTCACCCGCATTTAAGATGGCAATTTACAGGAATTCGGTTAGCGAAATAAAATCGTCCACAGATAAACACAGATGAACGCAGATGAATTACAAAAAGATAAAATTGATTTCTTATCTGTGTCTATCTGTGTTTATCTGTGGATAAATTAATTCTTATGCAAAGCGCGGCAAAACAAAACACATTCGCCGAAGATGTTCGGCACGGCTTATCTGCAACGCCGAAGTTTCTGTCGTCCAAATATTTTTACGACGACGAAGGTTCGCGGTTGTTTCAGGAGATTATGGAATTGCCCGAATACTATCTGACGCGGGCGGAATTTGAGATTTTGAACACCCGAACGAAAGAGATTTTTGATGCTTTCGGCGCAAATAAAGCTAAGTTTGATTTAATCGAACTCGGTGCGGGCGACGGCACGAAAACTTCGCTTTTAGTAGATTATTTTTTACAGCAAAACGCCGAATTTAACTATATTCCGATTGATATTTCGGCGGAAGCCTTGAATGTTTTGACCAAAAAATTCGAGAAACAATTTCCACAACTTTCGATAAAAACCGAACAAGGCGATTATTTTAAAACTCTGAAAACTCTCGGCGCAAAAACTGATAATCGAAAAATCATTCTATTTTTAGGCTCTAACATCGGAAATTTCAGCCAAGCTCAAGCCGTCGGATTTTTCACGAGTTTGTGTGCCGAAATGAATGAAAATGATTTACTGTTTATCGGCTTTGATTTGCAAAAAAATCCGAAAACGATTCTTGACGCTTACGACGACGCTGGCGGCGTAACGGCAAAGTTTAATTTGAATTTATTAACTCGTCTCAACCGCGAACTCGGCGCAGATTTTAATCTCGACGATTTTTCGCATTACGCGGCTTATCATCCGATTGAGGGCGCGGCGCGTTCTTTTTTGATGAGCCGACGAGAGCAGACGGTTTTTATCGAATCGCTCGGAGAAAGTTTTGAGTTTCGCGCTTGGGAGCCGATTTTTATGGAGATTTCGCAAAAATACAATCTCGAAATGATTTGTTCACTCGCCGAAGATTGCGGATTTCAAGTTGTCGAAAACTTTTTCGACGGCAGACGCTATTTTGTTGATTCGCTGTGGAAGGTTGCGGCTTAAATGAATATCACAATTTTGCGTTTCGATTCGCTTCCGTCAACCAACACCGAAGCCCTAAACCAAGCCAGACGCGGCGCAAACGAAGGTTTGTGCGTCGTCGCCAAACAACAAACAGCCGGACGCGGACGACACGGCAGAGTTTGGATTTCGCCCGCCAACGCTGGGCTTTATTTTAGTATAGTTTTGCGCCCGAAACTGGAAATGTCTCTGTTGCCGCTTTTGACTTTGATGAGCGCGGTTGCTGTTTTTGATATTTTGCAAGAACTTTACGAGCTGAAACCTGATATAAAATGGGCAAACGATGTTCTCGTCAATGATAAAAAAATTTGCGGAATCTTGGCGGAAACGGCGGAAACAAAGGTAGGTTTAGTAATTGTCGTCGGCATCGGCATCAATCTGCAATCCGCCAACTTTCCGCCCGAACTGTGGGAAATTGCCACGTCAATTGAAGCGGAAACTGAACAAACGCTGAATCTTGAAAATCTGTTACAAACTCTGACACAAAAATTAGTCAGCTATTATCAGATTTTACACAGCGAAAATGGCGCGAAGCAGATTCGCCAAGAATGGACGCGACGTTCATCTTACGCTTTTGGAAAAGAAGTCAGCGTGGTTTTGGGAAACGAAACGATTTTCGGCACGACTCACGGAATTGAAGGAAACGGCGCGTTGCGCGTTGAGATTGAAAACGGCGAGATTAAAATTATTCACGCGGGCGATGTAACGAGGCTAAGAAAAACCGTATAGAATTGAACTTTCAAACCAGAGCGTGTAATTTGTAGAAAGGATTTTATAAAAATATATGAACAATGAATTTGATTTTGAACCCGAAGATTTAGAATTTGAAGATTTTAATGACGAATTAGAAGATTTTGACGAGTTTGACGAAACGGAGTTTGGCGAAGTCAAAATGCGAACCGCCGTTTTGTCAAAAAATAATATGGTTGCGCTTCTCTGCGTCAAAACCGCTGACGAAGGCGGCGCGATTTGTCGCGTTGACCCGCGTGAAATAAATCCCGCCGTCCAGATTTACGACGACCCCGACAAAGCTCTCAAATCTTTCTTGATGAGTTTGCAAACCAGCAGACAAAACGGCTGGCAGATTGTTTATGAAGGTTTGCCGCTTCAAGGCTAGTTGAGAGTCGAGAGTCGAGAGTCGAGAGTAAGAAA
>Ga0136617_10006026_pt1 | contig 10847 bp, 7 predicted proteins | sample AntDrymUQ3222106_2_FD_129672 | JGI IMG/M metagenome (GOLD analysis project Ga0136617, IMG submission 129672) | Polar desert sand microbial communities from Dry Valleys, Antarctica - metaG UQ322 (21.06) | ecosystem: Environmental > Terrestrial > Soil > Desert | place: Antarctica: Dry Valley...
CGCGCCTTGTTTCCGCCGAAAGCCAGTCCCGTTTGGTCATCTCTTTTAATTAACAGATTGATTCCGCCGAGTTGGTGCGAGAGTCTCTCCATTCTTTCGAGGGGCGTTGGCAGGTGAGAGCATCCGTAGCGCGGAAATTCGGTAATGATAGTGTTTAATAATTCCTTCGACATTATAGTAGGTTTCGCTAAAATCGCCGTCTTCATTTTCATTCTCCAATTATCTGTTTATTTGTTTCCTTTAACCAACTTACCCTCGGAATCAAACTCTCCGACCATCGCGTATTTCGTCAGCGTGTCGCGCACCATTGGGTCTTTGACAATTTCTGCCGCGTCAAGCAGCAAAATAGACAAGTCGCACAAAAAAACCGCTAAGACTATGACAAATAATTTCTTCACGGGATTGCTCTTTCAAACTTTCAACACATAATGCGCCTGACTTCCAAATAACCGATTACTTCTTTGGATTGCCGATAGTTGCTTTAACCGGGTTACCCGCCGAATCAAATACCTCGACTGTTCCGTATTTCGCCAGCACGTCGCGGATTTGCGCGGCATCGCCGACGGCGACGATTTGCAGATGTGCGAGATCAACATATTTTTGCGCGGCTCGCTGCACGTCCGCCTCGGTAATTGACGCGACCTTCTGCGGATATGTATCCCAATAATCGGCGGGCAGATTATAAAGTTTCTGCGTAATGATGTTTTGCAAAAGAGTTTCCGGTCGTTCGAGCGACAAGGCAAAACTTCCGACGAGACCGCGCCTTGCGTCTTCGAGTTCGGCGGGCGAGACGCGCTCGTCGCGGATGCGTTTTAGCTCATAAAGAAATTCCTTCATTGAGCCGTCGGTAACGGCTGTCCGCACTTCGGAACTTGCCTGAAATGTGCCGCGAAACTTCGAGCTGGTAAAACTGCTATACGCGCCGTAAGTATAACCTTTGGCTTCACGCAAGTTTTTAAAAAGACGTGATTCCACGCCGCCGCCGACAATACTATTCATCACGAGCAGCGCGAAATAATCCGGGTCGGTGCGCTCGATGCCGAGGTTGCCGAGTTGGAGAACCGTCTGCACCGAGCCGGGTCGGTCAATCAGATAAATCTTTGGCGCGGATTGCACGGGCGCGGAACTAATTTTCATCGTCGGCGCGTCGCCGCGTTTCCAGTCGCCGAATTCGCGTTCGATTTTCGGCAGAATTTCCTTGAGCGTGACCTGACCGACAACCGCTAAGATAGCGTTGTTCGGCAGATAGTTCGCCGCGTGAAATCGCGCCAAATCTGCGGTCATTGTTTTATTCAGCGAGTCGAGCGGCGGAGAAGTGATCCCCGCCGGATGCTCGCCGTAGATGGCGCGGCTGAATCGCTCCTGCGCCAGAAAATTGGGATTGGTGCGCTGCAACTGCAACTGTGAAGCGGCTCGGGTCTTGTATTTTTCCACTTCACCCGCCGGAAAAGCCGGTTCGCGGATAACATCGGCGAAGATGTCGAGCGCGGAATCGAAGTTTTGCACTAATCCCGAAGCGGTGACGGTCGTCGTGAACGAGGATAAATCGGAATTGGCGTTAAGCGATGCGCCGAGCGATTCTATTTGCTCGGCTATCTCGCGGCTCGCGCGCGTCTTTGTTCCTTCACGAAGAAGCGCGGCAGTGAAATTCGCCAGCCCGCGATTATCGGTCGGGTCGGAAAGCCCGCCGCTCAGGATAACCATCTGCATCGTAAAAGTCGGTATCTGGTCGTAGCCTTCCAGCACAATCACGCGCAAGCCGTTTTTCAGCGTCGCTTCTTTGGCTTTTGGCAGTTTCACCTTGAGAACTTCACGGCTTATTGGCGGCACTTGCTTTTGCGCGATGACTGTCTGCGCCGACAGGAGCAGCGCGGCAAGCGCAAGCGAGAGAAACATTTTGCAATTTGTTCGGATTCTTGTTTGTAAATTCATTTTCCTCTCCTTAATTACCGGCTCCGCCGGTTGCCGTCTTTGCTTTCGGCACGGTGATGACTACCGTGCGGTTAGTCGGTTTTAGATATTTTTTTGCGACGCGCTGCACGTCTTCACGGGTGACGGCGGCGAATTTATCGAGCTGCGTGTTTATCAAATTCGGGTCATCGTAAAGAACCGCATACTGTCCGAGATTAATCCCGCGGATGAGCGACCTGTTAAGATTTGCGTTGAAATTGAACGCCAGCATATTTTTTGCTTTCCGAAGTTCCGCGTCGGTAATCGGCTCTTTTCGCAATCGCTCTATTTCCTCATAAATTGCCGTTTCGACATCTTCCGTCTTCTTGCCGGGGCGAAGCGTCGCCGAAATAAAAAACGCGCCCGTCCCGCGCAGTGCGCCCGCACTGCTGCTGACATTGCCGACCAGCTCGCTTTCTTTGACCATCTTTTGATAGAGCCGCGAGCTTTGCCCGCTCCCCAATACCGAAGAAAGGATTTGCAGCGCGAAAAAATCCGGCGTGTTGCCCCGCGCCGTCTTAAACGCAATGTTCACGCGCGGCGATTGCGCCAGCGCGTCTTCAATCGTCGCGCGGCGTTCCTCTTTCCGCTCCGGTTCGGTTAAATCTACCGGTTCAGGTTTGGGCTGGCGCGGAATGTCCTCAAAATATTTTCTGATTTTCGTCAGAGCCTCTTCTGTTTTAAAGTCGCCAACCAAAACAAGCACGACGTTATTGGGCGCGTAATAGGTTTTAAAGAATTCTTTGATGTCGGCGAGCGAGGCGGAATCGAGGTCTGCCGTCGAATCCATACCGCCGTGTTTATAGGCAAAGTTATCATAGAGCATCTCTGTCATAACTTCGCGGCTTCTGCCGTATGGCTGATTAAGCACGCGCGTGCGCCTCTCTTCCTGAACTACATTGCGCTCTTTGTCGAGGCGCTCTTGAGTGATTGAAAGACCGCGCAGCCGATCCGCTTCGAGAAAGAACGGCAATTCAAGCTGATTGGACGGCAGCATTTCAAAATAAGCGGTGCGGTCATTGCCGGTCATCGCATTCGACATCCCGCCGTTATTTGAAATCAAATTGTTGTATTTTCCCGGCTCGATATTCTGCGTGCCTTGAAACATCAGATGCTCGAACAAGTGTGCAAATCCCCCGAGTCCCTTGCCCTCGTTAGCACCGCCGACGTTATAGATTAAAGCCAGCGAAACGACCGGCGCGTGATGGTCTTCGACGGTGATAACGCGCAGCCCGTTCTTGAGCGTCGTTTCCTGAAAAGCGATTTTGATTTTGGGCGTTGGCTGCAAGGCATTCGATTTTTGGGCTGAAACCGCAACCGAAGAGATCAACAATAAAAGCGACCCGAAAAGCAGCAGAGCAAGTCTCATCTGCCGGATTATTCGAGTTCTAATGTATATCTTCATTTTATTTCTCTTGTGATTATTTGGCGGCTTTGTCCATCGCGGAAAACTACGGAGTTGACCAGAATTCGCTCGGTGAACTGACTCGCTGAATCCTTATTAAGCATCCGAACGTCAATCACGCTAGTCGGCGGCGACGCTGAAATCTCGCTCAAAGTTTTGAATTTGTGCGGCTGAATTCGCGTTCGAGTGTGAAATGAGTGGCGTTTAATCACCTTTTTAGTTTCGGGGTCAATAAAAATATACTCCCAGCCCAGAGCGACAATCTGTTCTTCGCCCGCATTTCTGATTCTTACTTGATAGGCGAATTGTTTTTCCCGCTCCCGCAGCGCAGCGCAGGGACTGGATAAACCAAGGCTATAACAATCAAAAGTTTCGTCCAGCGAATTGTAACTATTTGGTCGGGTAAAATAATCGTTTGAGGGAAAGCGGCGAAAATAATCAGGCTCGGGCGAATACTCATACCAGCCGGACTCGACAATCACAATTTTAGACGAGATGTTAGTGGCGAGGCTTTGAGCAGGCAAGGCTTCCACAGCCACCACCCAGATGAGCCACAGAAGACCGATGCGCCGTAAATTTTGCATGATTACCTTTATAATTTTGATTAACAGAGCGATTAAATTAACGACGCATCACGCAGAAGAAACAAAGCCTGCTCCCTGGTAATTACGTGATGCGTCGCTGTAATAGAATTCCGCCTGTTAGAACACCAGTCTCACAGACAACTGGGTTGAGCGCGGACCGCCGATTTGAAAGAGCGGGCTGAATCCACCGCCCAGTCCGCCTGCGCCCAGACTCCGTCCCAGCATGCTCGTTGCCTGCCCGAACGTCGGTGCCGGCGTTGCCAGCCCTGTTGCCGCGTTGAAGCTAAGCCCGGTGTTTACTGCTCCGAAGTTCGGGTGGTTAAACGCATTAAAGAGTTCTCCCTTCAACTGCAACCGCACTCTTTCGCCGAGGTTGAATTCGCGGCGCAGAGCGAAGTCCACCTGCCAGGCTCCGAAAAGGCGAAACATATTCCGCTCCGCATTTCCCTGCCGCGTAGCTCTGCGGACACCCCCAACAATAGCGATCGGCGGGAGGGTAAATGCTGCCGGGTTAAGGGCTCGCCCGCCCGGATACTGGTCGCCTTCAAGATAAATGGGAACTCCGGGGACTATATCCGGGCGGATGGCGCCGCTCTCGAAAGGCTGCTGCAGCCCAAAGGTGCGAACCGTCAGCGGAGCTGCAGACCGCGCTATAAAGATAGTATCGGTTGACCAGCCGCCGAGGATGGCGCGAAGCGCTTTGTTCTCGAAAGGAGCGGGAATGTTATAGCTGACGGCGGCATTAAAGGCGTGACGAATGTCGAAATCGGAATTAGACCGGTTCGCATCCGGGCGGCTTCTCGAAAAGCCATTGGTAGCATTTGAGAAGACGCTGGAGGAGGATGCGCTGTCAATGGCGCGCCCCAGGGTATAAGAGGCGATTGTCTGAAAGCCCCGCGACAAACGGCGCTGGAACTGAACCTGCATCGAATCGTATTGGGAGTCGGCGTTATTATCAATCAGTGAGGGGAATCGGAAAATGCTGCCGACCACTCCGTTCACAGCCTCCTGCTGCAACAGGCGGCGTCCGCGCGAAGCGACATACGATACCGACAGCGATTGGTTAGACCCCAGACTTTGCTCGACCGCCGCATTCCACTGGAAACTGTAGGGCAGCTTCAGTTCGGGGTTTATGAAGATCAAACTATTTAACGTCGAAATGTCGCGGGTAATCACGGGCGGCGCAGACTGACTTGGTGGAAGCGGGAATAAGGCTCCGGCATTGAAGGAACAATTAAGGGGTAGATTGAATTGGGCGCACACGCCGGGACCTAAGAGCGACGCGGATACGCCGAAAGGCGGATAATTGACCTGCGCTATCTGTCCCGTATCTTGGCTCGCGAGATCGTAGAAAATGCCAAAGCCTCCCCGCAAGACCGTTTCCTGACCCGGCTTCTGCCGGAGTTGATAAGCGACGCCGATGCGCGGCGCGAAATTGTTATAGGTAGTTTTGTAAAGCGGTGTTCCCTCGGGTTCCAGGGCAAGTTGCGTAACATCGTCAAACCCCGCGCTGGTAACTGCGAAGGGCTGCAAACCGTCGCTGAGCGTTGGTGGCGCGTCGAAATCCCAACGCAGTCCGTAAGTTAAAGTCAGTCGCGGCGTCGCCTTCCAGGTGTCCTGCCCGTAGAGACCGAGATTGGTAAAATAAAAGTCCCCCTGAATGCTCCGTTGAGTGGCTACAAGATAAGGAAGGTTCGCAATGGCGGCGGTAAAGTTAAGATATCCTCCCTGAGCAATATAATCCCGCGGTGCGAAGTTAGGGGAGAGGCGGCGGTAGTCAAAACCAAACTTCAGGTTGTGATTGCCTTTAACAACCGAGAGATGGTCAACGATGTTGATTTGCTTCTGCGTATTGGTTGTGTTCTTGCCTAAGAAAAGAAACGAGTTCCTGGCGCCGCCGAAGAGACCGAAAGCAAATAATGCGTTTTCTACCCCAAAGGGTTGGGGCGTGCCGGCGAAGAAATCTGAGGGTGTAAATGGAACCGCGCCGCCGAAGTTATCCAACTCGTTTGTCGCTACTGTTTGAGATGTCGAATAATTGAAGCGAAAATCATTGACCAGTTTGCTGGTGAAGGGCGAAATAGCTCCCAGCGTCAGCGTCCGTGTTATGAAATCGGTGTCGAAAAAACTGCTCGCGGCGGCACCGTCACCCGAGGAGGCTCGCTGCAGGTTGTTGCCTTTTGAGTCATTATATCTGCCAAAGATTTGGAGACGGTCATTCACTTGATGGTCAATCCGAATGCTGTAAGTATTCAAATCAGACGGGTCGGAGTATGAAGCCCTGAATTCCGCCGTGTTGGGGTCAAGCGGGCTTACCGGTCCGTTCGGCAGGGGATAAGCGTTGAAGAAAGGTCGGAGCGCGAGTGGGGCGGCTTGGCGCGCAGCCAGCGTAGGAACATCGGTAATTCGGGTCTGGGGTTGAGTTAAGCGAAGCCCTTCGTATGAAAAGAAGAAAAATGTCCGATCCTTGCCGCTCCAGAGAGTGGGACCGCCTTCGCCAAAACGGGGCAGATAAAGCGGTCCGCCGAGAACTCCGCCAAACTGGTGCAGAGTGAGAGGCGGTTTTGGCAGACGATTGGCGTTGTTGAACCAGTCGTTAGCATCCAGCGCCTCATCGCGGAAGTATTCAAAAACGGAGCCGGTAAATTTATTTGTGCCGGAGCGCGTCAGAATGGAAACCTGCGCTCCCGGTTGACGACCGAACTCCGCCGCGTAGGTGGAAGTCTGAATGGTGAACTCCTGCACCGCATCCACGGAGACCAAACTGTTGGTGCCGCCCTGCGCGCTAAAGGCGGGGAGTGAGCCTCCGGCGAATTGACCGAGATTTGCCCCGGAAGCGCCGCCGAAATTCGCGCCGACGCCGTCCACATAAAAAGCGTTGGAACTGCGCCGCATCCCGTTGACGCTAAACTGTCCTTGGTCACGGCTATCAGTCGCGGTGACAACCACTCCGGGCGAGAGTTGAATCAATCCCTGAAAACTTCTGCCGGGCAAAGGTAGATTCTCCACTAATGTGCGATCAATCGTCGTCGTAATCGCCGGAGATTCATTAACGAGAGAAGATTCGGCAGTAACCTGTACGACTGCGCCGACATCGCCGACCGTTAGCTGAATTTGCAGCGAACGCTTATCGTTGACATTCAGCACAACGTCTTTAATCTCGGCGGTCGAGAATCCCTGTCGTTGCCCCCTCACCGTATAAGTGCCGGGAGCAAGAGACGGAAACGCATAGCCGCCGTCATCATTTGTCGTGATTTCGCGTGTAAAATTGGTAGCCGGATTTACAATCGTAACGGTAACACTGGGGACGACCGCTCCGGCTGTATCTATTACCGTACCGCTCAGAGTTGCGGTATCAGATTGAGCATAAGCAGTTGATAAAGATGACAAACAAAAAAGCACAATCATCATTATGCTTTGAATATTTCGGACTTTTTTCATTTCTTTTTCTTCCTTAATATAGAAATTTGGTTTAATTGCTCGACTGGCGAATCTACTCTGCTTGGGTTTTTAGACCTTAATTTCGATTTCTAAATTTTTTTTCGATTTAAAAGGCAATATTGGAAATTTATGTTACATAGATGTAAAACTATATGTCAACTAAAAAAATGAAAGTTGACAATTTTATTTGCAATTTACGCAAAAATGTGTATCTTTGAGTATAACTCTTCACATTTTCAATCAGAGAGTTATACTAGAAGCCGTCAAAAATCTATCTGGAGAAAAATAATGGTTCGATTTTTCGTGGACAAAAAAAATAAAGTTCCGCTCTATTTACAACTAAAAGACCAAATAAACTATTACATCTCGACCGGCTCCCTGGGAGCGCAGGAACAGTTGCCACCGGTGAAAATCTTGGCTAAAACTTTGAATATCAACTTTCAGACTGTTCGTAAAGCCTATCAAGAGTTGGAGAATGACGGTTTATTAAAAATTAAACACGGCGAAGGGACGTTTATTTCACTGACCAACTCCTCTGCCCGGCAAGCTAAAATTTTGAACCGGAACGGAAATGCCGCCCAGCCGGATATGCAAACCGAATTTGCCGATTCTGCGAAGAAACTCGTCGAGCAGTTTTTGCAGCAAGGACTCGATTTTACGGAAGCCAAGACAATCGTGGAAAAATCTTTTGCCGAAATCGAACAAAGCCGCGTGGCACCGCTGATAATTTTCGCCGAATGCAATCAATTTCAAATTAAACAAATATCCGAAATTCTTGAAGGAGAGCTAAAACTTGCGGTCAAGCCGATGCTGCTTGAGGACTTGGAGAAGGAAATACCCGTTTTGATGGACGACGGCAGGAAAATTAATATCGTCACGACTGGCTTTCACATTAACGAAGTTCGCCAAGCGGTTGGGGAACTGCCGATTCAGATTGATGTTTTAATTACCAATCTGAATCCTAAAATACGGCGGCAGCTCGAAACCGTCGGCGAAAAAGGAAAATACAGTTTTATCTGCCGCGATAAGGAATCCGCGGTTCTCTATAAAGACCTTTTGAAAGCGGAGTTGGGATACGAAAAAATTAACCTGACCTCCTGCACTCTGGCGGAAACCGACAAGGTGCGAAGCATTCTTAATTCGTCCGATGTGGTTTTGGTTTCTCCGCCGGTTTATGAAGCGGTAAGAAAACTGGCTCCGCCCGAAAAGGCTGTCTATAATGTTTTCGAGCGGGTTGATCCGATGTCGCTCAAGGTAGTTAAAGACCGAATACTTGGAGATGGTAAATTTTTATAATCACTTTAACAAATAAAAACCTTTATATCATATGAAGCCTCTGCCGACCGATGCCGGTCAATTCGATTACGAAGCATTGACCGAAAGCGTTTAATCGGCGTTAATTTTTTTATATGTAATCTAGCTTTTTTGTAATCTAGCTTTTTGCATCGGTTTTTTAACTATTTCCGGTGCGGTACCGCCAATTGCGTTCTTTGTTTCCAGAGTTTGCCCTAAAGACAGAGCATCATATATGTCAGCTTCGATTTTCGGGGAGTATTTTTGCATTTCGCCTAATTCTAACTTGTTTAATTCAACTCGTTCTTCATTCGCCCGCAAAACTATTTTGCCGACAATTTCGTGCGCGTCGCGGCAATTTGCGCCCGGTGCGGGGACGACAAAACGCGCCCGCGATATTTTCTGTTACATTGCAACTAGCCGCCACCGCCGCGTCGAAAAAGAGATATTGATTGAAGTATTTTGGAGCGAGGCGGAACTCGATGCGATCAAGAAAAATTTTCACCTTATTACTGACATTCCGATTAGCGCGTGGACGACTGCCGTCGTTTTGGACAGTGTTGCATGTTTAATTCTTAATGTTGTCGCTGGCGTTTTGGCTCCGATCATCTCCCCGTTCTGGAAGACACGAAATAGAGTGTCTCAAAAACGCTGGCTTTGCCGATGTGTATGGGTTATTTTTTTGTTAAATTTAATTGGATTACATTAAGTTTTTGTGCCTGCCGCAAACTATCCGGCGAAACAACACGAAGTTGAAGCCGAACTTTGCGGCTTTGCCGATGTATTGAACCTTTTGCAAACCGTTTTTTGCTGTCAGATAAATTTCACGCGGTTTGAGTTCGTCGGGCAAATGCTTCACGCCTTCGGGAAAGATTTTTAGAATTTCACTTTTGAAAACTCGCTTTTTCACGTCCGCACCTAAAATGATTAAACTTAACTCTTCAGTTGTTCCCTGTAATTTTTATGCTTCCCGGCTCCGGGTTTATAACTGCTGCGAAGATTTTACAAGGTAACGGAAAAGACTAAACTAAAATGCATTTGCTGTGTGCTGAAGATATTTAAGGCGCCGTGCGTGAAAAGAAAGTTTTTTTAGCAACGGTTTAATTTATGAAAAATAATCGAATTTTGGCACAATGAGATTATGTCGGTTCAATGCCGTAAGATATTGCTGCTAACAGGAATCGCATTTGGGTGGACGGTTTATATTTTGCTGCTCGGTTGCTCTGCAGCACGGGCGCGGTATCGTTTTGACCATTGGACAACCGACAACGGGCTGCCGCAGAATTCGGTTTACGGGATAGTTCAAACCCAAGACGATTATCTGTGGCTGGCGACCGTTGACGGGTTGGCGCGGTTTGACGGCGTGCGGTTTACGGTTTTCAACAAAAGCAATTCGCCGGGCATCGTCAATAATCGTTTTATCAGTTTGTTTAAAACGGCAGGCGGAGATTTGTGGGCGGGAACCGAAGAAAGCGGCGCGGTGCGTTTTCACGGCGGGCGGTTTGAATTAACAAACGGCGGAAAATTTCATGTCACATGAAATTTTCCGCCGCCTCGCGTCAGCCCGTCGCTAAAACCCTCAACGCGTTTAGGAGAAAATAAATCGGCGCGGAAAAGCACAAAATTAAATCCAAATCTTTCTGCTTTGCCAATGTATTGAACTTTTTGCGTTCCATTCCTCACCGTCGGGTAAATTTCACGTGGGGTAAGTTCGTCCGGTAAATGCTTTACGCCTTTGGGAAAGATTTTTAATAATTCACTTTTGAAAACGCGCCGTTTTTCGTCTGCGTTTAAAACAATCAAGTTTAATTCTTCGGTTGTTCCCGATAATTTCCACGCCGCTTTAACATCTTTAATAACCCGCGCTCGCGCATTTTCTCGTGTTAATTCGATAACGGGTCGCGGCTCGACCAATGTAATCAGTTTTTTTCGCAGAGTTTCGCGCTCAGTTTCGGCGCGTTCGATTTCAATTTTATAAAACCGAAGTTTTTCCCAAACGGGCATCATTCGTTCGGTTGAAAGCTCGCCGCTTTGGTAGCTGACTTCGAGAACGGCGACCAGTGAACGCTGCGCGTTGTAGAGCGTTTCGGATTGCGCTCGCTTTCCTTCGGCGTTTTCGGCGTTCAGCAGTAAATCGTTTATTTCGACGCGGATTCGCAGAACGGTTTCGGTCC
>Ga0136617_10006027_pt1 | contig 10846 bp, 18 predicted proteins | sample AntDrymUQ3222106_2_FD_129672 | JGI IMG/M metagenome (GOLD analysis project Ga0136617, IMG submission 129672) | Polar desert sand microbial communities from Dry Valleys, Antarctica - metaG UQ322 (21.06) | ecosystem: Environmental > Terrestrial > Soil > Desert | place: Antarctica: Dry Valley...
ATGACCCCGACGAGATCGAGGCGGCGCGGCGGCGGATCGTGCGCAAGCTGGCGGCGGTGCGCCGCCGGATCGAGACGAGAACCGGCGACGGCCGGAGCGGTGAAGCCGCGTGAGCAAGGCGCCATTGCTGCTCGCGCAGACCGAGCGGTTGTCCCTGCTCGATCCCGAGGAGCAGATGCGGCGGCTCCGCACGATGACCGACCGCGACCTGCTGATCTACGACACGGATTTCGAGCAATGGGCGAATGACGGGCAACGGCCGCCGCAGAGCGAAGGCTGGCGGACCTGGCTGATGATGGCCGGGCGCGGCTAGGGCAAGACGCGGGCCGGGGCGGAATGGATCACGCGGCTGGCGACGCAGGCGCGGCGGCCAGTGCGGATCGCCCTGGTCGGCGCGACCGCGGACGAGGTCCGCAAGGTGATGATCGAGGGCGAGAGCGGGCTGCTCGCGGTCGGCAAGGGGCGGGCGGCGCCGAAATGGGAGCCGAGCCTGGGTCGGCTGCGCTGGCGCGGCGGCAGCCAGGCGTTCGTCTATTCGGGCGAAAATCCGGACGGCTTGCGCGGGCCGGCGCACCATTTCGCCTGGTGCGACGAACTCGCCAAATGGGCGCGGCCCGACGAGACGTGGGACAATCTGCAGATGACCTTGCGAGCCGGCGAACGGCCGCGCGCGCTGGTGACGACGACGCCGCGGCCGATCGGCCTGCTCAAGCGGATCCAGGCGGAGCGCTGGACGGTGACGACGAGCGGGCGGACGCGCGACAATGCGAACCTTGGCGAGGAGTTCCTGCAGGTGATGGCCGAGACCTATGGCGGGACGCGGCTCGGGCGCCAGGAGCTGGATGGCGAGCTGATCGAGGATATCGAGGGAGCGTTGTGGACCAGGGCGCTGATCGAGGGGTGCCGGGCGCCCCTCCACCATCCTTCGGATGGTTTCCCTCCCCGTGCCGGGGAGGATTTTTCGCGGGTCGTGATCGGGGTCGATCCGCCGGCGAGCGCAGGCGGCGACGCGTGCGGGATCGTGGCGGTCGGGCTGGGACGCGACGGGGTCGGCTATGTGCTGGGCGATTATTCGGTGCGCGGGCTCAGCCCCGAGGGGTGGGCGCGGGCGGTGGCGGGCGCGGCGGACCTGCACGGGGCCGACCGGGTGGTGGCCGAGAAGAATAATGGCGGCGACATGGTCGAAAGCGTGCTGCGCGGCGCCGATGTCGCGCTGCCGGTCAAGCCGGTCCACGCCAGCCGCGGCAAGAGCGCGCGGGCCGAGCCGGTCGCCGCCCTGTTCGAGAAAGGCCGGGCGAAGTTCGCGGGCGTGTTTCGCGAGCTCGAGGACGAGCTGGCCGGGCTGAGCATCGGCGGCTCCTATGCCGGACCGGGCAACAGCCCCGACCGCGCCGACGCGATGGTGTGGGCGTTTACCGAGTTGATGCTGGGCAAGGCGGATCGGGTGCCGCGGGTTAGGGGATTGTGATATAGTGTCCCGATTCATCGGTGCTCGATGTTCGCTTGACGAAACCGGCCCTTCGGTGCGAATCGTGCAAAACCCTGCATGGCCCATGGTGGTAGGCCTGTCACACCAAGGGCGGTAATGGGCTTCGAGCGCTTGACACACGCAGGTAATTGCCCGCAGGACAAGGCCAATGGTGCTGAGAATCGCATGGGGGCGCATCCATTCCGGCCATCCAATCGTTATTTCGAGAGCGACCGTGGAATTTAATTCCCTGTTCACTTGATTAGTGTATCACCGTGATAAGACACCAACGAAAGCAGCGATGACAACGACCACCCTCGAACGCACAGGCAGAGCAGATATGCCAGCACGCAAGCTCAAGGCTTCCGTCGCGCCAGCGGCGCGGCCTCCCCGCGCGACTCGCCCGACCAAGGCGACATGCACCCAGCCCCGCTATCATAGCGAGATCAGCGACAAGTATTTAGACGCTCTCCAGCGTCAGATCGACGCCCTCAAGCCGGAGGGTTTCCAGCTTACTCCAATTAGTGAGCCAGGCTGGTAATTGCCGGTCGCGTTCTTTCCGCTCTCAACTGCGCCGGCACCATTCGACATAGTTTGGTGCCGGTTTCCATATGCGGAGAATCCTCAGGTTCCAGGGCCTGAACCTCACCCAGGATTGATCCGCCGCGCATTCGCCGACAATGACGGAAATCCTTGGGTCGAGGTTGTGTATGGCACGTCCGTCGATCCCCTTCGCCGCGGGAACCAGTATTTTACTGTTTCCAAGGTCAGCGAAATGGACGCGTGCAATTTGGATTATGCCACTCGGTTTTGTTTGGCGAGGTGCATGCAACTGCCTTGGGCCGAGGAGTATTTCGAGCCCCTACCCGGCCGCCATACGCCGATCATGGGACGGTTGACCGACTACGGCGCTCGCCTACTTCAAGTGCAGATCGCCTATTTTCAGCACGCGCCGAACGCCTAACCGAGCTGGCCGAGAAAGGGTCTGCCGAAGCGCCCCAATCGTTGACGCCTCCGCTCCGAAAGGGGGGCGTCCCATAAACTGGGTTAGGTCGCTCTTTCCCGCGTGCGAGTTCCTCACCAAGGGCATCGAAGCGTTAGCACCGCTGAGGCGTCATATCCTCGCCTAGAGGATTAGGCTTATTCGGAGACAGACATGAAATGGTTCGGGCGGAAGGCCGCGGTTTTGCCGCGGCCTTTTTTGGTGCGCTATCCGCAGGGGATCGCGGCGGGGGAGCCGTGGCCGCTTTCGTATGAGGCGCGGGTAAGGGAGGCGTATCTCGGCAATCCGGTGGCGCAAAGGGCGGTGCGGCTGGTGGCGGAGGGGGTAAGCGGGGCGACGGTTTACGATGCGACGCCCGAGGAGGAACGCCCTTCGACACACTCGGGACGAGCGGTGGGGCTGGTGACGGGGCCGCTGCTTGAGACCGTCGCGGCGCAATTGCTGCTGCATGGCAATGCGTTCGTGCAATTGCTGTGCGATGCCGAGGGGGAGCCGGCGGAATTGTTCGCGCTCAGGCCCGAGCGGGTGGCGGTCGAGGCGGACGCGGCGGGGTGGCCGGTCGCTTATGTCTACAAGGCCGGCGCGGCGACTGCGCGGCTGGCGGCGCGCGACGGATTGGGGCGGCCTTCGCTGGTGCATCTGAAGGCGATGCATCCGCTCGACGACCATTATGGGCTGGGCTCGCTGGGCGCGGCGGCGGGCGCGGTGGCGATCCACAATGCGGCGACGCGGTGGAACAAGGCCTTGCTCGACAATGCGGCGCGGCCTTCGGGCGCCTTGGTGTTCGATCCGGTGGACGGGGCGGCGCTTTCGGCCGATCAATATGCGCGGCTCAAGGCGGAGATGGAGGCGGAGTTCCAGGGCAGCGGCAATGCCGGGCGGCCGATGCTGCTCGAGGGCGGGCTCAAATGGCAGGCGATGAGCCTGACCCCGGCCGATATGGATTTCGCCGGGCTGAAGGCGGCGGCGGCGCGCGAGATCGCCTTGGCGTTCGGGGTGCCGCCGATGCTGCTCGGGCTGCCGGGCGACGCGACCTACGCCAATTATCGCGAGGCCAACCGGGCCTTGTGGCGGCTGACGATCTTGCCGCTGGCGGGCAAGATCCTGGGCGGGATTTCGGGCGCGCTGACGGCGTGGTGGCCGGGGGCGCGGCTCGAGGTCGACCTCGATCTGGTGACCGCCTTGGCCGAGGATCGCGAGCGGCTGTGGAAGCAGGTTGCGGGCGCCGATTTCCTGAGCGCGGACGAGAAGCGCGAAATGCTGGGCTTCGGGCGCGCGGCGGCCGGCTGACGCTCAGCCGCTGACCTGCTTGGAGCCGAAATAGAAGCCGACGACCGATCCGATGAGGCCGATCATGGCGGTGAAGATCGGCGTGATCGCGGTGGTGAGGATAGTGAGCGCGGCCTCCGAGCGGGTGCACATGCCCGCATTCACCCAGCAGCGCGCGCTGTAGATCAGCGCGACGAACAGCAGGACCACGATGATGCCGAGCATGATGTAGAGGAGGAAGTAGGCGATCTTTTCGCGGGTGCGGTCGGCGTCGTAGGGCTCCTTGTCGACACCGGCCGGGCTGGCGCCGCCGGCAGCGGCGGCCTGGCCGATCACGTTGCGCCGCGCAGGCGGAGCGATGGTGTTGATGCTGGGCGTGGCTTGCGTCGCGGTGCTTGGCGGCTCGTCGGCCATGGATGTCCCCCCGGGATCAGCTCTTGTCGAATATCACCTTGTGATACGTGTCGCCGCGCTTGATCAGCAACTCATCCTTCGTGCCGACATTGTCGGCGATCAGCTTCTCGGTGCTGATCGCCTGCTGCACGATCGTGTTGGCGGCCACGCCGCGCTGCTCGGCGAGCTGCCTGATCGCTTCGATCTGCTCATCCGAAAGACTGACTGTAAATTCCGGCATGTCGATTCGCTCCGGCCGCGACAATAGCGCGCGCGGCGGCATCGGCAAGGCCGGCGCGAACCAAAAAAAGGACGGCGATATGACCGATTTCAGCGCGGCGATGCTGGCGCGGCTGATGGCGCAGGCGGAAGGCGAGGGGGCGGACCTCGGAACGCTGCGGGCTTTGGTCGAGGAAGCGAGCGAGAACGGAGCGGAGCGGGCGCTGGGCGCGCTCGGGCTCGCCGACCCCAAGGCGCGGCGCGACATGGATGAGCTGCGCGAGCTGCTGCAGGCGTGGCGCGATGCGAAGCGGTCGGCGTGGAAGGCGGTGGTCGGCTGGATCGTACGGGTCGGGCTTGCGCTGCTGGTGGTGGGGATGGCGGTCAAGCTCGGGCTCACCGGGCTGATCCGATGAGGTTCGCGGGCTATGCGGCCGTGTTCGGCCGGGTCGATCGCGGTGGCGACGTGGTGCGGGCGGGGGCGTTCGCCCGCTCGGTGAAGCGCGGCGCGGCGGGCGTTCCGTTGCTGTGGCAGCATCAGGCGGGGCGGCCGATCGGGCGGATCGACTATCTGCGCGAGGACAAACGCGGGCTGCGGGTGATCGGGCGCTTGTCCGACGGCGCGGCGGGGCGCGAGGCGGCGGCTTTGCTCAAGGAAGGCGCGGTTGGCGGGCTCAGCTTCGGCTACCGGGTGCGCGACGCGATTGGCGAGGGACCGCGGGAGCTGACCGATCTCGATCTGGTCGAAGTGAGCCTGGTGACCTTTCCGATGCAGCCCAGGGCGCGGGTGCATGCGGTGTCAGAGGGCTAGCCATTCAAGCTCGCCCGGCAGCGCGTCCGCGCTGTAGTCGATCTGGAGGACGCGGCGGGTGCGGGGGTCGCGCGCGGCCTCGGAGGCGTGGAGGATCGGGGTGGCGTAAAGCCAGATGTCGCCGCGTTCCGCGAGGCAGGTTCGGGTCCCGAGGCGCGCCACGGCGTGCGCGATCTCGGGTTCGGGGATGCGGCCGAGGCGGTGGGAGCCGGGGACGATCAGCAAAGGCGCGTTGGCTTCGTCGATCGGATCGAGGTGGACGCGCAGCGTAAGCATCCGCTCGAGCAAGGCGAAGGGCGGCTCGGCATGTCGCAGGCCGGATTTGATCGTCCAGGCTCCGAAGCCGGGGGTTTCGACGCGCTCTTGGACGACGATGGTGCGGTCCTGGTGCCACCCCAACGCCCAGTTTTGATTGGGCGTTTTGTTGAAAAGCAAGGCGCGGACGGGCGCTACGCCGGAGCCAAGGATCATAGCTGCGATGCGGCCGACGGGTCCCGCGGCGGCGAGCAAGGGATTGAGGCCGGGAATGCCGTGAAGGCGGGTGCCGGCGCTGTCGGCTGAGACAGGCGCCAGCGCGATTTCGAGTTGGGCGAGTTGATCGGGCGTGAGCGCGGCTGGGAAATGCTGCGCGCCGTCGCGGGTGAGCTCCATTGGGGCCGCGTAGAGCAGTCAGACGGAAGAGGAAAGTTGGATCCCGGATCAAGTCCGGGATGACGGTTTCGTGCGGGTGTTTGGGATTAACGAGGAGAAGAAGCATGTTGGAACTGAAGGCGGATCCGTTGGAGGCGTCGTTCGAGGCGCTGGAGCGGCAAGATGAGGATGTCTCGGTGCTGCGCGAGGAGATCGCGCAGCTCAAGGGGCGGATGGACGCGCAGGCGGTGGCGAGCGCGCGGCCCGCGTTAAGCGGCGCGGGCGCGCAGAAGTCGCCGTTCGTCGAAAATTACCTCCGCAAGGGGATCGAGGCGGGGGTCGAACTCAAGGCGATGGTCGGGACGTCCGACGCGGCCGGCGGCTATGCGGTGCCCGAAGAGATCGACGCGGCGATCGAGCGGACGCTGACCGCGATCTCGCCGATCCGGGCGATCGCCAATGTCGTCAAGGTCGGCTCGGCGGGCTATCGCAAGCTGGTGACGGCGGGCGGCACGCCTTCGGGCTGGGTGTCGGAAGCGGCGGCGCGGCCCGAGACCGACACGCCGGTGTTCGCCGAAATCGCCCCGCCGTTCGGCGAGCTTTACGCCAATCCGGCCGCGTCCCAGGCAATGCTCGACGACGCCGCGTTCGACGTCGAGGCATGGCTCGCGCAGGAGATCGCGACCGAATTCGCGCGGGCCGAGGGCGCGGCGTTCGTCGACGGGTCGGGGATCAACCGGCCCAAGGGGTTCCTGCAGGCGCCGGTGTCGGCCGCTTTGGACGGAGTGCGGCCGTTCGGGACCTTGCAGTTCGTCGCTTCGGGCGCGGCGGGCGGGTTCCCGGCGTCGAACCCGCAGGACCGGCTGATCGACCTCGTCCAGGCCTTGCGCTCGCCGTATCGGCAGGGGGCGGTGTTCGTGATGAACTCGTCGACCGCGGCGCGAATCCGCAAGTTCAAGACCAGCGACGGCGCGTTCCTGTGGCAGCCGGGGCTGGTGACCGGGCAGCCCGACACCTTGCTCGGCTATCCCCTGGTCGAGGCCGAGGACATGCCCGACGTGGCGGCGGATTCGCTGTCGATCGCGTTCGGCAACTTCAAGGCGGGCTATCTGATCGCGGAGCGGACCGAGACGCAGATCTTGCGCGATCCGTACACGCACAAGCCGTTCGTCCACTTCTACGCGACCAAGCGGGTCGGCGGGCAGGTGATGAACAGCGAGGCGATCAAGCTGATGAAGTTCAGCGCCTAGGTCCCTTGTGCGCCGTCCCGGGTTTCCCCCCTCCCGGGGCGGCGCAACCCCTGTTTGAAAGGAGGCTGTAATGGCTGACAATTTTTCCGCGTTCGCGGACAGCGTTTCGGCGCCGGCGACGCGGGCGGTGGCGGTGGTTCCGCACGATCTGGACGCGCTCGCCGATATCCCCAAGGCCTTGTTCGTCGGGACCGGCGGCAATGTCATCGCGCGCGGCATCGGCGGCGGCGCGGACGTATTGTTCAAGAACGTGCCGGCGGGATCGGTGCTGCCGCTGCGCGCGCAGTTCGTGCGGGCGACGGGCACGAGCGCCGCGGACATCGTGGCGCTTTACTGATGCTCGGGCTGGCGCTGGACCTGATGCGCCGCGGCGGCGGGGCGGCCGGGCCTGCTCCGCCGTTCGGCGCAAGCGAGCCGGGTGCGTGGTACGACCCGTCGGACCTGGCATCGATGTTCCAGAATGACGCGGCGAGCGTGGCGGCGGCGGTCGACGCGCCGGTCGGCTATCTCGGCGACCTTTCGGGCAACGGCAACCATGCGGTGCAGGCGGATGCGGCGCGGCGCCCGGTGCTGCGGCTCGAGAACGGCTTTCACTTTCTCGAATTCGACGGCGAGGATGACGCGATCGGCGCTCCGTTCGCGCTCGCCCAGCCGTGGGAACGGGTGTCGGCGGTAAGGCAGATCGGGTGGATCTCGCAGCGGCGCATATTCGGCGATTTCACGACCGCTAACGGCCAGCTCTACCAGATTACGGGCTCGCCGACCTTGCGGGTCCAGTCGGGGCTGACGACCGGGCCGACGAGCGCGGCGGCGGCGATCGGCGCGGACCATGTGATCAGCGAGCGACACAATGGCGCCGCGAGCGCGCTCGCGGTCGACGCGGGCGCTTTCGCGGTCGCGGACGCGGGATCGGGCGCGGCCAACGGGATCATGATCGGCAACCGCGCCGCGCTCGACCGGGCGGGGAGCCTGCGCTGCTACGGTTTGATGGTGCGCGGCGGGACGATGAGTGCCGGCCAGCTCGCGGAGGCCCAGGCATGGATGGCGGAGCAAGCGGGCGTCGTTCTTTGAGGAGGTTCTGATGGTGAGCGAAGGCGATCCGATCGGGGAGGCTCTGGTCGCGGCGGCGGTGCCCGAGCTGAAGGCGTTCCTGCGCGTCGCGGGCGATGGCGAGGATGGCTTGCTCGGGCGGCTGGCGGCGGCGAGCGCGGGGCTGTGCGAGGCGTTTACCGGTCAGGCGATGGTGGTGCGCGCGTTCGGCGAGATACTGCCGGCGAGCGCGGCCTGGCAGCGGCTCGGGCGAACGCCGGTGCGGGCGATCGCGGGTGTCGAGGCGCTGGGCGCGGAGGGCGCCGTCGCATTGGCGGCCGACGCCTATGCGATCGATATCGACGCCAATGGCGACGGTTGGGTGCGGGTGAGCGCGGCGGAGGCGCTGGGCGCGGCCAAGCGGGTGCGGGTGACGTACGACGCGGGTCTGGCGGATACGTGGGACGATGCCCCCGAGGCATTGCGGCAGGGCGTGGTCCGGCTGGGCGCGCATCTGTTCACGCATCGCGACGCGGCGGGCGACGCGGCGGGCGGCGCGGGGCCGCCGGCGGCGGTGACCGCGCTGTGGCGGCCTTGGCGGCGGATGAGGATGAGGTGACGACGATGTTCGAGACTCTGATCGAGCGGGCGGGGCACATTGCCGAGCGGCGCGCGGCGGCGCGCATCGCCGGGCTTGCCGAGCAGATGCAAGGTGCGCTGCCGCGCGGCGTCACCGCGGAAGCCTCCGCCGAGGGCGTTCGGCTTTTGGGGCGCGGCTTGCGGCGGCGGTTCGCTCTGGAGCCGGCATTGCGCTGGCTGAGGCTGCGGTGAGCGGCGCGGGCGAGGCGCTGCGGAGCGCGGCGATGGCGGCGCTCGGCGCGATCGACGGCGTCGGGGTTTACGACGGCGCGCCGGTGCAGGCCGCACTGCCCTACGCGATCGTCGAGATCGGGCCGGAGAGCGACTGGGGGCATAAGAGCGGGGCCGGTCGCGAGCTGCGGCTCGCGGCGACGTTGCGCGACAAAGGCGAGCGGCCGGAGCGGCTGCGGGCGCTGATGGCCGAAGCGGAGAGCGCGCTGACCGGGCTGGGCGGCGCGCTCGACGGGTGGCGGCTGGTGACGATGGCGATGGTCCGCAGCCGGCTGGTGACGCCGCGGGCGGGCGAGGCCTGGGTCGGGGTCGTGGAGTTCAGGGCGCGGATGCTCGCGGAGTGAAAAGGTCAGTTCGGCTTGGCCCCGGACTCAAGATATTCGGCGTACATTTCGGCGGCGTTGAGCTGGAAATCGAGGACGTCGTCCCTGGCGATTGCCTGCGCGTCGGCGGGCCTGGCGCCGGCGGCGATGCGCTGGGCGACGATCGCGTTGCGCAACGCGGCTGCCTCGGCCGGGCAGGCGGCGTCGAGCGAGCGGCCGAAATCGGCGGCGTCCATCTTCTTGTCGAGCGCCTCGTTGGTGACCTTTTTGAGGCAAGCGGCATAGGCCTTGCGCGGGCCGGCGGCGGGGCCGGCGGGCGCGGCCATCGCATAAAACGACAAGGCGAGCAGCGACGAGAACATGGGCAATTCCAATCATGGACTTGACTGGCGGGAGAGTGGGTTATGAGCGCGGAAAAGGGAAGCGCCTTTCTGTTGAAGGTGGGGAACGGCGCCGAGCCGCCGATCTATTCCACGGTGGCGGGGATGCGGACGACGCAGCTGTCGGTCAACGGCGAGGCGGTCAACATCACCTCGAAGGATAGCGGCGGATGGCGAGAATTGCTGTCCGGCGCGGGCGTCCGCTCGGTATCGGTGGCGGGCAGCGGGATATTCACCGGGTCGGCGGCGGAGGTGCGGGTGAAAGCGAACGCGCTCGCCGGCCTGGTGGATGATTACGAGCTGAGCTTCGAGAGCGGCGAGCGGATGCGCGGGCGGTTCCTGGTGACCAGGCTCGACTATGCGGGCGATTATAATGGCGAGCGCAATTACACTTTGAGCCTTGAGAGTTCGGGCGCGGTGGTGACGCTATGAATGCGGCGCGGGGCGAGGCGGCGCTTGCGGTGGCCGGCGAGACGCTGGTGCTGCGGCCGAGCTTCGAGGCGCTGGTGGCGGCGGAGGAGGAATTGGGACCGTTGTTCGCGCTGGTCGAGCGCGCGGCGGCGGGCGGGCTGAAGCTGTCCGAGATGGCCGGGTTGTTCTGGCATTGCTCGTCGCGCGCGGTCGAGCGGGATCGAGTTGGCGCGGCGATCGCCGAGATGGGGCTGGCGAAGGCGACGCCGGTGCTGAAGGTGCTGCTTACGCAGATACTCCAGGGCCGTGTTTAGCGAGGCGGCGGCGCGGCTGGCGGGACTCGCGGGGGCGTTACTCGGGTGGCGGCCCGAAGAATTCTGGAGCGCGACACCGGCGGAGCTGGCGGCGGTGCTCAGCGCGATGATTCCGGAGGGCGAGGCGAGCGCTTCGGCCTCCGATCTCGCGAGGCTCAAGGAGATGTTTCCCGATGGATGAGGAAATCGAGCGGCTGCTGGTCAGCGTGCGCGCCGACACCGGCGCGTTCGCGCGCGACGTGGCGGAGATGCGCGGGCAATTGGACGGGCCGCTCGCGGCGGGGGCGGAACGGGCCGGCCGGGCGCTGGAGGGCGCTTTGCTGCGCGCGGTGCGGACCGGCAAGCTCGGCTTTGAGGATTTGAAGCGGGCGGCGGTGCAGGCGATGGCCGACATCGCGGCCAGCGCGATCCGCGGCGGGCTCGACGCATTGCTCGGCGGCGGGAGCAAAGGCGGTCTGGGCGGCGGAATCGGGCAA
>Ga0136617_10006028_pt1 | contig 10845 bp, 7 predicted proteins | sample AntDrymUQ3222106_2_FD_129672 | JGI IMG/M metagenome (GOLD analysis project Ga0136617, IMG submission 129672) | Polar desert sand microbial communities from Dry Valleys, Antarctica - metaG UQ322 (21.06) | ecosystem: Environmental > Terrestrial > Soil > Desert | place: Antarctica: Dry Valley...
CGGTTGCGCTCTCGTCACCCGGCGCACACATGGCGTCCAACGCGGCCGCCGCGCTGGCCGTTGCCGCGATCACGGGGGTCGAGCTCGCCGCAGCGGCCGCCGCCCTCGCCGGTGCGTCGCTCTCGCCGAGCCGGATGCAGGTCCATCGCGCCCTGACCGGCGGGACCGTGATCGACGACGCCTACAACGCCAACCCGACGTCGATGCGCGCGGCGATCGACGCGCTCGCTGCGATGGATGCCAGCCGACGAGTCGCCGTGCTCGGGGTCATGGCCGAGCTCGACGATCCCGTCGCCGCGCACCGCGAGATCGCCGAGCACGCCGCATCACTGGGGATCGAGCTGGTCGCCGTGCGGACCGCGCTCTACGGTGTGGAGGCCGTCGACGACCTCAACGAGGCCGTCGGCGCCGTCGGCGACGTCGACGGGGGGACGGTCGTGCTGGTCAAGGCGAGCCGGGTCGCGGCGCTCGACGTCGTCGCCGCTGCACTGACCGGTCGGGTCCAGTAGCCGACGAGGACCACGGCGAACACCGCGCCGAGCAGCAGGACCCAGCGGGCGCCGACGGCGTCGATCACCGGCCCGAAGATCAGGTTCCCGATCGGGACCGTGCCGCCGAACGCCATGAACCACAGCGGGATCACGGCTGCCCGCTCGGTATCGGCGAGGTGCTCCTGAAAGATCGTGATCAGTGACGTGGCGGTGAGGAAGTAGGCGAAGCCGAGCACGAACGCGACGGGGAACGCCGGCCCGGCACGGTCGATGAGGGCGAACGCCCCGAGCGCGACCGAGAACGTCAGCAGACCCTTGACGACCAACGCCCGCCGATCGACGTGGGCGAGGAACGTGCCGACGGCCAGCGCACCGAGGCACGCCCCGACCCCCCACGTCGTGTACAGCCACTTGTACGTGGCGGTCTCGGCGCCGATGCCGAAGTTGCGCCGGGCCACCGACGGGAACAGCCCGACGTACGGGAGGCAGACGAGCGAGAACATGCACATCGTCAGCAGCGATCGGGCCAGCACGGGGCGGCCTCGTGCGATGTGGATCCCGGTGAGCAGCCGCCGCCAGCCGCGCTCCGGGTGGGTTCCGCGGACGTCGGGGATGCGCACGGCGACGATCGCGGCGATGAGGAACAGGTACGTGCCCGCGTTGACCAGGAACAGCTGTGACGTCGACATCCCGGCCAGGGCGAGCACCGCGGCGAGCGCCGGGCCCATCACGCGGCTGGCGTTGATCATCACCGAGTTGAGGCTGACGGCGCCGGCCAGGTCTCGGCGGTCGACGAGCAGCGGGACGCTCGCCTGGAACGCCGGCGCGTTGAGCGCGTTGGCGATCCCGATCAGCAGCTGCGTGGCGAACAGCGTCCACAGCGGGGCGCTCCCGCTCACCAGGATGGCGAGCAGGACCGTGAACGTCATCTGCGTCGACTGCATGGCGATGAGGAACGGGGCGCGGCGGACCTTGTCGGCCAGCACGCCCGCCGGGATCGAGAGCACCAGCAACGGCCCCAGCTGGGCGAACACGAGCAGCCCGACCAGTGTCGCCGAGCCGGTGCGGTGCTCGATGTAGGCCGGCAGGGTGAAGTTCTGCATCCACGTGCCGATGTTCGACGCGAACAGGCCGAGCCACAGCAGCCGGAAGTCGGGGTACGACAACGCCGCCCTGGCGGTGCCGGGCCGGTGGGGGTGGGGGAGCGCGGTGACCGTGGACGACATCTTGACCCGTCGGTCAAGGTACCGGTCGGCGGGTAGCTTCGGCCCCGATGAGCGACCCTTCGGGCAGCACGCCCGCCACGACGACCACGACGACCATGGCCGCGCTGGCCCGCACCGCCGCCGAGCGCCATGGTTCGGGTATCGCCGGGCGGTACAAGCGCGACGGTGGGTGGGTCGAGGTCACGTTCGACGAGCTGTGGGACCGGGTGCAGGGGCTGGCCAAGGGGCTGGTGGCGCTCGGGATCGCGGCCGGCGACCGGGTGTGCATCCTCGCCAACACCCGCCTCGAGTTCACCGTCGCCGACCTGGCCGTGTCGACGGCGGGGGCGATCGTCGTCCCGGTGTACCCGACGAACTCGGCCGACGAGTGCGAGTGGGTGGTCGGCAACTCCGGCGCCACAGCGATCTTCTGCGAGGACTCGTCGCAGGTCGCCAAGATCGACGAGGTCCGGAGTGCGCTGCCCGACCTGCGCCACGTCATCATCATCGACGGAGAGGCGGAGGGGGCGCTGACGATGGATGCGGTCGCCGAGCAGGGCGGCGGCACCGACGACGACCAAGACGAGCTCGATCGGCGCATCGCCGCGGCCGGGCCTGACGACGCCTGCCTGATCATCTACACGTCGGGCACGACCGGGCGGCCGAAGGGCGTTGTGCTGACGAACAAGGGGTTCGCCGCCGGGCGCCGCTCAGCGGTCGAGATGGAGCTGTTCGGCCCGGGCGACACGATCTACCTGTACCTGCCGCTGGCGCACGTGTTCGCTCAGCTGATCCAGGCCGACGGGCTCGAGGTCGGCGCGACGATCGCCTACTTCGGCGGGGACACCCGCCAGATCGTCGGCGAGCTCGCCGAGACCAAGCCGACCGTGTTGCCGTCGGTGCCGCGCATCTTCGAGAAGGTGTACGCGCTGGCGATGGGGATGGTGCCCGAGGGTGGGGAGCAGGCGGCGGCGAAGGCGGTCGACCTCGGTGTCAAGGTTCGCGTGGCGCGCCGGCGCGGCGAGGACGTCAGCGACGCCGAGGCGGCGGCGTTCGAGAAGGTCGACGGCGAGATGTTCGCCCTCGTGCGGGGCATCTTCGGCGGCAACGTGAAGCTCGCCATCTCCGGCGCCGCGCCGATCGCCGCCGACATCCTGCGGTTCTTCTACGCCGCCGGCGTGCCGGTGTTCGAGGGCTGGGGGATGACCGAGACGACCTCGATCGGCACGCTCAACCTGCCCGATGCGTTCAAGTTCGGCACGATCGGGCAGGCGGTGGCGGGGGCCGACGTGCGGATCGCCGCCGACGGCGAGATCGAGATCGGCGGCGAGATGCTGCTGCGCGAGTACTGGCGCAACCCGGAGGCGACCGCCGAGACGCTCACCGACGACGGCTACCTCAAGACCGGCGACCTCGGGTCGATCGACGACGAGGGGTACGTCACGATCACCGGGCGGAAGAAGGACATCATCATCACGGCCGGCGGCAAGAACCTCACGCCCGCCAACATCGAGGGTGACCTGCGCCAGTCGCGCTGGATCTCCCAGGCGGTGATGTTCGGTGACCGCAAGCCGTTCCCGGTGGCGCTGATCACCCTCGATGCCGAGGAGATCGTCCCGTGGGCGCAGGCCAACGGGCTCCCGACCGACGTCGCCGAGCTCGCCCGCCACGAGCAGGTCGTTGCGATGATCCAGAAGGAGCTCGACACCGCCAACGCCCGCTACGCCCAGGTCGAGCAGATCAAGAAGTTCAAGATCCTCGACCACGACTTCAGTCAGGAGACCGGCGAGCTCACCCCCACCCTGAAGCTCAAGCGCAACGTCGTCTACGACACCTACGCCGACCAGCTCGAGGACCTGTACTGACGGTCGATCCCGCTCCCACAGCGCTGCGCGATTCGCGCTGAAACTGGTCACTGGGTGTCCTCGTTGACGCCTACGTTCGAGGATGACGAGAAACCCCCGAAAGAGGAGACGACCATGCCCGAGCGAGACGGCTACATCCCCGGCGTGCCCTGCTGGATCGACACGCAGCAGGCAGATCCCGATGCGGCGCTGCCGTTCTACCGCGACCTGTTCGGCTGGGAGTTCGAGGACGTGATGCCCGACGGGTCCGACGGCACCTACTTCATCGGCCGCATCCGTGGGGGCGACGTGGCCGGCGTCGGGTCGATCCCCGAAGGTGCGCCGCCGATGGCGATGTGGAGCACCTACATCTGGGTCGACGACGTCGACGAGACCGTCGAGCGTGTCCGCGCGGCCGGTGGCGGAGTGATGGGCGAGCCGTTCGACGTCATGGATTCCGGACGGATGGCGGTCCTGTCCGATCCCGAAGGCGCGGTGTTCTGCGTCTGGGAGGCGCGCAACCACAAGGGCGCCCAGGTCGTCAACGAGCACGGCTCGCTGAACTTCAACGGCCTGGCGACGCGCGACCCCGACGGTGCCGAGGCGTTCTACGGGGCCGTCTTCGGCTGGCAGAGGTTGCCGCTGCCATCCGGTCCGATGTGGACGCTGCCCGGCTACGGCGAGCACCTGGAGGAGTCGAGCCCGGGCCTGCGCGACCAGATGGCGCAGATGGGCGCGCCCGACGGCTTCATCGACGTCGTCGCCGCGATCACGCCGATCGCCGAGGGCGACGCCGAGACACCGGCGCACTGGAGCGTGACGTTCGGCGTCGACAACATCGACGCCTCAGCGGCAAAGGCGAAGGAGCTCGGCGCCGACGTGGTGGCCGGACCGTTCGACGCACCGTGGACCCGGATGGCCGTGATCAAGGACCCGCAGGGCGCGATGTTCATCGCCAGCCAGTTCGTCGCGGAGAACAGCGACCTCACCGCATAGAGGCGGACGGCGCTCGTCAGTCGGTGACGGGCAGAGACGGAACAAGGATTTCGACCCGCTGCACCCACGCTCCGCCCGCAACCGGGTGAGATTCGTCCCGTTGAACGATCTGGTCGCCCGGTGTCCCATCTTTGGGACGCTCGGCAACCAGTCGCATCCTGCTGCGACGGTGGAAGGGGTGCGGTGAGAGCGGCCTGACGGCCGAAATCGTCGACGCCATCCTCACTCACGACTCCGGCGAACACGGCGTTGCAATCCAGTTGTGTCCCGGTTCGTTTGACACCGAGACGCTCGTGGACTCCATCCTGGGAGACTTGTCAGTCGATCTCGATGCGCTCGACCTCGAGCTCGAGGAAGCCGCTCCGGAGGAAAGCACGGGCGGCGACTTTGCGACACCGAAGCGACCTCGTCAGTCGGTGAGCAGGTCGACGAGCGTCGGGAGCATCGCCGCCGGGCCGCTGACGAGCAGCGTCGTGAGGCACGTCTCGCGCCAGGCGGCGAGCTCGTCGCGGATCTTGTCCGGCGGGCCGACCAGGGCGACGTCCTCGACGAGCGCCAGCGGGATCGCCGCAGCGGCCTCGTCCTTCCGGCCGTCGAGGTACAGCTCCTGCACCCTGGTGGCGACGTCCTCGTAGCCCATCCTGGCGAAGACCTCGAAGTGGAAGTTCGCCCCGCGTGCGCCCATCCCGCCCATGTACAGGGCGAGGAACGGGCGAACGAACGCGGCGCACTGCTCGGCGTCGTCGCCGGGGACGATCATCACGGTCGAGGCGACCTCGAAGCGCTCGTCCTTCGCCGAGTCGCCGCTCGCCTCGAAGCCCTGCCGCAGGCAGTCTCGATAGAACCCGTCGTCCTTGGGCGAGAAGAACAGCGGGAGCCAGCCGTCGGCGACCTCGGCGGCGAGCGCCACGTTCTTCGGACCCTCTGCGGCGAGCCAGATCGGGATGTCCGTGCGCAGTGGGTGGACGGTCGACTTGAGCGCCTTGCCGAGCCCCAGCGCGGTGTCGCCCTTGAGCGGCATGTCGTAGAACTCGCCGTGGTGCTCGACGGGGGCGTCGCGCCGGACGATGCGACGCACGATGTCGATGTACTCGCGCGTCCGGGCAAGCGGCTTCGGGTACGGCTGGCCGTACCAGCCCTCGACGACCTGCGGCCCGGAGACACCCAGGCCGAGGATGAACCGTCCGCCGGACAGGTGGTCCAGCGTGATCGCCGCCATCGCCGTGGCGGCCGGTGTGCGTGCCGACATCTGGACGATGCCGGTGCCGAGCCGGATGTGCTCGGTCCTGGCGCCCCACCAGGCAAGCGGCGTCAGGGCGTCCGAGCCGTACGCCTCTGCGGTCCAAACCGAGTCGAATCCGAGGCGCTCCGCCTCCAGCACGGCCTCCAGCACGCCCGTCGGCGGCCCCTTCGACCAGTACCCCGTGTTGTACCCGAGCTTCAGCGCAGCCATGGTGGTCGACGCTAGGTGCCGGGGCCCTACGGGCGCGGCCAGGACAGCTCGGTGGCGGATCGGCCTTCTGGGTGCGAAGAGTTCCAAAAATGGCACTGTCGGCGCCCAGATAGGGCAGTGGGACGAATCGCGCCCAGATGGGAGAGCGGGGTCAGTGGCCGGGCGTGAACGTGATCGGCAGGTGCTCCGGGCCGAAGATGCCGACCTCGTTCGGCTTCCACGTGATCGAGCCGTCGACGGCGACGTCGGGGAGCCGGCGGGCGAGCAGTGGGAGCGCCTCCTGGAGCTCGGCGCGCGCCAGCGCCGCGCCGAGGCAGAAGTGGATGCCGGAGCCGAACGTCAGCTGCGGCTGGCGGGCGGGCTCGTGCGTGATGTCGAACACGTCGGGCGCGTCGAACACGTCCGGATCGCGGTTGGCGACGGCCATCACCGGCGCGACGAACGTCCCCTGCGGGAACAAGATGCCGCGGTACTCGATGTCGACGCTGGCGAACCTCGCCGTGCCACGAACGGCGCCGAAGCAGCGCATCACCTCCTCGACCGCCCGTGGGGCGAGCTCGGGTCGTTCGGCGAGCAGCGCCCACTGCTCGGGGTGGCTGGCGAACAGCGCAACGGCGCAGCCGAGCTGGTTGCGGGTCGTGTCGGTGCCAGCGATGATGACGGCCTCGACCATCGTCACCAGCTCTGCCGTCGACAGGCGGTCGCCGGCCTCCTCGGCAGCGATCAACGCCGTCAGGAGGTCGTCGGCGGGCTTCGAACGGCGCTCGGCGATCAGCTCACGGGTGTACGCGTCGAGCTCGTCCTGGGCCGCGACGATCGCCGGCAGATCCTCCTGCAGGTTGCCGTTGAAGATCCGCAGCACGTCCGACGCCCACCGGCTGAACAGCTGCCAGTCGCCGCGGGGCGCGCCGAGCAGCTCACAGATGATCGGGATCGGGTAGGGGTCGCACACGTCGACGGCGAAGTCTGACCGCCCGGCGGGCGCGATGGCGTCGACCAGCTCGCCCATGACCTCACGCATGAACGGCCGAAGGCGGTCGGCGGCACGCGGCGAGAAGGCCGGGCCGACCAGCCGGCGAAGGCGGGTGTGCTCGTCGCCCTCGGCGGCCAGGATCGACGTCGGCCGACGGGCGAACGTCTCCGGCTCGGCCACCCCCTGGAGCTCGAACACTCGGCTGGTGGCGCTGTGCCATCGCTTGTCGCGCAGGATCGCCACCACGTCGTCGTAGTGCAGCACCGCGTACCCGAACTCGTTGCGGGCGATCCAGCTCTTCGACGCCGCTTCGGCCCGATCGGCGACGCGGTCGACCTGCGACCCGTCGGGCTCGAGCACCGGGATGTCGAGCTCGGATGCATTCACTGTGGTGGCAGGCGCCATGGTCCAACGCTAGGTGCAACGAGGGAACGCTGGCGCCGCGCGCCGAGGGAAGCGCCAGCGACGAGGCGCAGTCGAGTGAGCGAGTCTCGAGCGAGCGAGACCGATCAGCTGGTTAGGACTCGCCGAGCGCCACCAAGGGCTCGACGTGCTCGACGCCAAGGAACTCGGCGACCGGCTCGTTGGTGACGTGACCGTCGACCGTGTTGACGCCGAGCGCAACGGCCGAGTCTCGACGGGCCGCGTCGGCCGCGCCGTGGACGGCGACGTCGAGGATGTACGGCAGCGTGGCGTTGGTGAGCGCGTACGTGCTCGTGTGCGGCACGGCACCTGGCATGTTGCCGACGGCGTAGTGGAGCACGCCGTGCGCCTCGTACACCGGGTCGTCGTGGGTCGTCTCGTGGATCGTCTCGATGCATCCGCCCTGGTCGACGGCGACATCGACGATCACCGCCCTCGGCTTCATCACCCGCACCATGTCCTCGCTGACGACGACCGGTGCCCGGCCGCCGGCGACGAGCACCGCACCGATCAGCAGATCGGCGTCGGCGACGCTGCGCTCGATCGCACCACGGTTCGATGCGACCGTGACGATGCGGCCCTTGTGGATCTGGTCGACCCAGCGCAGTCGGTCGAGGTCCTTGTCGATCAGCACGACCTCCGCCTCCATGCCCGCGGCGATCCAGGCCGCGTTCCAGCCGACGTTGCCGGCGCCGATGACGACGACGCGGGCGGGCCGCACCCCCGGCGCGCCGCCCATCAGCATCCCTCGCCCGCCGTTGTGGCGCTCGAGGAAGTGGGCGCCCATCTGCGGAGCGAGCCTGCCGGCGACCTCGCTCATCGGGGCGAGCAGGGGAAGCGCGCCGGAGTCGAGCTGCACCGTCTCATACGCCAGCGATGTCGTGCGGGCGGCGATCAGGGCCTTGGCGACGTCCGGGTAGGCGGCGAGGTGGAGGTAGGTGAACAGCGTCTGGTCGGCGCGCAGCAGGCCGATCTCGTCGTCCTTCGGTTCCTTGACCTTGACGACCATCTCCTGCGCCCAGGCGTCCTGCGCCGTCGGCACGATGTCGGCCCCGGCGGCGACGTAGTCGGCATCGGCGATCGACGCGCCCTCGCCGGCGCCTGCCTCGACGAACACCTCGATCCCGAAGCGCTCGAGCTCGCGCACACCGTCGGGCGTCATCGCCACCCGATGCTCGGCCGCCTTCGTCTCGCACGGCACGCCGACACTCCGGATCGCGGTCGTCATGGCCTCCGAGCGTAGATGGAGCGGAGTGACCGGCCGTTCCGAGCGCGTGATACAAACGCTCCATGACGGCGACCACGACGTTCCAGAACTTCATCAACGGTGAGCGGGCGGAGGCGATCGACGGGCGAACGGCGCCGGTCGTCAACCCCGTGACCGGGGAGGAGTACGCGGTCGCGCCGATCTCGGGTCCCGGCGACGTCGACGCAGCGATGCACGCGGCCGCTGCGGCGTTCGAGACGTGGCGCGACGCGACGCCGTCGGAGCGTTCGCTGGCGATGTTCCGCATCGCCGACGCGGTCGAGGCGCGCGCCGAGGACCTGATCGCGGCGGAGGTGCAGAACACCGGGAAGCCCGTCGGGCTGACGCGGTCAGAGGAGATCCCCCCGATGGTCGACCAGATCCGCTTCTTCGCCACCGCCGCGCGCCACCTCGAGGGCAAGAGCGCCGGCGAGTACATGGCCGGGCACACGTCGTTCGTCCGGCGCGAGCCAGTCGGCGTGTGCGCCCAGGTCGCGCCATGGAACTACCCGATGATGATGGCGGTCTGGAAGTTCGCCCCGGCGATCGCCGCTGGCAACACGGTCGTGCTCAAGCCGAGCGACACCACGCCGGCCTCGACGTCGCTGCTCGCCGAGATCGCCGCCGAGCACCTCCCACCGGGCGTGTTCAACGTCATCTGCGGCGACCGTGACACCGGCCGGGCGATGATCGACCACGACGTGCCGGCGATGGTGTCGGTCACGGGCTCCGTCCGCGCCGGCATGGAGGTCGCCGGCAGCGCCGCCACTCGGCTCAAGCGGGTCCACCTCGAGCTCGGTGGCAAGGCGCCGGTCGTGGTGTTCGACGACGCCGATCTCGAGGCTGCGGTCGAGGGCATCTCCGTCGCGGGGTATTTCAACGCCGGCCAGGACTGCACCGCAGCGACCCGCGTGATCGCAGGCCCTGGCATCTACGGCGACTTCGCCGACGCGCTGGCCGAGGCCGCCAAGGGCACGCGGACCGGGCAGCCCGACGACGACGACGTGCTCTACGGCCCGCTCAACAACCCCAACCAGCTCGAGCGCGTCACCGGCTTCGTCGACCGTGCGCCCGACCACGCCAAGGTGCTCGCCGGGGGCGGGCGCCAGGGCGACACCGGGTTCTTCTACAAGCCGACCGTCGTCGCCGACCTCCGCCAGGACGACGAGATGATCCAAGACGAGATCTTCGGCCCAGTGATCACCGTCCAGCGTTTCAGCGACGAGGATGAGGCCGCCCGCTGGGCGAACGGTGTCGAGTACGGGCTGGCGTCGAGCGTGTGGACGAAGGACTTCGGTCGGGCCATGCGCATGGCCAAGCGGCTCGACTTCGGCTGCGTGTGGATCAACACCCACATCCCGATCGTCGCCGAGATGCCCCACGGCGGCTTCAAGCGCTCCGGCTACGGCAAGGACCTCTCGATGTACTCCTTCGAGGACTACACCCGCGTCAAGCACGTGATGGCCAACCTGGATAGCTGAGTGTTGCAACCTAGTCTGCGGCGGATGGACATTGGCCGAGCTCACCTCGCGTCCGTACAGGAGAACTGAGCGCGCGATGGACCACAACGCAAGAGACGTCGTCGTCACTCTCGAGGGCGTGAGTAAGCAATACGGTGACTTCGTCGCGGTCCACCGCGCCGACTTCATCGTCAGCCGGGGCGAGTTCTTCGCAATGCTCGGTCCGTCCGGATGTGGGAAGACGACGACGCTCAAGATCATTGCCGGCTTCGAGCAACCGACGTCCGGCCGCATTCTTCTGGAAGGTACGGACGTGAGCCGGGTGCCGCCGTACAAACGCAACGTCAACACCGTGTTTCAACAGTACGCACTGTTCCCGCACATGACCGTGGCCGAGAACGTGGCGTTCGGGCCGCGCAGCAAGCACTTGCCCAAGCGCGAGTACCAGGCGCAGGTCGGCCGAATCCTCGACATCGTGCGGCTCGCCGAGTTCTCCGATCGTAAGCCCGCTCAACTGTCGGGCGGTCAGCAGCAGCGCGTCGCCCTCGCCAGGGCGCTCGTGAACTACCCGAGCGCGCTGCTCCTCGACGAGCCGCTGGCGGCTCTCGACCTGAAGCTGCGAGAGGCGATGCAGCTCGAGCTCAAGCGCATCCAGCGCGAGGTAGGCATCACGTTCGTGTTCGTCACCCACGATCAGGGTGAGGCGCTGACGATGAGCGACCGCATCGCGGTGATGTCCGAAGGGGTCGTGGAG
>Ga0136617_10006030_pt1 | contig 10843 bp, 6 predicted proteins | sample AntDrymUQ3222106_2_FD_129672 | JGI IMG/M metagenome (GOLD analysis project Ga0136617, IMG submission 129672) | Polar desert sand microbial communities from Dry Valleys, Antarctica - metaG UQ322 (21.06) | ecosystem: Environmental > Terrestrial > Soil > Desert | place: Antarctica: Dry Valley...
CGTCAGCTCATCGAATACCGGCGTGAGCATGAGGCGGCGCATCGCGTCGCGCGCCACACTCGCGTGGGCACCGGCAAACATGTCGGGCATGAGCTCCCTATCTTCGAGCACGAGATCGCGCAGCTTGCTTCCTCGACTATTCTCATTGTGCTGATCGCGCTCGAGCGCGGAGAGGATCGCCCCGAGAAGATCCGGCGTGACCAGATCGCGCCATTCGCTGTCGCGTTCCTTGCACAGCCAGGTGAGCGCTTCGCTTGTGACGGAATGCTCGGGAATGCCACGCTGGAGGTGGGCGCGCAGTTCAGCTTGCTGTCCCATCTCCGCAAAAACGCGCGGAATCTGCAGGACCGCCCGGGCATGGTTCGATTGCATTAGCTGCAGGGCACGCACGGTCCACTGCGGACCCAGCGCGGCGGGCATAGCCTGCAAGACACGCTTTTCTTTCGCGGATGGGATCTTCGGCAGGATAGCGATGAGACGCGGCTCTTCATCGGCGATCACGCGGGCGAGGGTCAGTGTAGCATCTGTAGTCGTCAGTTGCGGACAGCGCTCGAGCAAATCATCCCGCGCCATGACCAGTTCGAAAGAAAGCGCAGGATTGAACCGCTGATTCCGCGTTGCGGCTTCCTCGATCGCATCGACCACCGGCTGCAGTTGCGCGGCGGGATCGCTGAACTCGGTGTGAAACTTGATGATCTGGTCGAGCGCAGCCGCCTGCTCCTTCGGCTGGCGCGCTTGATTAAATACCGTGATCAACTCATCCGCTCGGGACACCTTTTCCGCGCGCAGTTGGATGGGCTCAGTCTTTTTTGTCGGGATGTGGAAGTAGCCTTCCTTCTTCAGGGCTTTGGTGGTCGAGGTCCACCAGCGCTTCCATTCGGATTCGGTGAACAGATCTCCCACCATCAGTTGGCTGATCTGGGTGAGAGTGGCCGAACCGCCCAGGCTCTCGAGGATATTCCGAACGACAGCAACCGGGTCTTTTTTGAGCAAGCCCTTCACACCGCTGAGGTCCGTCGCCTTGCGTGCTAGGAAATGGTCTGGCGGAATCGGGCTTAGGTTTTCAGCGGCGTACGCAAGCTGCATCGGATGCGCTTTCTTCCCTTGGAAATCGATAATGACCTGGTTGAGGAGGAGATTCCATTCCGCCACGCGCCCGAAGCCCCAGCTCTTGTGCAGGCAGTAAGCGTTCGGCTTCAGCTTCTCCAGGTGATCGGCCGCTTTGGCCGTGAGCTTTCCTGATTCGACGAGTTTCTCCAGTTCCGCATCCATTCGGAATCGCAGAAGTTACGGAAAACAAAGCACTTCGCCAGAGAAAACTAGCCGCCCTGATTGGTCCCGGGCGCCGCGCATAAATATGCGGGCGGCAAGCGACGCGTGACGCGCCTCGCCGGCGCTCAATAAATCTCCGAGCGCTTTCGCATTGCGAGCCGCATCTCACCGTGGAACGCTACGCGCTCGTGCCACTCTGGTTCTGGATCGCATTTCACATCGGCGTCTTCATCGTCCTCGCGATCGACCTCGTCGGTTTCAATCGGAAAGCGCACGTCGTCAGCATTCGCGAAGCGACCATCTGGAGCATCGTCTGGGTGCTGCTCTCGCTCAGCTTCAATGTCCTCGTCTGGCACTTGAAAGGCCCGCAGGCGGCGCTCGATTTCTTTACCGGCTACGTCATCGAGTACTCGCTCAGCGTCGACAACATCTTCGTCTTCGTCCTCATCTTCACTTACTTCCAGGTGCGCCGGAAGTATCAGCATCGAGTCCTCGTGTGGGGCATCATCGGCGCCCTGGTCATGCGTGGTGTCATGATCTGGCTCGGCGTCGCGCTCGTCGCCCGGTTCCACTGGATCCTTTACATCTTCGGCGCGTTTCTGCTCATCACCGGCATTCGTATGCTCGTGAGTAAGGGCGAAGAGATCGATCTTGAGAGCAATTTCGTTCTCAAGCTCTGCCGCAGATGGATGCGCGTCACGCCGGAGTATCACGAACAGAAGTTCATCGTGAAAAAAGACGGGCAGTGGATGCTTACGCCGCTCGCGCTCGTCATTGTCGTCATCAACATCATGGATCTGGTCTTCGCCGTCGACTCGATCCCAGCGGTTTTCGCAATCACCCAGGATGAATTCATCATCTACACTTCAAACATCTGCGCGATCCTGGGTCTGCGCTCGCTTTACTTCGTGCTCGCACACGTGATCGATCGTTTCATTTACCTCAAGACCGGGCTCGCCATCGTCCTCGGATTTGTCGGCTTGAAAATGATTGCGGCGGATATCATTCATATTCCGAATTGGGCCTCGCTCTTTCTCATCGTGAGCGTCCTCACGGTTACAATCTTCCTGTCCATGCGCGCGACTCGCGGCCGGGCCAAAAGAAAGGCCGCAAAAGAGGTCTTGCCGCCCGCCGGCAAAGCCGGTTAGCTCAGGAGCGTCGTATGAAAAAGCTCCTCGCGATTGTGCTGCTCATCGGCACGGCGGCAGTTAGTCGGGCCGACATCCACGATCCGCCGTCGAACGACTATGGCCCGACGCGTAAGCTCGGTCGCGGCATTTCGAATCTTCTCTTTGGCTGGTCGGAAATTCCGGTCACCGTCGCCAAGATAAACCAGGATGAAGGTAACTCCGCCGCCGCCGGGTATGGCGTGGTGCGCGGTGTCGGTCGCAGTGCGTTGCGAATTGGGGCGGGGCTGGCAGAGATTTTCACCTTCCCCTTCCCTATCGTGCGCGGCACTTACTACCCAATCCTTGAAAGCGACACGCATTGGATTCATTCCGGCTACAAAGAGTTCCCGCCGGAACTTGGCAACGAGTCGAAATATCCCTACGTGCGGCATTACTAATCTTCCTCCACCGCTTCCTCTTCTCTCTTCTTAGGGTAGGGACAAGAAGGAACGAAGAAGCAGAGGTAGAGGAAGATTGGAACTCCAGATCGAAGATGTCGCCTTCGGCGGCAAAGGCGTAGGCCGTTTCAATGGAAAGGCGGTCTTCGTTCCGTTCACGATCGAAGGCGAGCGCGTCTCAGCGCGAATCGTGCGGGAGAAGAAGCAGTTCGCGGAAGCTGAGCTGGAAGAAGTTCTCGACGCGTCTGCGCATCGGGTCGAGCCGCCCTGTCCGTATTACGGGCGCTGCGGCGGCTGCAGTTACCAGCACATCAGCTATGAGCATCAGCTCGAGGTCAAAGCGAAACAGGTTCAACAGGCGCTGCGCCGGATTGCGCATCTCGAAAATCCGCCGATGCAGGCGATGATCCCCTCGCCCAAGCCGTATGAATACCGCAACCGCATCACGGTTCACGCAGACGCAGGCGTGATCGGTTATTTCCGGCGCGACGCTCACCGTTTGATCAATGTGGAACAGTGCCCCATCGCTGCCCCCGCAGTAAATCAGGCGCTCGCAGAATTACGTCGCCGCAGGCCGCGGGACGGGCATTACTCTTTGCGCGCGCACGCCGGCCCACGCGTCTTCGCCCAAACGAATGACGAAGTCGCGGAAGCGCTCGCTCAGCTGGTGGCGGACCTGCTTCCGCACGGCTGCGAATTTCTGATCGATGCCTACTGCGGCGCCGGCTTCTTCACCAAGCGCCTCCTGGAGCGCTTCCATCACCTGATCGGAATCGAATGGGATCGATTTGCCATCGCCGCCGCGGAGGAAAGCGCGACCCCGAAGGAAACCTACCTCGCGGGCGACGTGGATGTGGAATTGGAGCGCGTGCTCGCCCGTGGCGCGCCGGCGAGCACCGCCATCATAGTCGACCCTCCGGCGGTCGGGCTCTCCGCCAACGTCAGGACCGCGCTGCTCGGCCATCCCGTTGACACCCTCATCTATGTTTCCTGCAATCCCGCGACTCTGGCGCGCGACCTTTCGGCCTTGCAGCAGCAGTTCAAAATCGAATCGGTAACCCCTTTGGACATGTTCCCGCAGACCGCCGAGATTGAATGCGTGGCGCAACTGAGAAATGCGGCTTTGTAGCTGTGGGGCAGCGGAAATTGCTTGCTCGTCTTTAAACGCAGCCCGAAAACACCGCTCCGTTTGTAATGGCTGAATTTCCCCTCGCTCCTGGCGTCCACCGCCCGCGCAACGTCGATTGGAAACGCGCGGCCGCATTGCTCTACGGCGACTGGGGCACAAGCAAAGCCTATGTCATCGGCCTCGCCTTTGTCGCCGCGGGCTTCTCCTCGTTCCCGATCATTCTCGCGGTGTGCGTCCTGACCGCAGTCGTCGGCTACAACTACATCATCGTCTGCACGCATTTCCCGGATGGCGGCGGCGTTTATTCGGCGGCGCGCCAGCAAAGCCGCTTCCTTGCTTCCACAGGAGCGCTCCTGCTCGTGGCCAACTTCCTCGTCACGGCCGCGCTCAGCGGCTGGGCCGCCGTCAGCTATTTCGGCATCCCAAATAGTTACGCGGCCGTCGCGACGATGGGTCTGATTCTCGTCGTCGGGGTGATGAACTATTTCGGTCCCAAGCACAGCGGGAGCGTTTCCATCTGGCTCGCGATTCCAGCCGTCATCGTGGTCGTGGGGATTATCGGTTTGAGCATTCCGCATCTGAGCTTCGACTATCTCGAGCCCCGGAGCGCCGACCTGAGTCATACCTGGGTTGCGTTTGTGGGTGTTATCCTCGCGCTCAGCGGCGTGGAAGCCGTCGCGAACATTACGGGAGTGATGAAACCGGATCGCGAATCGACACCGGAACACCCGAAGGTGAAGCGCACCGCGACAAAAGCGATCGTCCCGGTTGCGATTGAGGTGGTTCTGGGGACCGCGCTCCTCGGTTGGGCCATGCTGTCTGTGCCGACTTCCCTTACGCCCCAGCTCACCGCGCACAAAGAGGACATGCTGCGTTTCCTGGGCGAGCACTACGGCGCACTAACTACTACTCCGGAAATTGGCGCCGTCTTTGGCATCATCGTCGGCGCGGTCTTCGGCCTGTTGCTCTTCAGCGCCGTCAATACGGCAATCGTCGCGCTCATCGGTGTGATCTACATGATGGCGCAGGACGGCGAATTGCCGAAGCAGCTCGTCCGCTTGAACAAGAACGGCGTGCCGCTCATTCCGCTCGCCGCGGCCGTGGTCATTCCCATCCTGGTCCTCGCCGTCACGAGCAATTTCGAGTCGCTCGCCGGACTTTACGCGATTGGCGTCGTCGGTGCCATCACAGTGAATCTCGGCGCTTGTACCTTTAACAAGCGTCTAAACCTGCCGCTCTATCAGCGCATCATCATGGGCCTTACCTTCGCGGTGTTGTTCGTGGTCGAGCTGACGATCGCAAAGACAAAACCCGACGCGCTCTTTTTCGCGATTTGCGTCCTTGGCGTCGGCTACGGATTGCGCGCCTATTCGCACAAGCTCTCCGGCTTGAAGACAATGACGGTGAGCCGCGGGGTGGCGGCGATGGTCAACCCGGAGCTCTCCACCGCGTCGATGCGATCCCGCTTGGAGGAAGGCCAGAAAATCATGGTCGCGGCCCGCGGGATCACGCCTGTCTTGAGTTTTGCGCTGGACGAAGCCGAGCTGCGGAAGGCTGTCCTTTGCGTCTTGTACGTAAAGGAAATTGCCGTCTATTTCTCGGCCGCGCCGACCAAGGTGGGTAAAGCCAGATGGCAGGATGACCCCGAGGCGAATGCGATCATGTCGCTGGTGATCAAGGAAGGCGAAGCTCGTGGAGTCTGCGTGCTGCCGGTCTATGCAGTGAGTGAGGACGCCGCGGCCACAATCCTCGACCTTTCGGCCACGATGGGTGTCGACTACTTACTGATCGGCGCCTCGCAGCGCACCGCTCTGGCGCATCTCTTGCGCGGGAGTGTGGTCACGAACGTGGCCGCGCAATTACCAGAGGACATCCGCCTGGTGATTTACGGTTAGTGGCAACCTCCGCGCGCGACGGACGCGCGCGGAGAGTCTAGGGTCTTCGGCGTATGCCGCTCGTTGCCGCCGCTGCGCATGATCTGACCTTTCTGCACGATCTTGCGATCGTGATGATCGTAGCCGGCCTCGTGACGGTGCTCTTTCACCGCCTCAAGCAACCGGTCGTCCTCGGTTATATCCTCGCCGGCGTCATCATCGGTCCGCACACGCCGCCGTTTCCGCTCATCGACAACCAGGAAACGATCCATACCCTCTCGCAGCTGGGCGTGATCTTTCTCATGTTCTCGCTCGGGCTCGAATTCAGCCTGCGAAAACTCAAGGAAGTCGGCGCGACCGCCTTCATCGCCGCCACCTTCGCAATCCTCGTCATGTCCCTGGCGGGATACACGCTCGGCCAGGCCTTCGGCTGGAGCAGCATGGACAGCGTCTTCCTCGGCGCGATTCTCTCCATTTCGTCGACCACCATCATCATCAAAGCACTCGATGAGCTCGGCTTGAAAAAGGAGAGGTTCGCCGAGCTCATCTTCGGCATCCTCATTGTCGAAGACATCCTCGCGATCGTGATGATCGCACTGCTTTCCGGGTTCGCTACGACCGGATCTTTTTCCGCCCGCGACATCGGTGTCACCGTCATCAAACTCGTTTCTTTCCTCGGCATTCTGCTCGTCGCAGGGCTGATCATCGTCCCGCGACTGCTGAATTACGTGGCGCGTTTCAAAAGCAACGAGATGCTTCTCGTGACTGTCCTGGGCTTGTGCTTCGGCGTTTCGCTCCTCGCGGTGCAACTCGAATACAGCGTCGCGCTCGGCGCGTTCCTGATCGGCGCGATCGTCGCGGAAGCGCGTCAGATCGTGCGCATCGAAACGCTCCTGGAACCAGTGCGCGATATGTTCAGCGCGGTCTTCTTTGTTTCAATCGGTCTGCTCATTAACCCCGCTCTTCTCTTGCAGTATGCTGTGCCGATTCTTGTCATCACGGCGGTCGTCATCGCAGGCCAGATTGTTTCATGCTCGGTCGGCGCCTTTATGGCTGGCCACGATCGGCGCGTCTCCTTGCGTGTCGGGATGGGTCTCGCACAGATCGGAGAATTCTCGTTCATCATCGCTTCGCTCGGGCTCACCTTGCGCGTGACGAGTGAATTCCTCTATCCGATCGCGGTCGCGGTCTCGGCGCTGACGGCTTGGACTGCGCCGTATCTTATTCGCAATTCCGATCGCGTGGCCGCTTACTTCGATCGCGCCGCACCTGTTACCGTCAAGAACTGGCTGGACGTTTACACGCGTTGGGTGGCGGGGCTCAGCCAACGGGAGGGCGGCAGCTTCGCCTACAGCCTCGTGCGCAAGTGGGCCTGGCAAATCGGGCTCAATCTCATTCTCATCACCGGCGTGTTCGTCGGGGCCGCTTCGATGCGGCGGCACGGGCTCGTCTGGTGGCCGGACATTCCGCGCGGGGAAGATGGCGTAAAGGCCGCGCTTTGGCTGGGCGCAATGTTGCTCAGCCTGCCGATCATGATCGCAGTTTTTCGCAAGCTGCGCGCGCTCTCCATGCTTCTTTCAGAAATGAGTGTGTCACGCGCCGCCGGGGGTGAGAACACGGCGGCTTTGCGCTCTGTCGTGGCAAACACCATCCTCGCGGCCGGCTCCCTCGGGTTGGTGCTCGTCGTGCTTCTGCTTAGTTCGACGATCCTGCCGTCCTGGAAGTTGCTCGTCGTGCAGCTGCTTATCGTAGCCGGCAGCGCGGTGCTGCTGAGGCGCTCGTTTATCCGTCTCTACTCAAAAGCGCAGTTCGCATTACAGGAGACGCTCTCCCAGCCGCCTGTGCCACGTCACGAACGTTCGCCGCGGGCGATGCCGTCGATTCTCCGCGCGGCCGAGCTCACAACCGTCCGCCTCGAGGAAAATACCGACGCGGTCGGAAAATTGATCGGCGAATTGCGTCTCCGCACGCTTACCGGAGCCAGCATCGTCGGCATTCAAAGAGACGGAGCGAGCATCATTAACCCCGGGCCCGATGAAGAACTCCGCCACGGCGATGAAATTCTGCTCCTCGGCAGCGGGACGCATCTCCAGGACGCACGCGCCCTCCTGACGAAAAACGCGACCGCCCTCCAATAGCCGGAACGTCGCGCCAGAGACAGACGCGGAGTGCTTGTGCTACGCTTTGGATTCCATGCATAGACCCAAGATTTTGGTGGCCGATCCCATCTCGCAGAGCGGCTTGGATGAGCTGGCGCGCGACAACGCGCTTGAAGTCGTGGCGCGCACAGGGCTAAGCGAGGCGCAGATCATCGAGATCATTCCAGACTTCAGCGCTGTCGTGGTGCGGAGCGAAACGAAAATCACCGCGCCGATTTTGCAGGTAGCGTCCAAGCTCCGCGTCGTCGGCCGAGCGGGTGTGGGCGTCGATAACGTGGACGTCGAGACCGCGACGCGCCGCGGCGTCATCGTTATGAATGCACCCGGCGGAAACACCGTCTCAACCACGGAGCACGCTTTCTCTCTCCTCCTCTGCGCCGCGCGCAAACTCCCGCAAGCCGACGCGATGGTCCGGAGCGGAAAGTGGAGCCGCAAAGACTTTCAAGGCGTTGAGTTGCACAACAAGACGCTTGGAATTGTCGGGATGGGGCGCATCGGCAGCGAGCTCAGTCGGCGTGCGATTGCTTTTGGGATGCGCGTGCTGGCGTTCGATCCTTACCTCGCCGTGACCAGGGCGCGCGCGTTGCAAGTCGAGCTGACTGACGATCTAGGCGAACTCCTCGCGAACGCGGACTTCATCACCTTACACACGCCGCTCACGCCGGAGACGCGCCACCTCGTGAACGCCGCGCGTTTGTCGGAGATGAAGCGCGGTGTGCGGATAATTAACTGCGCCCGTGGCGGGCTGATTGATGAGGCGGCCCTGGCCGATGCACTCCGCAGCGGTCAGGTCGCGGCGGCCGCTCTCGACGTTTTCGAGACAGAACCGCTCCCGCCTGACTCTCCATTGCGGGAGATACCTAATCTCGTCCTTACGCCGCATCTTGGAGCTTCCACGGCCGAAGCACAGGAAAGTGTCGGTATCGAAATCGCGCAATCGATCCGCGCCGCGTTGCTCGAAGGCACCATTCGGAATGCCGTGAACATGCCGAACCTCGATGCGAAAACGCTCGCGGTGATTGGTCCGCATCTGCGCTTCGGGGAAAAGCTCGGCCGCTTCCTCTCACAACTCGCCCCTACCCACGTGGAGCGCTTAAACATCAACTACAGCGGGAAGGTGAACGAAGTCGACACGACCGCGATCACTCGCTCCGTGCTCAAGGGATTCCTGCGCAAAGCCGGAGGGACCGACCTGAACGAGGTGAATGCGCCCGCCTTCGCGGAGAGCCTCGGATTGACAATAAACGAAACACGCCTGAGCGCGGTGGGCGATTATACCGATTTGCTCGAGCTCTCCGCCGCGGCACCAGGTGGAGAAAGCGTTTCCGTGGCCGGCGCATTTTTCGGCGCCACGCCGCGGATCGTCAGCGTCAATAGCCGTCCGGTGGAAGCGCGACCGAACGGCTTCGTCCTCGTTTTGGAAAATACCGACCGGCCCGGCATTGTCGGGCGCATCGGCACCCTCCTCGGCGACCACGGTGTGAACATCGCTACGATGTCGCTGAGTCGGAACGAAGCGGGCGGCACTGCCCTGACGGTCCTGAATCTCGACACCCCGCTGGATGAAGACCTCCTGCGCACGATTCGCGGCAGCGAGGATATTCGTTCCGCGCAGGTCATCGAATTGTAGTTAGGCAGCTTTTCGGCTTTGCGCTCGACGCCGGGTAGTCGACTTGCAATTCTCGGCCTCGCACGGCCGGAGCACAGGATTTCCTATGTCGACTGAAGTTAAGCCGGATCTGCAACTCGAGATTGCACACGTCTTGTTCATCGACGTGGTCGGATATTCCAAGCTGCTGATCGACGATCAACGCGACCTGCAAGAACAGCTCAATCAGGTCGTCCGGAGCGCGGAGGAATTCCGCGCGGCCGAAGCCGAAGGGAAGCTTGTGCGTTTGCCGACGGGTGATGGGATGGCGTTGGTCTTTTTCACCAAAGCGGAAGCGCCGGTGCGATGCGCGTTGCAAATCACCGATGCGCTGCGGAGTTATCCTCAGCTCCGCTTGCGCATGGGGATTAACACCGGCGCCGTCAGTGAAACCGTCGACGTGAACGGCCGCAGCAACGTGGCCGGTTCCGGCATCAACCTCGCAAAACGCGTCATGGACTGTGGCGATGCGGGGCACATTCTCATTTCCAAACGCGCCGCCGAAGATCTCGCGCAGTATCGCCAATGGCAGCCGCACCTGCACGACCTCGGGGAGTTCGAAGCGAAACATGGAGAGGTTCTCTCGATCGTTAATCTTTGCACCGGGCAGCAAGGGAACCCGGAGCTACCGGAGACGCTTCGCAAAAGGCCGGGCTACGCGCGCAAGCTCTTCCAGCCGCCGGTCCTGCTCGCGATTGGTTTGCTCGGCGTCCTCGCTGCGAGCGCCATTGTTTTTCTGGCGCGGCCCAAGGCTCCGCTAAAGATCATGGAAAGATCGATCGCCGTTCTTCCCTTTGAAAATCTGAGCGACGATCAAGAGAACGCCTATTTCGCCGGCGGCATCCAGGATGACGTCCTGATGAACCTGGCCAAGATCGGCGACCTCCGTGTCGCCTCGCGCACCTCGGTCATGAGATACAAGGACAAGCCAACCTCAGTCCGCGAGATCGGCAAAACTCTCGGAGTCGCGACTGTTCTTGAAGGAAGCGTGCGGCGGTTAGGGAATCGCGTGAAAGTGAATGTGCAGTTGATCGATACCGCGAATGACGAGCATCTCTGGGCTGACGAGTATGATCGTGAGCTGACGGATGTTTTCGCCATCCAGAGCGATCTCGCTCTAAAAATCGCTTCGGCCTTGCAGTCGAAGCTCTCGCCAATCGAAAAAGCACGCGTCCAACGGAAGCCAACGGAGAG
>Ga0136617_10006032_pt1 | contig 10841 bp, 10 predicted proteins | sample AntDrymUQ3222106_2_FD_129672 | JGI IMG/M metagenome (GOLD analysis project Ga0136617, IMG submission 129672) | Polar desert sand microbial communities from Dry Valleys, Antarctica - metaG UQ322 (21.06) | ecosystem: Environmental > Terrestrial > Soil > Desert | place: Antarctica: Dry Valley...
CACTTGAAACGATTAGGGCGCAAGACAATTGCCTTTTCAAAGAACGAGAAAATGCATGACGCGGTGCTAAATCTGTATATTCAGCACGGCAATTTTTATCAGCATAAATTCTGAGACACTACCTTTAATTTTAGTCGTAAAAATTAAGTGCGACGTCTCCCACACCGCCGCCCCTTTCGGGCGAGGTCCTCACCCCCTCGCCCTATGACTGCCCGCGGGGAGCGGGCAGATCAGAACACTAACTGAAATAGACTGATTTTCAAGCCGACTTTTGCCATTATCATTCGCCGCCCCTTTCGACTGATTAGGCAGTAAACCTTCGCGTTTTTGTAATTCTTTGCTTTTGAAACGACCGCAAACAAAGTGCGCCTCGCGCAAGAACCGGGCTTAAAACAGCAATCAATCTTCGAGTTTGAATTGCCGCACGCCCGAATCCGTTTCCAAGTCCACGTAAATGACTTGCTTTTTGTAGTCGTCGGGAAAAATGTTTTCTAAAGATTCTCCGAGCCTGAGCGTGACCGGTAGATAAACGTAGCCTTTTTCGCTGTGCTTCATTTTGATTTTACTGCCGGCGAATTCATATTCTTCGTTGAACGTTACTTTGCGAATTTCTACCGGGCGTTTGTCGCGGTTGACGATCACTAAAACTCTCGAAGTCAATCGAGTAAAAATCAAATTCTTTCGGCGCTCAATTTTTACGCTGATGTCGCGCTCCGAGGTTTCAGGCGTTGATCGGAATACGTTAGCTTCTCGCTCCGGTTGAGCAGTTTTTTGAATGATTTTTTTAGTCGCGGGCTTTTTTGTCTTGCGTTGTTGCCCCAGAGCTGAAGTATCGGCGAATGCAGCAAACGATAATAAAGCTAAGAGTGAAATAAAAAGTTTTTTGTAGATAGCCATAGTTTCGTAAGAATTTAAATGATTAAATTATAAAAACTCAGACTTGAGCGATGCAATTACCCGACCGTTAACAGCTCATTCCAATTCGTCGTGTAACTCGGACTTCTGTAAATCTGCTTCATTCGCCACGCCGCCGTGTCGCCGCGCAGCAGGATGGCGAATCTGACGGTATCTTTGCCGAATTTTCGATTTATCTCGTCCACGGCTTTCATTATATTATGTTGACGCTTAAATCGTTCATCGTCGAACATTCGCTTTGTCGTGCTTGCCGCTAGAACGAGTCCACTCAAAATGATTCCGGCTTTGCGATAGTCGTAACCATCCTTGAAAATCTTTTCGAGCGTTTTGATCGCCCATTCCTGCATTTCCTGATTGCTGTCGGTCGGGTAAGTCGAACTGTAAGTCGCCGAATTTGCATATTCCGCCGGGACGGGATGAAAACGGTCGGTCGAAACCAACACCGTAACGGCGTGCGCGGCTAATTCGTGCTTTCGCATTTTTTCCGCCGCGCGGGTTAGAAAATATAACACTGCTTCTTTGACTTGATTGTATTCGGAAACCGTCTGACCGAAACTTCTGGTGCAGGCAATCGAATGTTTTTTCGTCGAAATTTGTTCGAGCGGCAGACATTTGATTCCGCGCAGCTCCAGCATAATTCGCGCTCCGACGACCGTTAAAAGTTTGCGAATAAAACGGTGATCGGCTTCGCGCAGTTGCGAGGCGTTCAAGATTTGATTTGCCTTTAATTTTAACGACGAGCGATAGCCAATGCCCCAGACATCTTCAATTAATGTGTCTTTTAGAATCAGCTCCGTTTTCTCCGAGCGATAAAGATTTAAAATTCCCTTTTCTTTGAGTTCCGCGCTTTTCGCGCGTTTGTTGGCGATTTTGGCTAAAACTTTCGTTTCGGCGATGCCGACGGAAACCGGAATGCCCGTCCATTGGTAGAGTTTCTCTCTGATGGACGCGCCCAAATTATCGAGCGATTTTTTGCGCGGTTCTAATGAAAGAAACGCCTCGTCAATCGAGTAAACTTCGATGTCGGGCGTGAAATTGTGCAGCAGATTCATCACGCGGTTTGACATATCGCCATAGAGCGCGTAATTCGACGAAAAGATTTCCGCATCCGATTCGGCAAGCAGATTCCGCACTTTGAAAAGCGGCGCGCCCATCGTTACGCCTGCCGCTTTCGCTTCTTCCGAGCGGGCGATCACGCAACCGTCATTATTGCTCAAAACGACGACCGGCTTTCTTTTAACCGAAGCGTCGAACGCCCGCTCACACGATGCGTAAAAATTATTACAGTCAATCAAAGCGATAGCGTTTTGCATAAAATTAATGTTTATTGATCGAGCAGACCACTTTGCCCCAAATCTCGAAATCCATATCCTCGCTGATTTCTATCGGCTTGTAATTTTCGTTTTTCGGGACGAGAAAAATTCGTCCTTCGTCGTCAATAAAAAGTTCTTTGACGCACATCTCGTCGCCGATTCGGGCGATGACGACATCGCCGGATTTTGTTTCAATCGCGCGGTCAACAACAAGCGTCGCGTTCGGCTTGATGCCGGCACCGACCATCGAATCGCCGGAAGCGCGGACGAAAAAAGTGGCGAACGGATGCCGGACCAATTCCCGGTTCAAATCAATTGAAGTTTCAATGTAATCGTCCGCTGGACTCGGAAATCCCGCCGACACGCCGGAGCCGACCAGCGGAAATAAAATTGACGAGGGAAGATCGAACTCTCCTTGATAAAAAGCCTGCTGTGTTACCATCAACACGCGGCTTCCGCGAAATATCTCCTCTGTTTCACTCGCAACCCCAATCATAAAATCAAAACACAAAACTTCTCCAATCTTGCATAAAACGATATACTATGTATGAAACAAGTTATATCACACCGGATTGTAATTCGGCTAGTAAATTTTGATAGAGGCGGTAAAATTTATGTGCGGAAGATTCGTTTCCAAGGCAAAAAAAGAAGAGATTGAAAAAGAGTTTAAAGTTGAAATCAGCGACGGCAATTTATCAACGCCGCGTTACAATATCGCGCCGACGCAGATGATTGCCGCCGTCGCCGAAATTGAAAACGAGCGCGAAATTTCGCTTTTCAAGTGGGGACTCGTGCCGCACTGGGCGAAAGACGAATCAATCGGCAACAAGTTAATCAACGCCCGCGCGGAAACTTTAACTGAAAAACCGTCCTTCCGCGAAGCCTTCGCCCGTCGCCGCTGCATCATTCCGGTATCGGGTTTTTACGAGTGGATGCGAGTTGCCAAAGACGCGAAGCAGCCGTTTTATTTTTACCTTAAAGATAAGGAAGTCTTCGGCTTTGCCGGGCTTTGGGAAGAATGGCTCGATAAAGAAACTGGCGAACTGACGGAAACCTGCACAATCATCACGACCGAGGCGAATGAAGTTTTGAAACCAGTCCACGACCGGATGCCCGTCATTCTCAAATCAGATTCTTATGAAGAATGGCTGAATCCAAAAATAAAAGATACAGCCAAACTTCAAAACCTGCTCGTCCCGTATCCGGCAAACGAAATGTCGTCGCACGCCGTCAGCCGCGCGGTTAATTCCCCGTCCGAAGATTCGGCGGAGTTGATCGTGAACAGTAAATAAAGCCGATGCCATCTGCGCGATTGTATCAGCGAAAATCACCGTTTAAAGTAAAATCCGCCCAATAATATGGCTCGTGCATATTTTGAGATTTGTTCTTGATCAATTCCAGAGCCGCTTTTTGCATCGCTTCGGTTGATGAACTTCCCTGTTTATAATGCGAGTAAAAAGCCTTAGTGAAAATTTCCGTTGACTTGTCGTTCGCTTCCCACTGCGCCGAGACGACCGTCGTCGCGCCCGATCCCATCATCGCCCAGGCGAGGCTGACCAAGCCTTCGCCGTTGAGGACGTTGTTCGTATCGCAGGAAGCCAGAAACGCCAGACTTCCCTTTTTCAGTTTTACGTTCAAAAGTTCTTCCGCCGTCAAACGCCCGTCGTCTTTTCCAACTGTTCTAAAACCCAAGAAAGAATCTAAAGGCTGTTCTTTATCAACCTGCGCGTGCATCGAAAAATGGATAATGTCGGTTTTATCCGAAAGCCGCGCAAAATCGGCGACGGTCGCGTTGAGCAGCGGTTTTGAGTTGTAAATTTCGGCGACGCTGCCGGCTTCGGCGTTGACGTGCTGCAAAAACTGATTTTCATAATTTGAATTAGCGAACGCCTGCAAAGTTTGGCGCGCCGAGCGCGTGTCTTTCAACTGTTCAAGCAACACGGCGACCGAAGGCGCATAGCTGATTAGTTTTTCTTCGATCAGGTACTTTTCGCCATCCGCGCTCAACGCTTGGAACGGAATTCTCCAGAGCGATTTGTCGGGAACGATAATCAAATGTTTTGCCGAAACATTGAGCGGCTTTATTAATTTGTCGAAAAGCTGCCTGCCGTCTCTTTTGAAGAAAATAAGATTCTTGATTTTTTGCTGAGTTATTTTCGCGGCGCTGTCAACTTCGTCTTCGGAGACGTGCAGTTGAACGGTCTGAATCGGTTTTCCTTTCTCCCAGACGTAAGCCACGAGCTTTTTGTCGAGCGTGAAGAAGTATGAAATGATCGCCGACTCGTTCAGCGCGGCGATTTTATCTAACTCTGCTAAATTCGGCTTGTTGAGATTCAGCTCGGCGACCATATTCGTAACGAGCTTCTCATTTTTTGAAATTTCGGCGGCAAGGCTTTGGTCGTCAATAAATTTGATCGAGAGTTCTTCCAGTTTCCGCCGGAGCGCGGGAGGAATATCAGACTTCGCCGTTTTCGCCGCCGCGCCTTCAATGCGGTCTTTGAGCAGGCGTGCTTTCAGAAAATCCGACAGCTCAAACGACTCCTGAGATTTTTCGGACCGGATTTGCGCGAGCAGACGATAGGCGTTGTGATAAGTTTCCAAAAGTCCGAGCGAAAGATTATGATTGTCGGATTTTCTCGCTTCCTCAATTAACGACAGCGATTTTTCCAAGTTTTCGGCAGACTTTTGAGGCTGATCGAGATGGAAATATGCGTTTGCGAAATTTAAGTAAATGCTGGGTAAATCCTCGCGGTAATTTTCCTTCGTCGCCAGTTCCAGCAACTTGTGACTTTGTTCGATGACTCGTTCCCAGTCTTGATTTTTTTCAGCGATGGTTATTTTCCAGTAAGGTTCGGCGTAGGCGGAAAACTTTTCCATTTTGCTCAATTCGGCGAAAAGATTTTCCGAAAACTCTTGCTGTCCCTGAAAGGCGGAGATTATCGCCCTGCCGAGTTTGATTTCAAAATCGAATTGCTTATCGGTGTTGATTTTTTCCAGCCTGCTCAAGTAGTCGGCGCCGCGGGCTGCGTCCCCGTTTATCAGAGTATTAAAAAGCAGCGAGGATAAAAACAGCGAAGCGTGATAGGGATTGTTTTGTTCGAAGGAAAGCTTTAAACCTCTCTCCATTGCAAGAAAGGCTTTTTGTTTTTGCCCACTCGCGCTCAGGACGGTTGATAAATCGAGCAACGCCTGGCGGTGTTTAGAGGTGAATCCGGTTTTCTCGGCGGACGCGACCCATTTCTCTGCATATTTGAGAGCCGTTTGGTAATTCAATTTTGACGACCAAGTGAGCGACAAAAACCTGTAAACGTCGAGTTTTGTTGGATTATTATTGTCGGCATCGAGCAGCTTTTCCGCCTTCTCCAGCCAGACGACGGCGGAGATGTCATAGCCTGACGTGAACAATATCCGCCCGATGTTAAAGTAATGTTCCGCCTCGACGCGACGATTTTTCGGCGCGGCGGCGAAAGCTTTTTTCGAGTGATCCAGAGCCTCGGCGAACTTGCGCTGCTGCCGGTAGAGCCAGGCGAAGCGAATGTGAATGATCGCTTTTTGAAGCGATGCCGCCGGTTCGCTCGCCGGAAGATTTTGGAGAGCCGCGTTGAGCGTGTTTTCGGCTTCCGCGTATTTGCCAAGCGAGATTTGCGAGCTGGCGAAAATGTCCAAGCCTTCGCTCGCCAGCGAGTTGTTTTTGATTTTTGCTGCTTTCTCAACTTCGGCTTCGGCGAGTTCAATCGCTTTCGCGTAATTGCCGTTGTCGTATTCCGCCCGCGCTCGTTTAATCTCGGCGGATTGACCAAAAGCGGACGAAAAAAAGGCAAAACAAAGCAACAAGGCGTATTGAACCGCCTTGAGCCTTATTTTGCCGTCGAATAAATGCGAAATGACCTTAATTAGTAATCGGTCGGCAATTAGGATCATTTTCGTTTCCCCCGCCCGGTCTGCACGTCGTGCATTGCCGCGGCGGGCAATCTTCGCGACTGAAAAATGATACTACAGCGTTCGCAGCATCGCTGAAAAAGCTGAAGAAACCCGCGCCGGTGGTCGTGGCAACGCCGCCGGCGAACACATTGCCGACCAGACAGGTTGACAAAACAATCGCGCAGAAAAGTGCTTTTAATTTTTTCATTTTTTGTTCTCCTTAGTTGTTTGTTTTTTTAAGAATTGATACATCGCGGCGGTAACGTATTTACCGCCGAATCCGTGTCCGCCGTCGGTCGAGTAAACGAACCAGACTTCGGAGTTTTTGTTTTGTAATTGATTTTTCAGATCAATCACGTCTTTTTCGGGAACTCTCGAATCGAGTTTTCCGTGTGTAATGAACAGCGGAGTTTGATTCCATCTGTCCGTGTTATTGAGCGGCGATAGCGCGTCCAATCTTTTCATTAAATCTTCGTCCTTCGGGTCGCCGTATTCACTTTTGGCAAACTCGTCAATCCAGCTTTGCGCCAGATAACCGCGAATCGAAACGAGCGGGTATTCGGCGATCACGCCCTTGATTCTCGAAGACTCTTGCAAAGCGGTCGAAAGCACGACGAAGCCGCCGTAGCTCACGCCGCGCAGGTAAATTTGATTTGCGTCCAAGTCCGGTTGCTTGGCGATCCAGTCGAGCAGAGCCTGGATGTCTTTTACCGCGTCGCTGCGTTTTTCCCGGTTGTCGGCATCCATAAATTCCTTGCCGAAGCCGCTTGAGCCGCGAACGTTCGTGTGAATCGTCGTCATTCCGAGGTTGTCGGCGAGCCTGATGTCCATCGTGTTGAAAAGCGGCTTGTCGAGAATCTGCGGTCCGCCGTGAACGTAAATCAGCACCGGCGATTTTTTGCCCGGTGCCATCGTTTTCGGGCGCACGACGTAACCGGAAACTTCCCGCCCGTCGAACGATTTCCAGCGAATCACTTCAGGCGATTTAACTTTATCTACAAGTTGCGCGGGTAGGCGTTCTTTCGTCCAATCGGTATATTTTTTCGAGTCGAAATTAAATGACTGAATCGAAGTGGGCTTGGCGATGTCTTCGAGCGTGTAGGCAATTTCCGTGTCCGACAGCCAGCGCACGTTCCAGACCACGTAAGAGCCGGAGATGAACGGCGGAATTTCTTTGACGATTTTGTCTTTCTTGAGCCGGAAAACGCGCAGAACGTCGATGCCGTCTCTTGTGTCTTGGATCACCACATGATTGCCATCGGGCGAAACTTTGACATCGTTCAAATTCAAAAGATTTTCCGGCAAATTCAACTGGCTGATTTTTCCGCTTTTCAAATCTTGGGAGAGAATGCACGGCTCTTTTCGGCAGTTTTCGTTACCCTCGCTCGTCCAGAAAACGCGGTCGCCAGTAAGAAACGCTTTACGGGAATTTCCCTTCTCGTCAACCGGCGTTAGTTTGTCGTTTTGGGTGTCGAAAAGATAAAGAAGCTGGCTGCTTGAAGCCTTCCAGTGTTTGAGCAGAACTTTGTTAGCGTCTGTATCCATTACTTCCCAAATTCCGCCGAAGCTCGTCGCAAAACATTTCTCCGCCTGGAGATCGTTCCGGCATAATTTGGTTTTCTTCGTGTCATAGTCAGCTCTGACGTATAACAACGAGTCGCCCGCTCTGCTCCAGACGAACGAATCAACCGATTCGTCTTTACCCGTCAGCACGACAACTTTTTTCGGCGCGTTTTCCTTGAAGTCGTAAACGTAAAGCTGGTAATTGTCCTCATTTTCCTGGTCTGACGTATAGGCGAAGGCTACGCCGCCGGGACGCATCTTGACCGACTGCGGCACAATCTTTTCTAACATTTTAACGGGTTGCGACATCGGCGTATTCAGGAGCCAGACGCTGTTCGTTTCGTCTGTCACGAGCAGCCTGCGGTTTTGTCGGTCCGCGTCCCAAATCAAATTGCTCCTGATCGCTGAAGCGTCGTAAAACAAATTCTCAACCTCGGAATTTTTAATCGCCGGAATGCCTTCAGTCTTAAAATTATTCGGAACGGGGAAAACATCGCCGGTGGTCTCGCCTTGCGCCGTCTGCGAAACGGCGACGGATGTCATAGCGACGAGCGTTAAAAGCAGCAGACTCACAAAATTCGTAGCTGATTCGATCCGAATTTGCGGGATGAAAAATCGTATTTTTTGTGTTAACGATGTCATAAATTTTACCTCACCGATTTTATTTGTCTTCCGAGCATCGAATTTCGGACTTTCCCTTTTTCTCCGATTTCTTTTTGCCGGGATTTAAATTCTTTAGCGTGAATTTCCGCGAGTCTCCGACCACTGTGTTTCCATTTTCCAAAGTGACGACTACTTTCCATTTGTAAGTTTTTAGCGGGTCGAGCGGCTTTTTCAGAACGTAAGACGTTCCCTTCACGGTTTCAAATTCGTCAATTAAAATTTCTTCCTCGTCGGAAACGTATAAACTGTATTTCACCGCGTTCGGCACTTTCTCCCACTCTAAAATCACATCCTTGCCACTCAGCAGCGTTTCAGTTTCAAACGCAGATTCATTTACGCATTTCGCGTCTGAGCCGCCGCGCGTGGATGAAATATTTTCCGGCTTATTTTTCAAAACTCTCTTCGCGGAGTTCTGAGTAAAGTCGTCCGGCGAAGAAGAACGCTGATTGTTTTGAACCGGATTTGTCTTTGACAACTTGGTTTTCAAAGGACGATTTGATTCGGCGGAAAAGCCTTGATTTTCATTTTTTGAATTTCCGGGCGGCGACGGAAAAATTTGTTCGCCGTTTTCATTCTGTGCCGGATCAAGCTCGACGATTTCGGTATTGAAAGTTTGCGCGATTTCCTTTTCTTGGTTTGGTTGCTGCGCCGCATTTAACCATAACAAGAGCGAGAAACTCGCCAGCACCATCAATGCCGCGCCGCTCCAAGCCAGACTGCTGAATCCTTTAAAGGTTTTCGGAAAAGAAAAAATAAGCGAGTGCCGCGAGAATTCCGATTCGTCGGATGCCGAAGTTTGCTCGGTTTCCCGCTCGGTCATCACCGCGCTCCAAAAATCGTCGAAGGTCGGCGCGGGAAGCGATTTGCGGCAAAACTCGCACTTTAATAAGTGTCTGCCGATCTCGCGCGACTGGTGATCGTTGAACGCTCCGGCGCGGTATCCGGCAATCTGGTTTTTCGTTAAATGTTCGCGTTCCCTCATTTTTTCGTCAGTTTCCGGAGTCGCCCGCGGGCTTCGTATCGGGCTTTTTTAATTGATTTGGTTAGCAGTTGAATATTTTTGTCGCCGGTTGATTCGCCGCGCGTCAGCTCGGCAATCTGGAAATCCGATAAAGGCAGCCGGTCTTTTGTGTCCGACCATTCATCCTCGGTCAGCTCCAAAACCTGAGCCAATTCCGCGTCGCCGATTCCGCTTTCGAGAAGGTTAAGGATTAATTCCAGACTATGAAAGAGTAAAGCCCGCCTTTGTCTCAGGGACAAAATGCAAATCTCTTGCCAAACCTGATGCACGAGTGAATATACTTCCGCGCTCGTATAACCTTCGACTGGTTTTTGATTCGCGGCTTCGTGAATTTCCTCGATGGAAACAGTTTCGACATTGGTTCCTTCTGTAAACAGGCGATTGATTTCGTTGTAGGCGGCGCGGGCAGCAAAAGATTTCCATTCGCCCTCTGACATCTTTTCGCTTTTCTCACGATGTTTTTCCCGCCAATCCAATAGTCTGACGATAATTCCCTGCTCTAAATCCGAAGCCTCCGTCGCCGGTTGTAACGACGCGGAGCGGCGACGCACGATTTTTCGCACGACGCTTAAAGCGGCGAGAAATGACTCCTCGGAATTTTTTTGAAAAGACGATTCGTGAGAATCCGGCGGGCGGTTTTCGTCGCTCGAAAACCGTCGCCACGCGTCCATAAACGATTCAATCATTAGTTGCTCGACAACAAACCACAACTACAACTGCTTTCAATGATTACTCATCGGGTGAAAGAGGCGGTGCGTTTTTAAAAAAATGTACCGTTCCGTCGTATAGTTTGTCCAATTGGCTCTCGCCAACAAAAAAATTGGAAAAATTTTCACCTGATGAAGTAACCTCACAGCTAAATTTCGGTTTTTATATATAGCGAAGATTTTTAGCTGGACGTTTTTGATTATGCGAAAAAGAAAAACGCTCTCAGGTTGAGTTTCAAACTTGAAATAATATTGCATCAATAAAACTAAATAAGTCAAATGCAGGAAAATACAATTTGCGAAACCGAGAGCCTCCGGCTTCTCGCCCGTTTCGACTTCCTCGATGTGTGTCTTTTGGGAGAAACCGGAACGGGTAAAACTCGGCTAGCGCAACTCATTCACGATTTGGGTCCGCGCAAAGGCAAGCCGTTCGTCGCCTTCAACTGCGCGGAACTCGCGCCCGCGCTGATCGAATCCGAACTTTTCGGCTACGAAAAAGGCGCGTTTACCGGAGCGGTCGCATCGAAGACGGGAAAATTTGAAGCGGCAAACGGCGGCACGATTTTCCTCGACGAAATCGGCGAACTCGCGCCCGAAATACAAGCCAAGTTGCTTAAAATCGTCGAAGAAAAGCGCGTCGTGCGCGTCGGAAGTTCAGTTTCGCGCCCCGTTGACGTGCGGGTAATTTGCGCGACGCACCGCGATTTGTCGGTTCTGCGCGAAGATTTGCGTTACCGC
>Ga0136617_10006033_pt1 | contig 10840 bp, 14 predicted proteins | sample AntDrymUQ3222106_2_FD_129672 | JGI IMG/M metagenome (GOLD analysis project Ga0136617, IMG submission 129672) | Polar desert sand microbial communities from Dry Valleys, Antarctica - metaG UQ322 (21.06) | ecosystem: Environmental > Terrestrial > Soil > Desert | place: Antarctica: Dry Valley...
AACCCGTGGCCACGGGAAGATCTCCGTGAGCACGTTCTCGCACAGGACGCGATCTACGTCGCCGGCGGGAACACGGCCAACATGGTCGCGATCTGGCGTGCGCACGGTTTCGACCGGCTCCTCCGCGAAGCCTGGGAGCGCGGGATCCTGCTCGGTGGCACGAGCGCGGGGATGATCTGCTGGTTCGATGCCGGAGTGACGGACTCGTTCGGCCCCGAGCTGGCTCCGATGCACGATCTCCTCGGGTTCCTGCCGGGGAGCGCCTGCCCACACTACGACGGCGAAGATCGCCGCCGGATCGTGTACCGAGAGCTCGTCGACTCGGGGTTCCCACCGGGATACGCGGCCGACGACGACGCGGCGCTCCACTTCGTCGGCGCCGAGCTGCACGAAGCCGTCGTCCTACGGGAAGGAGCTCGGGCGTTTCGCGTCGAGCCCGGTCTCGAGACGTCGCTCGAGACGCGGCTCGTCTCGTGAAGCGCGTGGCAGTCATCTCGACCGCGAGCGGCAGCGGGAAGACGACGGTTGCCTCGGCCCTGGCCGAACGCCTCGAGGTGCCCTACTACGAGCTCGATGCCTTGCACCACGGCCCGAACTGGGCCGAGCCGCCGCTCGAGGAGTTTCGGGCGCGGGTGAAGGCGATCGTCCGGTCGGAGTCCTGGGTGATCGACGGCGCGTACCGAGGCAAGCTCGGCGATCTCGTGCTCGAGCACGCCGAGCTCGTCGTCTGGCTCGATCTCCCGCTGCGGGTGTGGCTACCGCGGCTGGCGCGGAGGACAGCACGACGCGTGATTCGCCGCGAGGAGCTCTGGGCCGGAAATCGCGAGACGCTTCGCGACGCGCTGCACCCCCACAACTCCGTCGTCCTCTACGCGCTTCGGCAGCATCGTGGGCAGCGACGCGCCTACGCGTCCGAGCTCTCCCGCTTTCCAGTGCTGCGGCTCCGCACCCAGACCGAGGTCGACGACTTCCTCGAATCCGCGCGGCAGCAGAGCGCCAAGTAACAGTCTGTTACTTGGCTCGGGCCTGCTTCTTCCGTCGGCGTTCTCGAAAATCCGCGATTCGCGCTGCGGCACGCAGCCCGAGCCAGAGCGGGGTCAGGAGCACGTAGAAGACGAGATCCCCGAGGAGCAGGAGAAACCACCAGAAAGCCAACCTCGGAAACGGAAGCCAGCCTTTCTCGCGCAGGTCGCCGTGGCCGCCCGGCGGCGGGCGGAAGGGATGCCGAAGCGGTGGCTCGCCGGGCGAGCCGTACGGCCTCGGCTCGCCCTCGCTCATACGCGTGCGGCCCGCTTTCGCTTCTCCACGAGGCGGAGGATCCGCATCGCCGTCTCTTCGACCGAGAGCTCCGACACGTCGATCACGGGACAACCGAGCCGGCGGTGGATTCCCGAAGCCTCCTCGAGCTCGGCGTAGATGACCTCGAGCTCGGCATAGCGTTTCTTCGAAGCGCCCATGCTCTTGACCCGAGCGGTGCGGATGTCCAGCAGGCGATCGGCGGCGATGGTCAGGCCGACGATCTTGGTCGGATCGATCTCGAAGAGTTCCTGCGGCAGGTCGATCCCGCGGACCACAGGCACGTTCGCCGCCTTGTGCCCGAGGTAGCCGAGGAAAATCGAGAGCGGTGTCTTCGAAGTGCGCGACACTCCGACGAGGACGACGTCCGCCTCGTCGAGCCCGCTTCCCACCCCGTCGTCGTACTTCACGGCGAACTCGATCGCCTCGATGCGCTTGAAGTAAGAGGAGTCGAGCGGCGCGCGCGCTCCGGGCTCCATGCGCGCGGCGACTCCGGCCACCCGCGAGATCGAGTCGATCGGATGCCCGAGGAGGTCGCAGTAATGGACGCGGGCGCGGCGGCAGAGCTGGCGCATCGCGTCTCGGAGCTCGGACCCGACGAGCGTGTAGACCATGACCGCGGGCCGGCCACGCGCCTGCTGCACGGCGATGTACAGATCCTCGACGTTCTCGGCGCGTGGATGCCGTATCTCGACGAACGGCTGGTCGGGGAACTGGGCCTCGAGGGCGAGCACGAGCCGCTGCGCCGTCTCGCCGGTGGAGTCGGAGACGATGTGGAGCTCGACGGGCTCGCGGCCGGAGTCGTTGGTGCTCATACGGGCGGAGGCTACAGCCGCATGCCGCCTGTCCTATGCTGCGCTGTCGTCAGAGAAGGAGGAGCAATGGCATTCGCAGAGTTGAAGGCACGGCAGAGCGTCATGTGGGGGAACGGCCCGTATGAGCGCGTCACGAACACGCTCGGTGACCTCCACGCGCTTGTCGTCGAGCGGCTGGATCCGCAGCCCGGCGAGAAGGTGCTCGACGCCGCGACCGGCACCGGCGCGGTCGCGTTTCTCCTCGCCGAGCGCGGCGCCGACGTCGTCGGCATGGATCTTGCCCCGGTCTTGATCGACACCGCCCGGGAGCTTGCCGTCGATCGCGATCTCTCCGTCGAGTTCGAGGTCGGGGACGCCGAGGAGATGAAGTACGAGGACGCGAGCTTCGACGTCGTCGCCTCCACGTGCGGGATCATGTTCGCCCCTGATCATGAGGCCGTGGCGAGCGAGCTTGCTCGCGTGACCCGACCCGGAGGCCGGATCGGGCTTGCCTGCTGGACGCCCGAGGGCGGCCTCGGCCAGATGTTCCGGATGATGGCGCCCTTTCAGCCGCCGCCGGCGCCGGGAGCCGGTAGTCCGTTCGGTTGGGGCAGCGAGGAGCACGTCCGCGAGCTCCTCGGCGATGCCTTCGAGCTGGAGCTCGAGGAGCACGTCTCGACGCTCGCGGTCGCCTCCGGCGAGGAGTATTGGGAGCTCTTCTCGTCCTCCTATGGCCCGACGAAGACGGCTGCGGAGGCACTGGACGAAGAGCGCCGCGAAGAGTTCCACCGGACGTGGGTCGACTTCTTCGAGGCGCTGCGGGAGGGCGACGAGGTCGTCCACCGACGCGAGTACCTGCTCACACTCGGCACACGGAAATAGTCGGCGCGCTCTCGCCTGGCCTGGGCCAGTAACGTCTCAGCCCTATGGCCGAGGCCGTCACGATGGACAAGATCGTCTCGCTTGCGCGACGGCGCGGGTTCGTCTTCCCGTCCTCGGAGATCTACGGTGGGCTCGGGTCGTCGTACGACTACGGCCACTACGGCGTGCTCCTGAAGGAGAACGTGAAGGCCCGCTGGCTGGAGGCGATGGTGCGCGAGCGGGACGACATCGTCGCGCTCGACTCCTCGATCATCCTCCACCCGGCGGTGTGGGAGGCGTCCGGGCACGTGACCGGCTTCGCCGACCCGCTCGTCGACTGCCGCTTCTGCAAGCGCCGTTACCGGGCTGACCACATCGCCGAGGCGGAGTGCGGAGCGAGACCGAGCAAGCATCCCGGCGAGACCGACAAATGCGACCTCACCGAGCCGCGCCAGTTCAATCTCATGTTTCAGACGCGAATCGGGGCGCTCGAGGAGACCGGGCAGAACGCCTATCTGCGCCCCGAGACCGCGCAGGGCATCTTCATCAACTTCAAGAACGTCGCCCAGATCGCGCGGCGCAAGCCGCCCTTCGGCATCGCGCAGATCGGGAAAGCGTTTCGGAACGAGATCACGCCCGGCAACTTCATCTTCCGCACGCTCGAGTTCGAGCAGATGGAGATGGAGTTCTTCGTCCCGCCCGCGGAGGCGGACGAGTGGTTCCGGTTCTGGGTCGAGGAGCGGCGCGCGTGGCACCTGCGCTACGGGATTCGCGAGAGCCATCTGCGCGTGCGCGAGCACGACGCGGAGGAGCTGTCGCACTATTCGAGTGCCACCTCGGACCTCGAGTACCTCTTCCCGATGGGCTGGTCCGAGCTGGAGGGGATCGCGCACCGCGGAGACTTCGACCTGACCGCACACACGGTCGCCTCTGGGACGAAGCTCGAGTGGGTGGACGGCCAGGAGCGTTTCACGCCGCACGTCGTCGAGCCGGCCTTGGGGGTGAATCGCTCGATGCTCGCGTTCCTGGTCGATGCGTACGACGAGGAGGTCGTGGCTGAGCGGGAGCGGACGGTGCTCCGGCTTCATCCCGCGTTGGCGCCGGTGAAGGTGGCGGTGCTGCCGCTGATCCACCGCGACGAAGGCATGGTCGGTCGCGCGCGGGCGTTGTACGAGGAGCTCCGGCGGGTTGTAGTGGCGGAGTACGACGACTCCGGCCAGATCGGTCGCCGCTACCGCCGGCAGGACGAGATCGGCACCCCGTACGCGCTCACGATCGACGAGCAGACGCTCGAAGACGACACGGTCACGATCCGCGACCGCGACTCGCTCGAGCAGGAGCGGATTCCGATCGCGGGCGCTCGCGCGCTCGTCCAAGACAAGCTCGCCGAGGACTGGTCGACCCCTAAGTTATTGTGAAACGTCATGTGCTATAAATAGCACATGACTGTCTCCATCGGGATCCGCGAGCTGCGACAGAACGCGAGCCGCTACCTGCGACTGGTCGAGGAGCGTGGTGAGCCGATCCAGATCACCGATCGTGGACGACCGGTAGCGCTCCTCGCTCCCTTACCAGACAGTGGGACGATCGAGAGGCTCGTGGCAACCGGGCGCCTTCGCCGCGGCAAGGGTGGCCCGTTGCCAAAGCCTGTAGATCCGATCCCCGGAGTGCCGCTTCCGTCGGAGATCCTCGCGGAGATGCGCGCAAACGAACGCTGAGACGTTGGTGTACCTCGACGCGTCCGCGCTCGTCAAGCTCGTTGTCCCCGAGTCGCAGTCAGCCGCGCTTGCCGCCTACGTCGAGCGCCGTTCGCCGCTTTCGTCCTGCGCGCTTGCCCGCGTGGAGGTCGTTCGAGCGGTCAGCCCACACGGCGAGGAGCCGGTGCGTACGGCCCGCGAGCTCCTGGACGAGATCGATCTGATCCAGCTCGACGACGAGCTTCTCGACCTTGCAGCCGAGCTCCAGGGACCGCTGCGCAGCCTCGACGCGATCCATCTCGCCGCGGCGCTGGAGCTCGGTGATGCGCTCGAGGCTGTAGTGACGTACGACGGGCAGATGACCCGCGCGGCCGAGGTGCTCGGACTCACGGTGGTGGCACCGGTCTGAACCGCTCGGGAACGACGAGACATCCGCCCGAACGCACACGTTCGGGGTCAGACCCTAGTTCCTCGTGTTGCAAACCCATTCCGCATACGGCACGATCAGGCGCTGAGCGTGCGCAGGCGGAAGCCGCCGTGGAACTCGTACGACGCCACGACGACGGCGAGTACGTCCCGGACGGCCCTCTCCCCCAGTCCCAACCGATGCGCGTCCACGAGCGGCGTCCAGAGCAGCTCGAGGATGCCGCGGAAGCCCTCCGGAACGAGCATCACGGTCTCGGTCGGCGCGCAGGCGGGGCACACGCCACCACCCGCACGCGGCAGGTAGCCGACGAGGCCGTCGGTGCCACCGCACTCGACGCAGCTCTCGAGATGCGGCACGTATCCCGAGAGCCAGAGCAGCTTCAGCTGGAATGCGAGCGCGAGGGGATCGAGAGCCGCTCGGCCCTCGAGCGCCGCAGGGAGACCGTCGAGCGCCTCGATGAAGCGGGTCAGCGCCTCGAACGCGCGAGCGTTTCGCTCCTCCTCGACGTACAGGCGCAGCATGGCCTCGGCGCCGATGAGCCCGACCGAAAGCCGGTACGGATCCTCCCGCGCCGGTCGGTGCGGGTCGACAAGCGACGCGCCGGTGACCGTGTGCAGCTCGCCGGAGCCCTGGTGCAGGAGCAGCTCGACGTGCGAGAACGGCTCCAGTCGCGCGCCAAACCGGGACTTCGTCTTGCGGACGCCCTTCGCGACGGCGCCCACGCGGCCGCGATCGAGGGTGTAGAGATGGAGAACCCGGTCGGCCTCACCGAAACGGAAGGAGCGAAGGACGACCGCCTCCGTCTTGTAGGTCCGTCCCACGCGGCCAAGTCTAGGTCGGACGGGTGCTGGTGCCGACTCGATTATTGCTCGTACGTCTCCACGACCTCAGGCGCTCGCACATCCGCCGCATCCGGGTCGCGTCCCGCCTCGCGCAGCGCGCGACGCTGCCGAAGGTAGTCCCAGCACTGGTCGAGCGAGACCTTGATCGACTCGAGCCGCTGGCGGTCCTCGTCGTTCGCGTTGCCCGAGGCCTCCCGCTCCCAGAGCTCGTGCTCCTCGGCGACGAGCTTCTCGATGCTCCCGTGAATTTGTCCGTCTTCCATCTCGTTCCTTTCGTCGCTTGACTGAGCCTACCCAGCTCCATGCGGCTGACAGCGAGGGCAGTACCAGGTGCCGCGGCCACCGACGCGCGTCTTGGCGATAGTCGTGCCGCAGTGGCGGCACGGCAAGCCGTCTCGCCCGTACACCTTGAACTCCTCCTGCATCCCGCCGCGCGAGCCCTCCGGAGTGCGGTAATCGGAGAGCGTCGACCCCTGGCGCTCGATCCCCGTTCGCAGCGCCGCCCGAACCGCCCGGCGCAGGCGCCGTACTTCGTCCGGATCGAGGCTCTCGGCAGGCCTAAGCGGATTGACGCGCGCCCGCCAGAGCGCTTCGTCCGCGTAGATGTTTCCGACCCCGGCTGCGACGCGCTGGTCGAGGAGCACCGCCTTCACCGGTGCTCGCCGCCCGGACAAACGCGCCACGAGCCAATCGGTGGTGAAGCGCGGACCGAGCGGCTCGGGGCCGTTCTTGCCGGCGAGGTAGGGCTCGACCTCGGTGTTCTCGAGCACGAGCCAGGTTCCGAATCTGCGCACATCTCGGTAGGCGAGCCTCGTCCCGTCGTCGAGCCCGAGGACCGCCCGCTCGTGGCTCGTGGGCTCGAAGCCGAAGCTCCCGGTCATACGGAGATGGACCAGCAGCGCGAGTCCGCTCTCCATGCGAAGCACGAGGTACTTGCCGCGTCGCTCGACAGCCGCGATCGTGTCGCCCTCGAGCTCCTCGGCCACCTCGAAAAGATCGATCGGCCGCGTAAGACGGGGATCGAGGATCTCGACGCTCACGAGCGCTCGCCCAGTCAGTCGCGGCGCGAGCTGCGAGCGAATCGTCTCGACCTCTGGAAGCTCCGGCAGGACCCAGCTCGCTACTCGATGACGTCGAGCAGGATGCCGTGCTTGTGTGGTGCTGAGTCGCCGAGCTCGTACGCCACCAGAACAGCCTCGGCCCCCCGAGCCGCCGACTCGTTATCTCTCGCGTGCACGTCCGCGAGCAGATGCCCTTTCCTGACGCCGTCCCCGCGCTTCACGTGGCACACAACCCCGACAGCGTGGTCGATCGAGTCGTCCTTCGTCCGTCGGCCACCCCCGAGCTCGAGCGCCGCGATTCCGACGTCCAGCGCTCGGAGCCGGGTCACGACGCCATCGCGCGGTGCGCTGACCTCCGCTACGACCGGAGCGCGCTCAAGCCGAGCGAGATCGGGATCGCCGCCCTGGGCGTGGATCCAACGCTCGTAGGCCTGCAACGCCGAGCCGTCGGCGATCGCGCCCTCCGCCCGTTGCCTCCCTTCCTCGAGATCGACGTCGAGATCGGAGAGAGCGAGCAGCCGCGCGCACGCCTCGAGCACGAGCTCGGAAAAGTCGTCCGGCCCGTGCCCCGTGATCGTCTCCACGGCCTCTCGGATCTCGAGCGCGTGACCCACCGCGCGGCCGAGCGGCTGATCCATGTCGGTCAGCAGACAGACGATCTCGCGCTCGGCCCGCCGACCGAGATCGACCATCTGCTCGGCGAGAATGCGCGCGTCGTCGAGCGTCTTCATGAACGCGCCGTCGCCAACCTTGACGTCGAGCACGATCGCGTCGGCCCCTCCTGCGAGCTTCTTGGACATGATCGAGGAGGCGATCAACGGAACGATGTCGACGGTCGCAGTCACGTCGCGCAGGCCGTAGAGCATCTTGTCGGCCGGAACGAGATCGCCGGTCTGGCCGACGATCGCCAGGCCGACCTCCTTGACCTGCGCGACGAACTCGTCGGTCGTCAGCTCGACGCAGTAGCCCGGGATCGACTCGAGCTTGTCGAGGGTGCCTCCCGTGTGGCCGAGCCCGCGCCCGCTCATCTTCCCGAACGGAACTCCACATGCCGCGACGATCGGACCCACCGCGAGCGAGGTCTTGTCCCCGACCCCGCCCGTCGAGTGCTTGTCGACGACGCGCCTGCCGAGCGCGGCGCCGAGATCGAGAGTCTCGCCGGAGCGGATCATGGCGTCGGTCAGCGCATGCGTCTCCCGGCCGTTCAGGCCGCGGAAGTAGACAGCCATGCACCAGGCGGCGAGCTGATAGTCGGGTATCTCGCCACGCGCGTAGCCGAGGATGAGCTCGGAGATCTCGTCGGCCGAGAGCTCCTCGCCGTTCCGCTTCCGCTCGATGACGTCGGGGACGCGCATTGTCAAGCTCCCTTCCTCGCGACGAACACGGCGTTCTTGCGGCGAGCATGCAGCGGCCTCGTCAGCTCCGGGACGCCGTCCGCGAGGTGTCCGTAGAGGATCGAGGAGGCGACGTACTTGCGCGCCGTCTCGGTGTCGGCGAACGTCACCGCGCCCTCGACGAAGTGCGTCGTGACGTTCGCGAAGTGTTCCCGGAGCGAGTGCTCGCCGTTCTCAGCACCGAAGCTGTACTGGGTCCGGTCGATCCCAACGAGCTGCCAGAGCTCGATCAGGTGCAGTTCGCTGTTCGTCGCCGCGATCAGCCGGCCACACGGTCGCAGGACTCGCGCGATCTCGCTCAGCGCTCGGTCGAGGTCCTGAGGGTGGAACAGCACCCACGCCGCGGCGACGAGATCGAAGCTCGCGTCTTCGAACGCCAGCGCCTGGACGTCGCCGAGGCGGGCATCGACGCCGCGTGCGCGGCAGAGCTCGACCATCCGCTCCGAGACGTCGATCGCGACGACCTCGGCTCCTAGCTCCCTCGCCATCCGCTCCGACAACTCGCCCGGACCCGGACCGACCTCGAGAACCCGCTCCGGAGCAGCCTCGGCGATGCGATCCCAGAGGACGTCCAAGGTGCTCGGGCCTTCGCCGGTCTCGTAGATCGAGCGCCGGTCGAGCAGTCTCGATTCCGACGCGTAGTCCCTCCGCACGACCTCCGGGTCGTTGAGCGTCACAGCTCGATCTGGCGGCCCGGGAGCTTTCGGCCGGGAGTCTTCCCTCCGAGCCACGCGTTCACGGTCGCGCCCACATCTGCGAACTCGCCGTCCTCGTGCACGCGGCCGGCGGCGTTCCGCCCTGCCGCATAGGCCAGCAGCAACGCGTGCTCACGCGAGTGGTCGATCGATGGCGTGGTCGGGTCGCAACCGTGATCCGAGGTAACGATCAGGAGATCGCCCGAGCGAAGAGCTTCCAAGATGTCCGGCAGGCGGCGGTCGAAGTCCTGCAGGCAGCGGTGGAAGTTCACCGGGTCGTTGCGGTGTCCCCAGAGCATGTCCGTCTCGACAAGATTGACGAAGACGAAGCCCTCGGCGACCGACTCGAGAAGCTCGATTGTCGTATTGATCCCGTCCACGTTCGACTTCGTCGGCCGCGACTCGTGGACGTGCTGCCCGGCGAAGATGTCACTGATCTTGCCGACGCCGTAGACGGTGTTCTCCGCCTCGCCGATCGTGGTCAGGTAGTTCGGGCGCGGAGGCTCGAGCGAGAAGTCGTGGCGATTCGACGTCCTCTCGAAGTGTCCGGGCTCGCCGGTGAACGGCCGCGCGATGACGCGTCCGACCGCGTGCCGGCCGGTCAACAGCTCGCGCGCGACTCGACAGCCCTCGTACAGCTCTTCGAGCGGAATCGTCTGCTCGTGCGCGGCGATCTGGAAGACCGAGTCAGCCGAGGTGTAGACGATCCACTTCCCCGTCGTGCGATGCTCCTCGCCGAGCTCCTGGATGATCTCCGTCCCCGAAGCGGGCTTGTTGCCGACCACTCCTCGCCCGGTGCGGTTCATGAACGGGTCGATGACGTCGTCGGGAAACCCGTGCGGATACGTGGGAAACGCGGTCGGCGTGACGATGCCCATGTGCTCCCAGTGGCCGGTTGTCGTGTCCTTGCCCTTTGAGCGCTCGAGGAGCCGGCCCGCCACGGCCGGAGCGCCCGGCTGGGGGCGACACCCTTCGAGCGGCATCACGTTTCCGAGACCGAGAGCCTCGAGATTGGGCAGGTCGAGTCCTCCGACGGCGCGGGCGATGTTCCCGAGCGTGTCGGAGCCAGCGTCTCCGTACTCCTCCGCATCCGGCAACTCACCTGCGCCGACGGCATCGAGCACGATCACGCACGCCCGCGGCACTAGTGGTCTCTCCGGGAGGTTGGGTGCCGCTTGGCCGAGCGAAAACCGAGCAGCGCTAGGACGCAGGGAGCCTCGATATCAGTAGATATCGAGGCCGGTTTTCGGGGCCCCCAGGAAGTGCACAGCACTTTCTGGGGTAGGACTGAGGACGACGCGATGCGAAGCGTTTGCAGCCGGCCAAGCGGTGCCGAATCTCCCGGAGAGACCACCTAGCTATTCTACGGCGGCTTTGGACAGGGCTCTCGGACTGCTTCTGCTCGCCGGCTACATCACCGCGATCATCGCGTTGGCCGCGGGGATCACCTACGCCGTGATCCGGATCTTCCCGACCGAGCGGAATCCGAGGAAGAACGACAAAGACGACAAGTCCGGGACGAATGGGGACGGCGAAGGCCAAGGTCGCCTGTTCCGCAGGGCGAAGCGCGGAACGGCCTAGCTTTCCGGAGCGCTCGTGCGTCGTCGGAGGGCGAGCAATCCCGCGGCGGCAACGACGATCGTCACCACGACGAGCAGGATCTCGATGAGATAGTCGTTTTGCTCGAAGAACGTGCGCGTGTCGCCGGGCGGCTCGAAGAGCTCGTTCGCGAGCTCGGCGCCGAGAATCCCTTCACGCGCGCGCTCGAACCCC
>Ga0136617_10006034_pt1 | contig 10838 bp, 12 predicted proteins | sample AntDrymUQ3222106_2_FD_129672 | JGI IMG/M metagenome (GOLD analysis project Ga0136617, IMG submission 129672) | Polar desert sand microbial communities from Dry Valleys, Antarctica - metaG UQ322 (21.06) | ecosystem: Environmental > Terrestrial > Soil > Desert | place: Antarctica: Dry Valley...
AACGGTCGGGTCCGGATGGTGATTCGGAAAGTTTGAATCAGGTTCGGTAAATAGCTCGATCAACTCGACGCCCAATTCGCGATAGACAGGAACCGCGGTCACGCCGCCCATTCCGTTTCCGCCATCGACGACTACCTTCAAACGGCGCTCACCCATACCAATTTTTGAAACGATGTCGCGGCAGTAATCGTCTAAAACTTCAATTGTTTGCAAAGAGGCAGCGCCTTGCGAAAATTCTCCTGACAGAGCGATTTCTTTTATCTCCTGTATTTGTGAACCGAAAAGAGTCGATGTGCCAAGACAAATCTTAAAGCCGTTGTGATTCGGCGGATTGTGCGACCCTGTGATCATCACTCCGCCGTCAACACTTTTGGTAAAAACAGTGTGATAAAGTACCGGTGTCGGCACCATTCCGATCAGCACTACATCGCATCCCGTCTCATTAAATCCCGCCGTCAATATCTCGGTGAATTTGGGCGAGCTTTTACGGGCGTCAAAGCCGACAGCGATTCGTTTTGCGCCGTTTCTTCGAAAGAACGTCCCGATTGCTTTAGCGAGCAAGCCTACCGTTTCTTCGGTCAGTTGCTTACCGACGATTCCGCGAATGTCGTATTCTCTGAAAATGTTTTGATTCATTGATGTTATGCCGGGCTTCTCGACACGACGATTTTTTGACCTCAATGAAGACCGATCATTCGCTCGATCTCTGTTCTTGTTCCTCTTATTCGGTTTTCGTTCATCTTGTTCTGTGGGCTTTAAATCTTAAACACGGGACACACGGAACAAAAAACCGAAGAAGATGATTTGTAAAAACTTCGTTATCTTCCCCGCTATTGTTATACTCGACTGTTGCTTTAGGCAACAGGTGCAATGTGAACAGCATCGAAAACTTGCGTCCGAAGTTAAAAAACTCAATAACGGTATTATATGGGAAACTTCTTAAAATACATTTCTTTTTCGCTGATTTTCGCGTTTTGCATCGTGGTTTCCAACGTCCTCGCCCAAACTCCTTCATCCACGCCGCCGGTATCGGACGATGCAGGTCAGGTCAAGACGTTTGAGGTTCGGCTCCCGATTACGGTAACTCAAAAGAAAGCTCTTATTACAGGCCTCGGCCGCGGCGATTTTCAGATTTTCGAAGATGGCGTGCAGCAAGAAGTTACTTTTTTCACCGACGAAAAAACGAATCCCGCGGTTTTCGTCGGTGTTTTGATGGACACTTCGCCTTCGGCCGCAGGAAAACTCGGTTTTTCCAAAGAAGCCGCGAAGAATTTCATCTATACGGTTACACGTCTGCGCAAGGATAAGGCTGCCTTTATGACGTTCGATAATGAAATTGTGCTGCGCCAAGATTTTACTGATAAGCTCGATCTGCTGGACAGCGCGGTCGATAAAATCAAAAAACCCGGATCGCAGACTGCGCTTTATGATGCAGTTTGGCAGTTTTCCGACGAGAAGCTTCGGAATGTGCCGGGTAGACGCGTAATTGTGGTAATAACCGATGGTGACGACACCTTCAGCCGTGCTGAGTTGAAGGACGCGATCGATATTGCCCAGCGAACGGAAACGACCGTATTCGGCATCTCTACAAAGGCAGGTTTTTTGGGAAGCGTGCCCGGTGTCGAAGCCGGAACGGTCAAGGATAAAGGCGATAAATATCTTACACAGCTTTGCGAACAAACCGGCGGCGAGGCTTTTTTCACGGGCGATATGCTTGAATTGGAAAGGGCGTTCAAAAAGATTTCTGAGGAGTTGCGTTCGCAGTATATCATTACATACCGCCCGGCAAATCAGAATTACGACGGCAGAGATCGCAAGATCGAAGTTCGCTTTACCGATAGAGACAAAACAGACAAGTATAAGATTCGTACAAAATCCAGCTATCGGGCAATTAAAGACGGCTTGAAGTAAAGGTTTTGAGTTACGCCTCACCGTGGCTTCGTTCGATCTATGACAAGCTGAAGGTCAGAACTTGGAGAAGTGAAAATGTTTAGCAACAAGAGTTTTGCAATTTTATCGGTTTTATTATTATTTCTCGGCGCTTCGCTGATGAATGTGGATCTCACAAGCGCCCAACAAGCCCCTGCCAGTTCCCAATCTAAATCCGTTACTCCGATCCCGACACCGCCGATTGAAGAGGAAAAAGAAATTATCAAGGTTGATACCGAGGCTGTTAATGTTCTGTTTACTGCCCAGGACAAGAACCGGCGGCTTCTCCTGAATCTCAAGCAGGAAGATGTACGTATTTTCGAAAACGGCCAACCGCAGGAAATAACGGCATTTTCCCGGCAGATCGATTTACCACTTAGCCTTGCTATTGTAATCGATACCAGCATTTCCCAGGAAAGAACCCTGCCGGAAGAAAAAGCGGCTGCCATGTCGTTTATCGAGTCGGTCATTCGGCCTGCAAAAGACGAAGTTTCCGTAGTTTCGTTCACCGGCGAATCTACACTGGAACAGGGGATGACCAACAATATGACTAGGCTGCGGCGCGCGATTGAACGTGTTCAGTTCGTCCCGCCGTCCGGCTATATTGGCGGTGGCGTTACTGCGGGAACACCGCCGATTTCGGGCGATAATCAGGCTGTTGTGGGATCGACTGCGATTTGGGATGCAATTTGGATTACTTCGGCCGAGGTGTTAGGACCTGCTCCGGAAAGGACCCGCCGTGCGATTATTTTACTTTCGGACGGTGTGAATACTTACGGGAGCAAAAAACTGGATGAGGCGGTGCAGGCCGCGCTAAAAGTGGAAGCCGTAATCTATTCCATCGGCGTGGGCGACGACTTTTACGGCGGCGTCGATAAAGGCGTATTGAATAAAATTTCAGAAAGGACCGGCGGCCGGGCATATTTTCCTCGCGATGAAGGGGAGCTGCGACAGGCTTTTAAGCAGATTCAAGACGAAATGCGCTCGCAATATCTGCTTGCCTACGAGCCGGCAAACCAAACGCTCGACGGCGCATATCGAAAGATCGAGATCCAGGTGGCGAATCCCGAGCTCCAAAAACAAAAAGCTAAAATCACACACCGTCAGGGATATTTTTCCAAAACGGCAAAAAAGAAATAATCAAATGTTTCCGCGTTGTTTTGAAAGAACGCTTGTTTTCTTGCGGGACTTTTTCTTTTGGTGTTCGAGAACGTTTTCAAGCTTCCATGAAGGGTCTGCGAAATGATCGTTTGCTTTGATCAGAAGCCAGTTCTTTTCATCGTTCGCGATTCGGACCAGGACGTATTCGCCGCGAAGCTTTAGTCCGAAAAATGTGAAAACTAGCTTTCCCTTTTTTACCTGTTCCTCGGGATCCTCGGCCGTTTCGTATCTGCCGTTGTCCCAAATTCGAACCTCCCCGGCACCGTATTTGCCTTCGCCGATCGTTCCTTCGAAATCGCCGTAAACGATCGAATGATCGCCGACGGCGACAGCCAGACGCTTGACGTTCGGATCGAGCGACGGCCCTTTTGGAACAGCCCACGATTTATAGACCTCGCCCATTTCGAGCCGCAAATCCCAGTGCAGCCGGGTCGCGTGGTGCTCATGAATTACAAAACGCTTTCGCATAAATCAATTATGCGGGATACGGCTAAAAAATAAAAGACTTAGCCGGGGTTGTTAAGCCACCATTGATTGCCGAAATTGTCCTGAAACCCGGCAGCATGTCCGTATCCCTTGTCGCCGGGTTCCTGGATCGAAACCGCACCGTTCGCCAGAGCGCGAGCGTAAATTTCATCAACGTCCTTCGTCACAACATAGATCCCGCAAGGAAACGCCTTCCATTCGCCGCCTGCCTGACCGAACATTACCGTGCCGCCATTGATACTGTATTCGGCATGCATTACTGAGCCGTCGGGCGTCGGAACCTTCAAAATCTCTTTTGCGTCGAACACCGTCTTGATAAACTCGATAAATTTATCGGCGTTCTTAACGATAATATAGGGCATTACCGGTGAATAATGGTCTGGCACACTCATAGTTTCTCCTTACTAATTTGAATTATTTTTTACCGCGGTTATTTGGCTCGCAACGTGTTAGGAGTCATGCTAGTTGAACATGGCTGTATATCGGCGCTGCATTTCTTCGGGCGAGACCTCTTCGATTTCATGCCCCAGCATCCATTCATGACCAAAGGGGTCGCGAATCACGCAGCTGCGCTCCCCGTAAAACGCGTCGGAAGGCTCACGAACCATCACGGCGCCTGCGGCGATTGCTCGGGCCGCCAATTCGTCTGCGTTGTCAACGTGCAAGTGGATGACCATACCGGTAGCGCCCGGCGATTGGGGCCCAAAATAGTCGAGTTCCGGATACTCATCGGAAAGCATCAACACGGTATCACCGAGGTCGAGCTCGATATGCCCAATCCTTCCGCTCGGCTCGGTGAGGCGAAAACGTTCCGTGGCGCCAAAGACATTCTTGTAGAAATCGAGGGCGGCCGAAGCGTCTTTGACCCCCGCAGATAAGGAAAGACTTCTTTGATTCGGTTTTCAGTCTTGCTCATTAAGCAAACTCCTTTTTACTTCTAATAATAGGACCAATGTCGCCAGTCAAACCATTTTAGGGAATCTGCCCGCGAATAACGCGAACGAGAGCGAATTAAGAAAATGATTGGATTTATTTCTTATTCGCGTACTTTCGCGTTATTCGCGGGGAAAAACTCCTAATCCTCATAACTGGCACCTTGGATTATTAGAGTAGTGGGTTTCAAGAATCGAAAATTGGAAAAAAACGACACCGCTCAGGCAGCCATGTACTGAGTGCCCTCGGCTTCACCCCGGAAATATTCCTTTGGGGTGTATCCTGAGAACTCGCGGAAGTCGTTGATAAAATGAGACTGGTCATAGTAGCCGCAGTCGTATGCGATTTCCGTCAGGGTTTTGTTACGCGCCGAGCGATATTCGGTTGTCGCCTGAAAACGGATGATGCGCGAATATAGCTTCGGGCTCAAGCCGGCGAATTCTTTAAATTTTCGCTCGAACTGTCGTGCAGAAATGGCGTGTTCGCGGGCAAGATCGCGGATATTTACAATTCCTTTTGCCTCGATCATCGTATTGATTGCTGAAGAGATCGACGGCAGATCACGCTTGTTCGCGTCCAGTTTTCTTTCAAGAAAATCCGTCACTATCCTCACTCTTTCAGCGGAGCCGGACGCCGAGAGCATTCGGCTTTCGAGTCTTCGGCCGGCAGGACCTAATGCCGATTCGAGATCGGGCATCAGGTCGGTAAAATCAGTCGCGGGCGAGCAGAAAAGACGAGTCAGAGCATATGGATAAAGATACGCTCCGAACATGCCAAAACTCTCATTTGTGACGAATCTGCGAAACCGGGCCGACTGCGCCTGTATGCTCGATAACGGCGAGGTATCGATTTCACCAGTCGCCTTAATTTCATCGAACCGCGCTCGGTAATGAAAGACGATCTCGACGCACCCATCCGCCGTCGAGCGATGAACAAAAGATTCGCCAAATTTTAGGTCATCTTCGAGTACCCAAAAAAATCTAACGAAGGGTGCGAGTTTTGGCGAGGGCTTTATGGTGTAATAATTCATTTTGCCCGCGTCAATCTTTCCAGCCCCGAGGAGCCTCGGGAGCCAGTACTGGATTTTTCAGGTCGAACTTAATGCTGAAATATCTTTCGGAACCCATTCGGCGAAGATTATAGCTGAAATGCCCGCCGGGAACGATATCGATCCACCAGACGTTGGTCGCGGCCGCTGGAATAATATTCACGGTTTCCTGATCGGCGGGAAACATCTGCCGTGTCGCCGAACCGGAATTTGTCGTCCCGCCGCCGTACATCGTTTGTTTATCCGGCTTTTCGTCTTCGTGCCGATGATCGTGCTTCAACAAAATTCTATTTTTTTTCCGAGTCAAAATCCATGTCCGCGAACGGTCGCTCCCGACAAAAAAAGGGATTCGGATACGATCCTTTTCACACGAGCGAACATGCATCACCAAAGCCTTGTCCTTGAATGTCGTGTCATCAGCAGGCGCCGCGGCGACCGTTCCGGCGAAAGCCTTGCCGCATATATTTAGGATCGAATTCCAAAAGGTGACGTTTGCGGCTTCTGCTTTTGCCTGCGCCGACACTGAATAATGCAGCGTCAAAAGAGCTGCAAAGCCAGCCAGAACTAATCCGTTTGTATGTCTCATTTTTTTTTCGCGTCTGGAGTTCCGCGTTAAGGCGGCTTTTCTACCGGTGAGCCGCCTGTAGGCGGAACTCCATCCGACGAATTCGCACCAATGTAGAAATTCTTTTTAATAATCGAGAATCTCGACCTTTGTAACTTTACCGTCCTTGATCTTGATCAACCAAATAGTCGCATATTCCGATTCGTCCAATGGCTTGAAGAGGTCCTTTTTGATCAGAAGATTTGCAAGTAAGGGAACGGTGTTCGAATGCCCGGAGACGACGAAACGCTTCGTTTTGCTGTTCAAAACCTGCTCGACAAGCTCGTTCTGCTTTCCTGCATCGTATATATCGACTTCGAGTTTGCATATCCTCGCCAGCGGCTCAACAGTGTTCTTTGTTCGTTTATAGTCAGTAGAATAGATGACGCCCGGTCGATATTTACCGATCTTTTTTACAAGCCTTTGGGCTCTGTCGAGTCCAGCAGCCGAAAGCTCAGGGTTATTTTTATCGGCAGTTTCGGAAACATCCTTTTCAGCATGGCGAATAAGAATGATCGTCTTTTTTTGACCTGTCGCTTGGTTGCCGGTCAAAGCCATCAACATCAAACCCAAAAAGAAGGTGCAAATAATTTTCATAGCTCTAAGTTTCGATATATTTCGCGCAATGCGCAATTTGGACGAAGATATTATATTTGGCATCGTTATCACGCATTAGGTTTACTTTGCATTTGTGACGTAGTTGTTTCGATGCAGAAAGATGACCCGCGAAACGTGGTAAAATTTCAAACGAAAATGAACGCAAAGCTAAGAAACGGTATTTTAGACAGTTTGGCTCGCCTTCTGGAGGAAAACAAATCCGGTATTATCGCCGCCAATCGGCAGGATATGCTCGTTTGTCCACCGGACGACACGGTGATTTTCGACAGGCTCAAGGTTGATGAAGCGAAGGTTGAAAAAATGATAGCTTCCGTCCGAAGCGTGATAGATTCACCCGATCCGGTAGGGAAAATAATTTCTTCGCAAACGCGCGGTGACGGTCTGCGAATCGAAAACCGGAAGGTTCCGTTTGGCACAATTCTGATTATTTACGAGGCTCGTCCTGATGTTTCTGTCGAAGCCGCGATTATCGCGCTCAAGGCGGGAAACCGGATTTTGCTCAAAGGAGGCAAGGAAGCGCGGAACACAAATCTTTGTTTGACAAATTTGTGGCAGCATGCGCTCGAACAAAACAATGCCGATGTGAATTTTGTCCGTTATCTCGACATTTCGCGTGAAGAGACGCAAAAATTGATTTGCGGAGAAACCGAAAAATTCGATATCGTAATTCCGCGCGGTGGTGAAGCTCTCATTGATTTCGTGGTGAAGAATTCAAAATCTCCGGTCATTGTCAGCGGACGCGGCAACAATTTTCTTTATATCGACAGCGACGCCGATTTTGAAATGGCATTTAACATCGCACTTGATGGAAAAAAACGTTTGAGCGTCTGCAACGCGCTCGACAAAATTTTAATTCATGAAAATCTGCCGGATTTTGCTGCAAAAGTAAATCAACTTATCGACGCTTTGCTCGAAAAAAATATCGACGTCTTCGGTGATAATTCTGTTCATAAGTTACATAGTTCCGTTTCGCCTATTACGAACGAAGAAATCTGGTACGAAGAGTTTTTGGCGGCAAAAATAGCCATGGGAGTCGTTAAAAGTGTTTCGGAAGCGTTTGATAAGATCAATCAATATTCTGGCGGACATTCAGCGGCGATTGTTACAAGAAACTCCGAAACCGCCGAGCAATTTTTGCATCAAGTTGACTGTGCGGCCGTTTATCACAATGCTTCCGTGAGATTTACCGATGGCGGCGAACTGGGTTTGGGCGCGGAAATCGCCATTTCTACTCAGAAATTACATTGTCGCGGACCCCTCGGAGCGGAACATCTTTTGACTAATAAATGGTTTATCTTCGGCGACGGACAGGTAAGAAATTAAAGGCAGAGACGCGGAGACACGGATTTTTTCGAACTTTGATGAATATATTTCATGATGATTGGATTAGAGGTTGAACAGGAGTTGATCAACACAACTTACTCATTCTGTCTATCCTTTAGTAACTTCCTCTGCGTCTCAGCTCTCTGCGATCAAATCCACGACTGATGAAAAAGAAACTCGTTCTGAAGATCGGTACTTCTACACTGACCAACAGCACAAATTTAATTTCGCGAGGCAAGGTTGAAGACATCGGGAGGCAGATCCTCGCTTTGCGCGGCGAATACGACATCGTTCTCGTATCGTCGGGCGCTATCGCCGCTGCGAAGCAATTTATCAACATCAGCGATGCTGGAAAACCGGTCGAGTCGAAACAGGCGATGGCGGCAATCGGCCAGCCGCTATTGATGCGGATTTACAACGAAATTTTCAGCGATTTCGGCATCCGCACGGCACAATGTTTGATGACTAATCGTGATTTCGAGAACGACACTTCGCGCCGAAACACGCTCAACACCATTACCGAACTCATCAAATATTCCTACGTACCCGTAATCAACGAAAACGACACGACCGCCGTCGAAGAGATTATCCTTGGCGATAACGACAACCTTTCCGCTTTGGTCGCGGTGCTGATAAACGCCGATCTGCTCGTACTCGTCAGCGATATCGACGGCCTCTTCGACAAAAATCCGCACCTGCACACCGACGCTAATCTGATCCCCGAAATAAAGAACATCAACGAAGCCCGAGATCTCATCGAAGAACGCGACTCCGGTCTCGGCACCGGCGGGATGAATTCAAAACTCGAAGCCGCAATGCTCTGTCAAAAGCAAAATATCGAAACCTGGATCGTCGGCGGTGGGCGGAATAATTTTCTTGTCGATGCTTTTGAGGGGAAGACACTATTTACGAAATTCCTGTCAGGTTAATTTGTTAACTCTGAACCCGCCAAATTTCCCAACTTCGATTGTCGTATTTCAGATATCGACCTGCACGACGTGCTTTAAGAGGCATTAATCAATCAACTCGGTAGCCTAAAACTGCTTCGACTATCCCGTCCCGTTAGGTCACGAACGACAGTTGTGGCAATAAACTGCGCAGTTTTGTAAGCATTCCATAATTCACCAAAAGTTTTTTCGTCTCCCGCATACCGATCCGTTATGTCGGGGAAACTCCCCAATTTGTTTTTCACCCTCGATAATTCAACAAGCCCTATTTTTACGCACGAATCTAATCCTCGGTCTAGGTGATGGCTTAATATTCTCGCTTCGGTATCAGTAAAAGAAGCGTCCTTTATAGATAAATATGCTTTTTGAAAAATTTCAATTGCCATTCTTGAATCGTCAATTGCTTTAGAGCTAACTTTCTCTTGTTGCAATAGAGAAATTGCCGATCTTAAATGTTTATCACCACTTCCAATTAGCTTTTCTGCGTAATCTGTCGAGCAAATACGATTCAGTCCGTTTATTTCAAATCCATAATCTAAACAATCACAGGCGACATTAACGAATTCATTCAATTTTTCTTTATCTGCGTATAACAATTTTTTCAAATCGTTTGGCATTTTTAAGCACTCAAAAAAATCAATTTTTATTCTTCCAAAAGCTAATGAAATAGTAATTGCCCAAAAATGTCCTGCAAAATAATATATGCCAGAGAATGGGGGACTTACCAATCCTCTATCTTTAGTCGTCTGAGTTAGAAAATATTCTCCGATCCTATTATCTTGTTCTTCTAAATATTCGGCTACGACTTGATGGTCAATACTTTTATCCTTTAATATTTCAGAAACATTTTCATCACGCCACTTTTGGCAGGCTTTCCAGTTTGTATCCTCTCCGTCTGTTATACCTTGTGATTTGAATTCTTCATTCGTCTTTTGTAACCACTCTAAATTAACTTTTTTCATTTTATGGGAGTGCTCCATAAATATTTTTCTTTTCAACAGACGATTACTTCTATCTTAAACAAACATCTTTCCGGGATTCAGGATGCCGTTTGGGTCGAAGACTTTTTTTTATGTTTTTCATGATTTCTAGGGTTGGTTTATCGACGGCGTAGTGCATGTATTGGGATTTGACATAGCCGATGTCGTATTCGCCGGAGATGGTGCCGCTAATTGTATGCCTGACTGCGGTGACGGACGGCAACGATATCGACACCTTTTGAGCTGTCATTTATTGAATAGATGACACGATAGTCGCCGATTCTGATTCGCCATAGATCTTCCGAACCACGGAGTTTTTTCCAGCCAGATGGACGGGGATCGTCGACAAGCGCTTCGATTTTTGTGAAGATGCGCAAAATAAGCGGATTGGATAAGGATTCCAGTTCCTTTCGCGCGACGCGGGCAAATGTGATCGAATATTTAGGCACTAAGCTTGCCCTTTTTCGTCAACATCTCTTTTACTGCGCCAAGCGATTCGCGAGGTTCGTTCCGACGTCTCTTCGCCGTAAGGATATCGTAAAAATCTTCCCAAAGCTCTCCGTACTTTTTTAGGTCGATCATTACGGCAACCCGTTCGCCGTCTTCGTTCGTTACATAATTGATACCTTGCATAAACATAATCTTACCATCATTTTAAGCTAAACAAACATTTTCCCCGGATTCAAAATGCCGTTTGGGTCGAAGACTTTTTTGATGTTTTTCATTATTTCAAGCGTCGGTTTATCGATGGCGTAGTGCATGTATGGGGATTTGACGTAGCCGATGCCGTGTTCGCCGGAGATGGTGCC
>Ga0136617_10006037_pt1 | contig 10834 bp, 10 predicted proteins | sample AntDrymUQ3222106_2_FD_129672 | JGI IMG/M metagenome (GOLD analysis project Ga0136617, IMG submission 129672) | Polar desert sand microbial communities from Dry Valleys, Antarctica - metaG UQ322 (21.06) | ecosystem: Environmental > Terrestrial > Soil > Desert | place: Antarctica: Dry Valley...
GCATCAGGCGTGCGCTTTGCCAAATCCATTGCCCGCATCGTCAATTCTTTTGTGCCGCCGCCGGCGGGAATCAATCCGACTCCGACTTCGACCAGACCGATATAAGTTTCGCCCGCCGCCCGCGTTTTGTCGCCGTGCATCGAAATTTCGCAACCGCCGCCCAAGGTCAAACCGTAAGGCGCGGTAACAACCGGTTTCGGCGAATAGCGCAAACGCATCACGGCGTTTTGCAGACTGCGAATCATCAGATTGATGTCGTCCCATTCTTCCTCTTGCGCCGCGAGCAGCAGAAGCATAATATTTGCGCCCGCCGAAAAATTTCCGCCTTGATTGCCGACGACTAAACCCGTGAAATTCTTTTCCACTTCGTCAAGCGCAAAGTTCATCATCTGCACGGTGTCGCCGCCGATTGAATTCATTTTTGAATGAAATTCGAGACACGCTACGCCGTCGCCAATGTCAATCAACGACGCGCCCGCGTTTTTCTTGATAATACCGCTTCGGTCTTTGACCGATTTCAAAAAGATAACGCCTTGTCGGTCGGCAATCGGTTTGTAGGAATTTGTTGCAAAATCAAAAAAGGATTTCTGTCCGTTTTCGTATTCATAAAATGTTTCTGCGCCTGACTCCAACATCTTTTCGACATTAGCGGGAACGCTTGCACCTTCGGCTTTCATTCGCTCGACCGATTTGCGAACACCAATCGCGTCCCACGTTTCAAACATCCCGATTGTCCAACCGAAACCCCACATTATCGCGTTGTCAACTTCGACCACCGTATCGGCGATTTCGGGAATACGATTTGCCGCGTAACGCAGTGAGCGCGACGTAGTTTTCCAAAGAAATTCGGCGACCTTGTCATCGCCCCAAACGAGCGTTTTGATGCGCGTCGGCAAATCTTCTATCTGCTTTACCGCATCCAAAGAGGCAAATTTCGTTTTCTCTTGCGGTTTATATTCAAACGTCTGCAAATCGAGTTCGAGAATTTGCCGCTTGCCTTCCGCGTCTTTTGATTTCTTATAAAAACCGCCGCCCGTTTTGTCGCCCAAAATATTGCTTTCCAGCATTTTCTCCAAAAATTCGGGAAGTCGGAGAGCTTCGCGGTCTTCGTCTTCGGGAACTGCCGGATAAAGATTTCTATTGACGTGCGCCATCACGTCCAAGCCGACAAGGTCAGCCGTGCGAAACGTCGCCGACGAAGCGTGTCCGATAGCTTTGCCGGTCATTTGGTCAACTTCCGTCGGCGTTAAATTCATCGCCACCATTTCGTGAACCGTCGCCATCATCCCGAAAGTCCCGACGCGGTTGGCGATAAAATTCGGACGGTCTTTCGCCGAAACAACGCCTTTGCCCAGCCGTTCATCGAGAAACCCGAAAACCGCGCACGAAACTTCCGGTTTTGTCCACGTCGTCGGAATTATCTCGACGAGTTTCATATAGCGCGGCGGATTGAAAAAATGAACGCCGAGAAAATTTCCTTTAAACTCGTCGGAAAAAGGTTCGGCGATTGATTCAATCGGAATGCCGCTGGTGTTCGAGGCAATAACCGAATTCGGCTTGCGGTGTTTTTCGACTTCGGCAAAAAGTTTGTGTTTGATTTCCAAGTTTTCTACGACGGCTTCGATAACAAAATCGCAGTCTTTGATTTTATGCAAATCGTCCTCAAAATTTCCGAGCGTAATCAAACTCGCATTATCGCCAAGCATAAACGGCGCGGGCTTTAATTTTTTCGCCGCGTCAAACAGCGAATTGACAATCCGATAACGCACAACGGGCGCGTCAAGCGGCAAACCTTTCGCGCTCTCTTCCTCGCTCAACTCACGCGGCGCAATGTCCAACAGCAAAGTCGGAATTCCCGCATTTGAAAGATGCGCCGCAATCGCCGCGCCCATTGTTCCCGCGCCCAAAACGGCGGCTTTTCCAATATTCATCATATTTATATTTTACCTTTCTCGAAGTGATTTAATTTGAATATATCATACTGAATGAGTATTCATTCAGCAAGAAGTAATAATAGTGAGTTTATACTTTAACATAGCTTTTCAGTAAAAATTCTAGTATTCTCTAGAAACAAAATAATTGTAAAAACTTAATACCATGTTATGTCCGATATAAGCAAAATAAAGATTTATACTTTTACCCAAAATGGGAATTAAGATCATCAGAAAAGGCACAAATAAAATTGTCACATTCAATCCTGGGGGACAAAATACGTGTGCGTATTGTTACCAAGTCATTCCCAAAAAACGCTTCGCTAAACGGTATAAAGAACATATCTTGAATGAATGCTCGAAAAAGCCTGTTTTTACCGCTAAGAAGGTGTTAAAGTATTTCGATCAAATGGCAGAGAATACAAGGATAATTAACAACAAAACATTCGATTCAATTGAATTTGCTTCGTATATAATTAATTCGCAGTCAATTTCAAATTTTAATATTGGTCATTCTCCGATTCATTATTTTACTAACGAATATCCAATTGCAACTGTAGATAATGGTAAGAAAAAAATAAAAGTAGTAATTGTTGATGAATTATATAATTTATACCATCCTTATAGGATAAAATTGGAACCGTTTCAAGATTTTTTTAGCAACAACTTTTTCAAAATTACAATAGATGATTTTGACAAAATGCACGGGTGGCTAAAAAAAGTTGCCAACTTTTATATTAAATTAAGGAATAAAGAAAATCTTAAGAAAAAGGGACTTCAAATAACTAAAATCGAAGAAACATTTATAGAAACAGAAGAATTAGATTGGGAAATTTTTCCTATAGGTGATTGGTTTAGTAAGGAAGAGGTTACAACCAGAATTTTTGACCACTTTCGCAATCTACAGAATAAAGGAAAATGGCGAAATAAATTCTTCGACAAATCCCGGATAGACGGAATTTATAACAAACTAAATCCCAAAACATCTAGAACAGGAAATAAGAAATTTGAAGGATACGTTGTTTATTTTTTCGATTGGACTGACAAGATTATTTTGGAATGTCCGATTTACGGAAATGCAACTTATGTAATTAATTCGGGCAGATTCTCATGGCAGGAAATTGCAAAAAATTCTAAATTGGAAGCCAGAACAGAATATTCTGAACAAGTAACAGTTATAAATCATAGTGAAACTTGGCTTGAGCGTTTAGAGCAAAATTTAAGATATGGACTTTGAGAATTTAAGTTTCAACAGACTTCAAATGCGTTACCAACTTTTCAATATCGGCGTGATTATTAAAAAAATGCGGCGCGATGCGGATGCGGTCGTTGCGCGGTGAAACGACGATGTTTTCTTTTTGCAGATGTTTGAAGATTTCCGTCGGAGTCGCGCCGTGGCGATGTTTGATACAGACGATTTGCGATTTTTCGCCTTTGGAGCGTGAACTGACAATCTCGTAATCTTCCGTCGGCAGAAGTTCGCACAGATAATCGGTTAATTCTTCGAGATAATTTTGGATTTTTTCCGCGCCTGTTTCAAACAGAAGTTTCGCGCTTTGTTCTAAGCCGTAAAAAAGCGACGAACAACCCGTTCCCGTTTCCCACGCCAACGCATTCGGTTTGAAGTCTTGTTCTAAATCTTCAAAGTCCCAAGCGTCATTCACGCTTATCCAACCTACCAGAGTCGGCGCGATTCGTTCACGCGCTTTGTCGGAAAGATACAGAATGCCGCAACCTTCGGGCGCACACAGCCATTTGTGGCTTGCGCCTGACGCAACGTCAACGAGCTGCGCGGGCAAATCAAACGGCATTGTGCCGAAGGCTTGAATAATATCAACCGCAAACAGCGCGTCCACTTTTCGCGCCGCGTGTCCGATTCTCTCCAAATCGGCGCAAAAACCCGAACCGTATTGCACCGCGCTAATCGAAACGAGTTTTGTATTCGTGTCAATCAAATCAACAAATTCGTCCAAATCAATCCGTCCGTTTCTTTCTGGGCAGAGCCGAAGTTCAACGCCGAAATCATCTCTGATTTTGCGCCAAGCGTAAAAATTGGCGGGAAATTCTTTTTCAAAAGTTACGATATTATCGCCGCTTTGCCATTTTAAGCCGTTGGCGACGGTCGCAAAACCGTCGGACGTATTTCGCATAAAAGCGATTTGTTCGGCGCGGACTTTGAGCATTTGGGCGACAAGTTCGCGGGCGCGATTTTTGGTCGCAATCCATTCGACATAATTTTCCGAACCGTTTTCAGAAACATCACGCAGTTGCGAAACGACGGCATCAACCGCCGTCGTCGGCAAAGGTGCAACCGCCGCGCTGTTGAGATAGGTGTAATTGTTTGTCGCGGGAAAAAGTCCGCGAATTTTTGCGTTCAATTGACTAAACTCCTTTTATTTTTTGACAATTTTCCAACTTACCGATAATTTTAAAGTTAGGTTGGAAAATTGCTCCAACCCGGAAACCTCGATTTGCATTCAAAGCTACTAAATTATGTTCGATTTTCAGAGAAAAAACCAATTCGATTTCGGCGTTGTGTCGGCGGCGGATGACCGCGACATTGAAGTTGTCCGCTTAAGAGCGGAATCGCGGCAAGGGCTGTGGGCGGAAAGCCTGAAACTTCTGCGCGATATTATCTTAATCATCGCCGTTTTTGTTCTGCTCGGCGTTTTTGTCGCGCAGCCGGTTGTCGTCGAAGGCACTTCGATGCTGCCGCAACTGCACGACGGCGAGCGTTTGCTTGTTAATAAACTTGTCTATTATAAATTTCAAAGCGTGGATTGGGGACATTTTGAACGCGGCGATGTCGTAGTTTTTTGGTATCCGCGCGACCCTGATAAAAGTTACGTCAAACGAATTATCGGCTTGCCGGGCGAAACTGTGGAACTCAAAAACGGCATCGTCCTTATCAACGGAACGGCGTTGAGCGAAACGTATTTGGACACCGAACATAATCAGAGTTTGCCGAGTTTTCCGCCAAAAAAAGTTGAAGACCATTATTATTTCGTGATGGGCGACAACCGCGACAATTCTTCCGACTCGCGCTATTGGGGCTTAGTTCCCGAAAAATACATCTACGGCAAAGCGTTTTTTCGCTATTGGAAACCTTCGGAAATCGGTTTTTTGCGACACGGTGAATATAATATCCGCGAACTTAAACCAAGCGACATTCGCGCCGAAAGCGAAGAATAGTGAAATGCGTTTCTTATTATCAACAATAAACATCTTTCCAAAATAATTTTTTTTTACCGCCGAGACGCAAAGACGCTGAGTTTTTTTTAAGATTGTCGGTAAAAAATCTAAATGTTTTAGCTAGTCGGAAAAATCTCCGCACCAAATTTATAAATTTTCTGCGTCTCCGCGTTTCTGCGGTGAAATTTTCTTAAAATCATATCAAACTCTAAACCGCGAACTGATGTTAAAAATTCTAAACATTGTCGGCGCACGTCCTAATTTTATGAAGATTGCGCCGATAGTGCGCGAGATGCGGCGGCGAGAGAGCGATTTTTTGCCGTTGATTGTCCACACCGGACAGCATTACGACGCGGCGATGTCCGATTCTTTTTTTACCGATTTGCACATTCCGAAGCCGGATTTTCATCTCGAAGTAGGTTCGGCTTCGCACGCCGTTCAGACGGCGAAAATTATGATGGCGTTTGAGCCGATTCTTCTTCAGGAAAAGCCAGACTGGGTTTTAGTTGTCGGCGATGTTAATTCGACAATCGCCTGTGCTTTGGTTTGTGCAAAACTCGGAGTAAGAGTCGCGCACGTCGAAGCCGGACTTCGTTCACGAGACCGGACGATGCCCGAAGAAATCAACCGAATTTTGACCGATTCGATTTCTGATTTGCTTCTGACAACTTCCGAAGATGCGGATGAAAACTTAAAAGCCGAAGGCATCTCCCAAGAGAAAATAAAATTTGTCGGCAATGTGATGATTGATTCACTTTTTTACAGTTTGAAAATGTCGGAAAGTTCAACTGTGCGGGAAGATTTGAATTTGATAGAAAAAGAATACGCGGTTTTGACGCTGCATCGTCCGTCGAATGTTGACGACAGAGAAATTTTTTCAGGTTTGCTTGACGCGCTTTGTAAAATCAGCCAAAAACTTCCGATAATTTTTCCCGCGCATCCGCGCACACGCGCCCGCATTGACGAATTCGGATTTGCCGACAAAGTTACAAATTCAAATGTCAAACTCATCGAACCGCTTGGCTATTTAGATTTTTTGCGGCTGTATAGCGGCGCGAAATTAGTCTTGACCGATTCGGGTGGACTTCAGGAAGAAACAACCGCGCTCTCGATTCCGTGTCTGACGCTGCGCGAAAATACCGAAAGACCGATTACGATTGAACTGGGAACAAATATCTTGGTCGGCACAAATTCACAAAAGATAACCAAAACCGCGTTTGATATTTTGGAGCAAAAAAATCAAACTCAAACCGCAAAAATTCCGCCGTTGTGGGACGGTCAAGCAGCGAACCGCATCTGTGATGTGTTGTTGGGAATGGCTATATGAACATAATTGCGCCCGAAGAATACGAACTCGAAAAGAAATGCCGCAAACTTGAGCGTTTGAAGGAAACGCTTGCCAATCGGGAAGAGGAAATGACCGAACTTCGCGCTGAACTCCAGCAATTTGAGGCAAACTATACGATGGAAGTCGGCAGACTTTACGCCGCGCTTGACGAAATCGAAGCGGAGATTGCCGAAGAGGAAGTAAAACTCGCGCCTGACGACGAAGAAATCAAGCGCAAAGCCGAAGAGTTGCGTCAACGCGCCGAAGATTCCGCCGCCCAAGCCGACGAAGAAAATTGGCAGGCTTGCACACACAAATGGAATCCTTCGCCCGAAGCGAAAAAGACGTATCACAAATTGGCTCGTTTGATTCATCCTGATTTGGCGATTGACGCGGAAGAACGCATTCAGCGGCATACGCTGATGGCGAAATTGAACGACGCTTACGCCGACGGCGACCAAAATCTGTTGAATAAATTGGTGGAAGAATACCGCGACAGTCCCGAACTCGTCAAAGGCGATTCGATTGGCGACCAGCTTGTTCGCGTCATTCGGCAAATTTCGCAAGTTTCAACCCGCCTCAAAGAACTTCGCGCCGAAAAACTCAACGTCAGTCTTTCCGAACTGTATATTTTGCGCGAAAAAGTCCGCGCCGAAATGCTCGAAGGGCGCAATCTGCTCAAACAAATGGCGGAACGCACAAAAACGCATATTTTGAAATCAGAAAGACGGCTGGCAAATCTTCGCAATGTCAACGCCGCTGTCGAAAACGATATTAAAGAAAGATTCGGTTTGGATGTTTCGGCGTTTCGCTAGTAAAATCTGATTTTCTCTGAAAGAATTTGATAAGATTTTTTGGTTACTATGCAAAACGCTCCCGAAATCAATAAAGAAAATATCAACCGCTTTTTGTGCGATAACTGCGGCGCAAATATGGTTTTTGACCCGAAAAACGGGCGATTGACTTGTCCATATTGCGCTCATTCGCAGGAAATAATCGCCGAAGGCACGGTTGACGAACGCTCGTTTGAAGAGTTTCTCCAACGCGGAATGCAGAATCTACAGCCGATGGCGCGGGAAGCGATGCAGGTCGGTTGTAATAGTTGCGGCGCGATTGTCAATTTCACTCCGCCCGAAACGGCGACGCAGTGCGATTTTTGCGGCGCGAAAATCGTCGCACAGCCAAAAGCGGCTGACCCTTTGGTTGCGCCCGAAGGCGTTTTGCCTTTTTGCGTAACGCCGCCGCAAGCCACGGCAAATTTTAACAATTGGCTGTCGTCGCTGTGGTTTGCGCCGAGCGCATTAAAAGATTTTGCCCGCGCCGACAAAATGAGCAGTGTCTATATTCCTTATTGGACTTACGATGCCGACACATATAGCCAATACACGGGCGAGCGCGGCGAACATTATTACGAGACGGAAACTTATTCCGAAAACGGCGAACAAAAAGAACGTCAGGTGCAAAAAACTCATTGGTATTCGACAAACGGTGCAGTCGAGCGATTTTTCGACAATGTTTGCGTTCCCGCGACAAAATCTCTGCCGCAAAAATATCTCGACAAACTCGAACCTTGGGATTTTCAAGAACTCAAGTCTTACGAACCCGCGTATCTTTCGGGACACAAAGCGCAAACTTATCAAATCGCTTTAGACGAAGGCTTTGAGCGTTTCAAAATAATCGCCGACGGCGTGATTCGTTCCGATGTCGCGTCTGACATCGGCGGCGACGCACAGCGCATTCACAATATTTCAACCCAAATTTCAAATACTACCTTCAAGCATCTGCTGCTGCCGATTTACGCAGGCGCGTTTCAGTTCGGCGGAAAAACATTTCAAATCGTCGTCAACGGCAGAACCGGCGAAGTGCAGGGCGAAAGACCTTATAGCTGGCTCAAAATCGGCTGTTTAGTTTTGGTGATTTTGGCTGTGATTTTATTTATTGTGTTAGTAATGGCTGTAATCAGATAATGCCGTAATCTCAAAAACCTTATGCCGAGGTTTGGAAATCACACTCACTAAGCTAAAATTTGAACGACAATAATTATTGCTAAAGGCAATAGCTGAGAAATAATTTAATACCTGAAAACTTAGAAACTATGAGTGCAACACTCTCAAAAGAAATGGAGCAACACACCTACGCCATTATGAATCGCGTCGAAGATTCGCATTGGTGGTATGTCGGGCGGCGGGCGATTTTGGAAGAATTTCTTCGGCAAATAATCCAAAATCCAAAATCCAAAATCCAAAATCCGAAGATTCTCGATGTCGGTTGCGGAACGGGCGGCAATCTCGAAATGTTGGCGAATTTCGGCGCGGCGGAAGGCGTTGATATTTCCGACGACGCGCTCGAATTTTGTCGCTCTAAAGGATTGACGGCGCATAAAGGTTTGGCGGAAAGTTTGCCGTTTGCCGATGAAAGTTTTGATGTCGTTACCGCGCTCGATGTCGTCGAACACTTGGACGACGACGTTGCAGGTCTGAAAGAAATGAATCGCGTTTTGAAAACGGACGGCAAAACGCTGATTTTCGTTCCCGCGTTTATGTGGCTGTGGGGCGTTCAGGACGATGTTTCAAACCATCGGATTCGCTACACGAAAAAACAGATTGTCGAAAGATTAGAAAAATCGGGTTTTGAAATCGAACGCGCCACTTACGCCAATTGGACATTTTTTGCGCCGATTCTCGCGGGCAGAACTCTGATGAAAATCACGGGCATCAAACCCGAATCGGAAAATAACGTCAATGTTTCCGCGCTCAACGGCATTTTTGGAAAGATTTTTAGCTCGGAAAGATTATGGCTCAAAAATTTCGATTTTCCGTTCGGCGTTTCGATTGTGATTGTCGCAAAAAAGATTTGAAAGGAGATTTTCAAAATATGAATTTTTATCGTGAAATATTTAAGAATGCTCCTGATGAAATTGTTGTGCCGGAATTTCTTCGTGGTCGAACTGTCGAAGTAATAATTCTGCTGCTTAATGAAGAAAACGAAGATTCCGAAAAATCTACTGAATCCAAAGATGAGTTCACCACAAACAAAAATAATAAACTTGGCTGAAACCGAAACCGCGCCTGAACTGTCGCTTTTTCTGCCCGTTTTGGATGAAGCGGAAAATTTGCGTCCGATGCACGCCAAAATTCGGGAAGCGTTAAATGAATTGGGCAAAACGGCGGAAGTTATTTACGTGGACGACGGTTCGACTGATAACTCTCTCAACATTTTGCGCGAAATCGCGGCGGAAGATTCGCGTGTTCGTGTAATTTCTCTGCGCCGAAATTACGGGCAGACGGCGGCGATGTCGGCGGGAATTGATGCGGCGAAAGGCGAGATTTTGATTCCGATGGACGCGGATTTGCAGAACGACCCGAAAGATATTGCGCGGCTTTTGGAAAAATTAGATAAAGGCTATGATGTCGTTTCGGGTTGGCGCAAAAATCGTCAGGACAAATTCATTTCGCGCAAACTGCCGTCAAAAATCGCCAATAAAATTATCTCGTGGATTGGCGGCGTTCCGCTTCACGATTACGGTTGTTCGCTCAAAGCATATCGGCGCGAAGTGATTCAAGACGTGAAACTTTATGGCGAGATGCACCGCTTTATCCCGATTTACGCGAGTTGGGCGGGCGCAAGAGTTACGGAAATTCCGGTTGATCATCACGCCCGCACGATGGGCAAATCGAAATACGGAATTTCCCGAACCATCAAAGTCGTCTTCGATTTGATGACGATAAAATTTATGGCTTCGTATCAAACCAAACCAATTTACGTTTTCGGCACGTTCGGAACAGTGGCGTTTTTCCTTTCGGTAATTGCCGGAATCTGGGCGTTCATTCTAAAATTTGGCTACGGCTTTGCGCTCATCCTTACACCGCTGCCCGTGATTTCAGTTGTTTTGCTGGCAATCAGTATGCAATTCTTTTTGATGGGACTGCTGGCAGAAATGCTCGTGCGGACGTATCACGAATCGCAGGACAAAGCGATTTACACAGTGCGCGAGAAGATTGGATTTGATAATGGAACAAGAGAAAATTAACAAGACAATCGAATTTCTTGAACAAGTTCTTAAATATATGGCAATGCATTTTGGCGCGATAGATGCTGTCGAAAGAGCAAACGGCTTTCTTAGTGGAATTCGCTACGTTACATTTTTTTTGTTTGATTTGGATAATTACTCAATAGTAGATTTTCGGGGTGATGCTGTAACCAAAAGAGGTCATAGATATTTATCACGCGGAGTTTCACAAGAATTAAAAGATAAAGGCTATGAAAATACTGAAATTGTCATAGAACTAATTAAAATTGAAATTGATTTTTGGAAAATAATTCGGGACAGCTTATACAAATAAATGTGCGGAATAGCAGGTTGGGCAAATTTAGATTCTAAAAA
>Ga0136617_10006039_pt1 | contig 10832 bp, 9 predicted proteins | sample AntDrymUQ3222106_2_FD_129672 | JGI IMG/M metagenome (GOLD analysis project Ga0136617, IMG submission 129672) | Polar desert sand microbial communities from Dry Valleys, Antarctica - metaG UQ322 (21.06) | ecosystem: Environmental > Terrestrial > Soil > Desert | place: Antarctica: Dry Valley...
CATTAAACTGGCCGCGGGTTCCCTCGTGTGAGGACAACTCTGACTTAGTCTCATTATGCATATTTGTCGGGTGTAGGTTCCAGACCCGCACCCGGCAACTCCCTTCATGTCATCTAGGCGATGAAGCCGACGGCGGGAAGCTCTGGGCTTAACTTCTGAGATGGCTACAACGCTTTCCCTGCGGCCCACGCGCTCTCCCTCCCGCCGCAGCTTATCTCCGTCTCGTTAGGTCTCATGACGCGACTCGCCACGTTACAGCTGTTGATGTTCGCGATGATCGCCCTGAGTCCCGGCGTTCAGGCGCAGAACCGGCTTTTCACGCTCTCCGCCGACGACGAGCAAAAAGACTACTACGTTATCTTGCGGAGGGTCTTCCATCGCATCTACGAAGATGACTTTGTTCTGTCGGCACTCTCGGCGGTCGGGACTGGCCACAAAGAGGTCGCCTGCGGCGTCCTCCGAAACGGCGATGGATACGAGGCCGTTTCGGTGTTTCCTTCTGCCAGCGTGTGGGGAACGGAGTTGCCGTTTTTCCTTCGAGGTCTGCAAGAAGAGTGTTTCGATGACGCGACTGGGAAGAAGATCCCGTGTCCGCCACGGACCCGAACGCAAGGTGCTCCGCGGAGCTATCGTGGGATTACGACTGTCATTCGGCGCCGCCCGCTACCAGCCGATCTGGCAGACCGGCTCAAACGAGTTTGGCGACAGAAAGTTCAGGAGGCCCGCCGCGTCGGCCCGCTGGCGGACGACGAACGAGGCATCAGCAGTCTGTCGGAGTACTATTCTGTTCGCTCAGACGGCGAAGGCTGGATGACGGCTCTGGCGACGTGCTATGACACGCCGAGTGATGCGTCGCGCATGTCGGATTTGGCGGTAGCTCTGCAGGGATACGCGGTCGGAGCCGTTTCAGAACGCGATCTGAGGAGAGCATTAAGCGCTGTGGAAGCGCAAAAGACCTAACCAGGCGTCGATGCAGCTGACCGCGAGCAAGCCTGCGATTTACGCTGGGGGTGTCTGCCGTCGCAAGCGTATGCTGCGTGGCACGCACAGTGGACTCGCGGCAGCTGATCTTGTGGCTCGATAGGCCTCATACAACGCGATGTGGACCAAACTCTTAGAAGCAATAGTCACGGGTACGGCGGCAGCTATCACATGGGCGGTGTTAGTGTGGCTTTACACGTTGACCAAGGACCATCTCCAAGAACGCGCCATCCGGAAGAGCTTCTCGAAGGCCGGGGCCGGAGGCGGGATTTACGGCTACTCAGTGAGCCTCTTCAACCGCACGAAGAAGGAAGTTCGCGTTCGAGAGGTCAGACTTTACTCCGAGGGCGGCACCGACGTTATCCTTTTTTACACCGGCGCTATAGAGTATGACCGCAAGCTTGATATGAAGGCACTCGGAGACCAGAACCAATCTATAATGTTCGGGTCACGTGGCGGTCGTCCCGAGCCAACGTATCCGCCTGAGTTGGAGATCGAGTCGAGTGCTGCTTGGATCATGCCCAACAAGGCATGTCTCGACGAGAGGCTTTGCCCGACCGGCGGTTATTGTATCATTGATTTCCAAACACTCTTTGGCGGCAAACGAGCCTTGAAGGTTCCATTCGATGAGCGCTCGTCAGAAAATTTGCGCAAGCAGTTCGATCATCACAGAGATCAGTGCTTGCACAATGACTTCATGAAACCGCACATCAAATGAGGCCTAACTAATCGACGCTGAAGCTGACGGCGGGAAGCTCTGCGATTAACACTTTGCGCCAGCACTACAGTTCACTGCGGCCCGCTAGCCGCTGCGGATAAGCCACGAGCCGGAAGACGGGCTCGGATTTGCTCTCAATTGCCAAAGCCCGGTGCCCGAGGAATTCGCAGCGTAGATCAGGTTTCCCTTCGCTTTCTAAAAGCGCGGCGAAACCGTTGCTGGTGAAGATCTGGCCGTCCGGGTCGGCGTGCGCGAGCTCGGCGGCTTTCTCCATGAGCGCACTGGAAAAAGCGGTCGCGCCGCTCACTGGGTGCGTTTGTTTCCGGACGGGACCTGAGTGAAGCCCTAACGACTCTTCGAGATGCGCGGCGAGGCCCGCGAGAATAGCAAGCGCGGCTCGCGCGGCCAGCTCCGCGGTTTCGAAAAACAGGTGGAAGCAGCGGCCATGCACTTCCCGGGCGAGGAGGGTGTGCTGACGAAGAATTCCCGCGAGTAACTCGAGGCAATCGGTTTCCGCCGCACGAGACGAGACGTCTTCGCGCAGGCAAAAGGCGAGGCCATGAAGAATGGCTTCGTCCGTTGAATTGGAGCGGTCGGCAATCGCGTAGGCCGTCTCAGCGCGAGGGGGCTCCTGCGAGCCGGGATCTGGCGAGATGATCTCAATTCGTTTACCGGCGGCGGAAGCCATGCGCACGACGTCAGCCGTTCCGCCGCGGCCGTCGCCGCTGCTCCCATCCCACACGGCGAGGAGGATCAAGTCGGTATCAAACTCCCGTGCCTTCTGGCAGGCGGCACCGAACGAAAACTCATTTGCATACTCGAAGACGGTCTCGCTCGCCGGCAGGCCGGCGCTGGTCGAGGTGACGGCGGTGGCGCTGTCCGTCACCCTGTGAAACCGCTCAATCCATTCCGGCGACGACGGGTGCCGGACGCTTAGCTCGATGAACTCCGCCGCGGGCAAAGGCAGATTGACGTAGGTCTCGCGCGCTCTCGCTCCCTGTTCGCTCTCGATCTCTTGCATCGCCTCCAGGAAAAGGATGTCCGCGCCATTCGCAGCCGAGGAATAGCTAAAGCCAATCCCGAGTCTCTTGATGGCGTCGCGGATTCGACCCTTGACCGGCTCCGCCCACGCCTCCGGAAAACGCGGCTGGGGCCGAGCGGCCTCATCCAGGCGATGGCCAGAGAAGCAAGCAACGCGCGGAATTGGAAAACAGGAGTCAAAAGCGCGCATCTCGTACCCGATTCGCGGCAGAAGCAGACGGACCTGTGCGCGCGTTGTCATCAGATTCGCATAAGGCTGCGGCGCCTCGGCGGCGGCAGCGCGGTAGTGTTCCCATGAAGTCTCGACTTCGCCCAAAACCAGTTCACATTCCGCGCGCGTTACCTGTCCCCAATAGTCCAGCGAGGCCTGGCCGTTCAGCCAATTCAAGACCTCCCTGGCAAGGCGTGTGGCCTCATCCGTTTCTCCGAGCAGGAAAGCCATGCTGGCAGCGTTGGCGCCTGGGAACGCCGCCTTCGCCGGGGCACGCCCCTTCTCCAGTGAGTAACCTTCGAGATAAGCGCGATAGGATTCCTTCAGGTCCCGGGCGTCACCCGACGCCTTCCAAAGATCCTTGTAGGTGCGTCCCACCAAACTCAAATATTCGTTGGCGCCAGTGAGGACCGCTTGCTTGCCCGACAGTATCTCTTTGGCGTGGCCCATCGCTCCGCAACGCGCGGACGCGAGCGCGCTGGCCAGGATCAGCTTGGGATCGTCGCCAAAGAATTCGGCTCCTTCCGCCGCGACTTCGATCGCAAGGTAATTCTCGCCTAACTCGATCAGCCGGTTCGTGAGGAAATGATAATTCCCGGGATGCAGGCGCCAGAATGGCCGGAGGCGGGCGTTCCAGATTCTCCTTAGTTCCCGGGAGCCGATGAGTGGCCGCTCCCTGAAATCCTCGATCCGCGCGCGGTGTTCATTCGCCTCGGAAGCGAGATCTTCAATCGTGCGACGGGCGATGGGCGTCTGCAATTCAACAGCCTGGCTAGAAGAATTGGTTCGAGGCTTTCCATTCGTCTTGTCTACCATCGGAGCGATGGATAATAAGAGCAGCCGGGCGGTTTCATAGCAATGGCTTGCCAGCAATACCGGCGGTATTCACTTCTCGCTCTCGCCGGGTCGATTTTCTCGGTTGGCCTCGGCAGCTTCTTTCGCTGTCTGCTGCGCAGGCCGACGGTCATCGACCTGGAGTGCGTGGAGCAGATCCGGCGCTTTGCCTTGACCACCGTGATCCCCGCTTGCACGACCACCGCGCTTTACGCAGGGATCGCCACTTACGTGATCGTGGCGGAGTCTCGCGCGCCCGCGGCTTTCGAGAGCCTGGTGCTCCCACGTCTCGGGGGTCTCTTCGTTGAATACGTGATTCCTCTCGCGATTGCGAATCTGGTGGTGATGAAAGGCGTCGTGGCGATGACTTCGGATATCGCCAGCATGCGCGTCTCACAGGAAATTGAGGCGCTCGAGGTCGCGGGACTCAATCCCATGGAAATGATCTTCGCACCGCGCGCGATCGCGCTGATGATCGCAGCTCCCTCGCTCTCGATCATCGGAGTTTATGCAGGGTTCGTCGGGGCCTGGGTCGTCGCTGATCTTGTCTGGGCTCCGCAGCTCGACAGCTTTGTGGACCTCTTCGCGTCCGGAGTGTCAGAGCTCGCCGTGACCGGAACGGCGATCAAAGTTTTGTTCACGGCCTTCGTGATTGCGGTGATCAGCGGTCACTTCGGTTTTCGCCGCGGCGAAAGAGAAATCGCGCAGGTGGGGCGCATTACCACGAGGGCCGCGGTCACCGCAGTGCTCGGAGTGACCACGGTGAATCTCATCTTCAATTTGCTCGACGGGCTGATGCCGCACGTGTGGGGGATCTGGCGATGAGGATTCCTTCGAACGCGCCGCCGTTGCGCGTGCAACACCTGGCCTTGGGAACACCGGCCAATACCATTGAGCTACGTCTTGAACATGGTTCGACCCTTGCCATCCTGGGCGAGAATGGCTCGGGCAAGAGTCTTCTGCTCTCCTGCCTGGCGGGTTATCGCTGGAGCCCCGGGGCGACGGTGGAGATCCATGGCTTCAACGTTTTTGATTCGCGTCAGCGGTCGGCGGCCCAGCGTTTGATGGGAGTCGTATTTCAACATAGCGGGCTAATCCGAAATTTCACCGTGTTCGAGAACGTCGCCCTGCCGTTTCTTGCTCGCAGTCTCACGCTGGACTCGGAGTTGGAAGACAAGGTCAAGCTGCGCCTTGATCTGGTCGGCTGCGGACACCTTCTGCACCGCGGCCTTAGTGAATTGAGCGAAGGAGATCGTAAATGCGTCGCACTGGCGCGCGCTCTGGCAGGCGAGGCTCGCGTGTTACTGGCGGATGAGCCTCTCGCGGCCCTCTCACCGCGACGGCGTTCTTTAGTGGAAGAGTTGCTCGTGGCGCTCGTCGCGGTGGGCGCGCTCTCGGGCGTAATCTTCGCCACGCAAGATCTCGCTTTCGCCAGGCGCATCGCGAGTCACTTCGTTGTCATGGAGAGTTCCGGAGGGCAACCTACGGGACGAGTCGTCATGCAGAGCGCAGGCGCCGGCAGCGACATCGATGGCGGAAATCAGGCGCTTCCCGCAAGTTCCACAACCTTCCACGTCGCCGCACTCGCCTCATGAAACGCCGCCCTTTCGATCTCCAGGTGCTGATGGTTCTGCTTTTCGTCGCGCTGATTTTCTTCGCCTGGATTTTGATCCGGATCAAAGAGAACCGGCTCGGCCTTTTCTCGGAATCGATTCAGATGGTCCTGTATGCGAACGACCTCCAGGGGCTGCGCGAACGGGCCGAAATACGGTGCCGGGGAGCCGTCGTCGGGCATGTAAAAAAGATTGAATGGGGAAAGCGGGCGAACATTGCGTGGACTGGCGGAGAAGGAACCGCTGGAGGATCGGCCGGTGAGACTACCGCCGGAGAACCGGAGCGTTTCTGGGTCAGGGGCGCAATTCATACAAAGTACAAGGCGTGGAAGTTTTCGCTGCGCGGACACGTCCGCGCAGCCGTGGTGCAATCCGCGGTCACACCAAGCTGGATCGAGCTGACTCCGGCCACGGCGACCTCCGATGCCTCGCAACAAGCCGGGTCGCTGGCCGATGTCCAGTTGGTGCCGGAGGAAAAGAAACCGGGCGCCGAGGGTGCGATGGACAAAGTTACCGAGATCGGAGACGCGCTCCTCGAGATGATTCGCGTCATCAATCCACCGAAGGAGGGTGTCGCGCAGCCCAATCAAGCCGTTAACGCCGACGGAACCATCTCTCCCCAGGCCGCTGCCAATCAGCCGCTCCAAAAAGTGGTGAAGATGATCGATGACCTCATGCAGACGAGTAAGTCACTGCGCGAGTTCGCAAGCAGGCTGGAGGGAAAGAGTGGCGATGATGAGTTGAACAAGGCGCTGCAAAATCTAAAGACCGCAGTCGCGAAGCTTCATGATCATGTTTCCGACACAGACGGGATGGTGCAGGAAACCACCAGCGCCATGGCCGAACTCCGTCAGGCGGCGAAGAATGCAGACGTTAACATCAAGAAATTTGGCGACCTGGCAGATCGGTTCGGCGACACTTTTATGGGCCGGGTTCTCGTCCGGAAGAAGAGCGGGCCAAGGCCTCCGCTCGCAAACGCTTCGCCGACACCGCGGCCCCCGTATCGATGACGCGCCCGTTAGCGCGGCAGGGCTTGGGTTGCGGCAATCGCTAGCCTCGGATGAGCCAGGATTCTTCCCTGCCTCCGATCTGGATCATCGGTTTCACCGGTCATCGCCGCCTGCGTAATCCTGAGGGTGTCGCAGCGACTCTGCGCGAGCTGATTGCTGCACTCGTCACGGAAATCCCCGGCCAACTGGTGGGCCACTCTTCGATCGCGATCGGCGGTGACACGCTTTTCGCCGAAGCCTGCTTGTCTCTCGAGGTTCCGTGGATCGCGTTCCTCCCGGTCGCGGAAGAGGATTTTCGGAGCGATTTCGCGGAACCGGACTGGTTGAAGGCTCGGCAACTTTTGCAGCGCGCCGCGCGTGTGCAATCGCTGCCGGCGGTGAACGACCGCAATCTCGCCTACTTGGAATGCGGTCTGTCCACGGTAGAAGAAGCCGACCTGATGATCGCGCTCTGGGACGGAGAACCTTCGCGCGGCACGGGTGGAACCGCTGAGGTCGTAGCGCACGCTCGTGTTCTCGGAAAACCGCTGATTGTGATTCATCCTGAGCGACTCTCGGTCACGCGCGAGGGGTTCACTCCAGAACTCTTTTCCGATCCGGAAATGGATTACCTCAATCAGCTGCCGGATCGAAGCGACGACACTGAGGTTCCCGCCGCGAAGCGGAACTCCAAGGAACTGGTCTCGCGCTTTTTCCGGAAAGTTGATGCCGAAGCCTCGCGCACGGCACCGACCTTCCGGCGTTGGGTGGCGGCCTCGGTCATCATGAACACACTGGCCGCGATTCTCGTGGCGGCGGCGATCGGGTTCGGCGTTCGATCCATCATGCTCGACACCTTCACGTTCATCCTGCTCGGCGCCGCCTTGCTCTCGATCGTCCAAATTAAACGGAGACGCGCGCATCAGAACTGGATTCGCTGTCGAGTGGCCGCGGAAATCTGTCGCTCGGCCCTTGCCACCTGGCACCTCGGGACCATCGGCGCGCCGGTTTGGTTCAGCCATTTGGAGAATTTCCGGCGACTGGCGAAGAGCGTCCGGCTGCTCCAGATGCACGCCGAGGATCCAGCCGCGCTTAGCTTTGCGGAGCGGCGGGAAAATTATCTCGCTCACCGAGTCTCCGACCAGATCCATTACTTCCACCGCCGGAGCAACCGACTAGCCTTCGTGCTAAAGGTTTTCACATCGGGCTTTTGGATCTTTTCCGCGATCGGCATCGGCCGAACGATTTTCGCCGCCCTCTTCCCGATTTCACCGTCCCATCAAATCATGCCGAGCATCGTCCTATCCTTCCTGCCGATCGCCCTCCCTCTCGCGGCCGGGTGCGCGCTTTCGCTGATTTCCATCTTCGATCTCGGGCGGCAACTCGAAAGTTCCCGGGCGATGGAACGCGTGCTGCAGAAAGCACGGTGCCAGATTGAGAAATGCGACAATCTCTCCAGCCTGCGACGCGCCGTGGAAAACACCGAGGACACCTTCGCGGGGGAATTCCTCGAATGGTTCACGCTCTTTAAATTCCCGAGGTTCTATTGATCTCTGTCGTTGAGCGCGAGAGAGCCTACGGCCGTCGTGATCCTTGGATGCCGCGTGTCTTTGTTTGCTTCAGCGAAGCTGTGACGGCTGTGGCACGCGCCGCGATCAAAGCCGGGTCGATCCGCAGTTTCCTGGCGAGCTGGCTCCAACCATTCGCCCCCGCTCGCAGGGTTACGATCTGCTTGAAGCTATTTCCGCTACCGATTGCGAGAGAATTCCCGACGAGCAAGTCACCGTAATTCCATTTGGTAGTCGAACGCTGCTGTTTCAGCGTGCTAACGGGGACCTTCGCTTGCGCGGAAAGAGCGTCCCAGATCGCTGGGCCCTCCCCCATCATGCGCGTCTCCTTGTCCAAGGTGGCCAGAGCCAGGAGGAGAGCGGGCTCTTCCTGCTTTGAAGGTGCGCTGGGCGCAGGAGGCGTCTGGCTCACTCCCGGCCCGCGAGGCATCCCGGGTATGTTGGTCCCGACGTTGACGTTCTGTCCGTTCGCCGGCGGAACAAAAAGGAAGCATGATAACACCGCGGCCACCGCGAGCAGAACGGAGCCGGCTGGCGCGGCCAGTCCCGCGCGATGTCCAAAATGATGAAGTGCACCGAGAGCGCCGCGTTGATTTTCCCTTGTTTCCATTGGCAGCGCATCGTATGCGAAGGCCATAGAGTGTCAATGGCCTAGTGAGAATTACTGGCTAAGGAAAAGCTCGATAGATATCCTGGTTTTTTTCCCAACATCATGAGCGCGAAAGAAAATCCCAAACTGCTGCAAGGCACGCTCGACATGCTCGTCTTAAAAGCGCTGATGCATGGCTCCATGCATGGCTACGGAGTGGCGCGACGGATCGCGCAGCTCGCCGATGACGTGCTGACGGTCGAAGAAGGCTCTCTTTATCCAGCGCTCCATCGGATCGAGCAACAGGGTTGGATCAAGAGCGAGTGGGGCACCTCGGAGAACAACCAGCGCGCGCGTTTTTACAGCCTGACGAGAGCCGGCCGCAAACAGCTCGAAGCGGAGGAAGCCAATTGGGCGCGCCTGTCGTCGGCGGTCACGCGCGTCTTGCGGAGCGCGTAAGCCGGATCTGCCATGAACTGGCTACGGGTAAGCCAAACGCGGGTCCGGGCGATCTGCCGCAAGCGACAAATCGAGGCCGAGATCGCGGCGGAATTGCGTTTCCACGTGGAAATGCGGACTCGAGAAAACATCGCCCGCGGGATGGGAGCGACGGAAGCCTCGCGGTGCGCGCAGCGCCAATTTGGAAACCTCGACTCCATCACCGATGCCTGCCGGGATGTGCGCGGCGGCGGGCTGCTCGAGATTCTCTGGCAGGACCTGCGCTTTGCCGCCCGCATGTTGCGGAAAGACCGTATGTTTACCGCAGTCGCGCTGCTCGTCCTCGCGCTCTCGATCGGCGCGAACACGGCGATCTTCACCGTCGTCAGCCGAATCCTCATGCGCCCGCTGCCGTTTCATGAACCTGGCCGGATCCTTTCCATCTGGAGCAGTAGCGCGGAAAGGCCGATAAGCCGCGTCCGTGTTTCGCTTCCCGATCTAGAAGACTTCCGGGCTCAGAACGAATGGTTCGACTCGGTCGAAGCCTATGCCCGGACTGACTTTGTTCTGAACGGTGAAACGAATGAGGCCTCGCGCGTGCACGGCGCTCGCTGTACAACGGAGCTGTTCCCTCTCCTGGGCGTGCCTGCGGCACTCGGCCGCACCTTCCGTCCGGGCGAGGACGAGGCCGGCGGTCGCGCGGCTGTGATCAGTCACGAGCTTTGGGAACGACGATGGGGAGGAGCGGCCGACATCCTCGGGGCCCCGCTCCACCTTAACGGACGGAAGCACCAGATTGTGGGCGTCATGCCCGCCGGGTTCCGGTTCCCGCTGGAGGGGCAAGCGGTGGAGGTGTGGACGACCGCTGCCGCAGAACGCGAGCGTTTGCCCGACGGCAGCGCTCCGCTTGGTAGCCTGCGATACCACCGCGATTGGCAACTGCTCGGGAGGTTGAAGCCGAATGTCAGCGCAGCCGAGGCGCGAACAGGTCTGACCACGGTGGCCGTGAAGCTCGCGGTGCAGTATCCCGATTCGAATGGCTGGCTGACATCCTGCGACATGGTGCCGCTACTGGCCGACGCAACCGGACCGATCCGTTCTGAACTGCTCCTCCTCCTCGGGGCGGCCTTGTGCGTCCTGGGCGTGGGATGTGCGAACCTCTCGAATCTCTCGCTTGTGCGGACAAGTACCCGGCAGAAAGAGTTCGCCGTCCGCTCGGCATTGGGTGCCGGACGAACAAGGATCCTCCGACAGCTCCTGACCGAAAGTCTCTTGCTCGGCATGATCGGCGGGCTGCTGGGGTTGATCGTAGCTCTAGGGCTCACGCGCTATATCGTTACGATGCTGCCTCCGGGATTTCCGCGTGCCTTCGAGATCACGCCGGATGTGCGAGTGCTCTTCTTTACCGGCCTGGTCACGCTCGCCACCACTTGTTTCTTTGGCTTTGCTCCTGCCTGGCGTTCCGCGCGTGCAGACCTCACTCCGCTCTTCCGTGAGAACAGCCGGGAGTCTACCGCTACAATCCGCGGACGACGCGTGCGCTCCACTCTCGTCGGATGCGAAATCGTGCTGGCGTTCGTGCTCCTGGCAGGCGCGGCCCTTCTGTTGCGCGGTTTCTGGCAACTCCAGAATGTTCCGACAGGCTTCGATGCGGAAAATCTGCTGACCTTTCGGCTCTCGCTCGCCGCGCATAACGATGTGGCAGCGTCTGGGCGCGTTTTGACCTTCTACGAACGACTCTTAGAGCGGGTCGCGAAGCTGGAAGAAATAGAGGCGGCTAGTATCGCTTCCTCTCTGCCGTTGGTCGGCCGACGAAGGGCAGCGGACCTGGAATTTGCCGATCGTCCGGA
>Ga0136617_10006040_pt1 | contig 10831 bp, 6 predicted proteins | sample AntDrymUQ3222106_2_FD_129672 | JGI IMG/M metagenome (GOLD analysis project Ga0136617, IMG submission 129672) | Polar desert sand microbial communities from Dry Valleys, Antarctica - metaG UQ322 (21.06) | ecosystem: Environmental > Terrestrial > Soil > Desert | place: Antarctica: Dry Valley...
CCTTTACGCGCGTGGGCTATTGGGAGGACTCGATTGCCACGAACCTTGCCTCGGCGGCGGCCGCGCGTAAGGCAAACTCCGCGGCCGAAACGCTGCACGCGCTCGATTACCAGGTCTACGCCTATCTGCAGACGGCGCAGGACGCCGCGGCAATACGGGTTCTCGGTGAGCTGCAGACCATCAGGGCGGAGGTCAATACGGCGGAGCAATATGGACTGGTGGGCTTCTATGCCGCGGCGGCGATTCCGGCGCGTGTCGCGCTCGAACGTGCCGCATGGTCGGAGGCAGCCGCGCTCAAGCCCGTGAAGACACCCTTCGCGTTCATCGATGCCACGACACACTTTGCCCGCGCCGTCGGTGCGGCACGCGCCGGACAGCCCGCTGCTGCGTCATTGGACGTGCAGAGGCTCGCCGATCTGCATGCGACGTTGCTCAGCGCGAAGGACGATTACTGGGCATTGCAGGTCGATATTCAACACCGGATCGCGCGGGCCTGGGTCGCATTCGCCCAAGGCCGCCGCGACGAGGCGATCCCGCTGCTCCAGGAAACGGCCACGATGGAGGACGGCACCGATAAATCCGCGGTTTCCCCTGGCCCACTGGCGCCGGCCCGCGAGATGCTGGGCGACATGCTGCTGGAGATGAAGCGTCCCGCCGATGCGCTGAAGGAGCTCGAGGTGGTGATGAAGAAAGAGCCGAACCGCTTCCGCACTCTGTATCTCGCCGTCAAAGCCACGTCGGCGCTTGGCGATACTGTCGCGGCCCGACGGTACGCAAAGCAACTCGACGCGTTGTGCCCGAAGGCTGACGCACCGTTGAGGCCGGAGCTGGCTGAGGTAAGAAAGCTCGCGCGGTAGCGAAAGGCGTTAAGGAAAGGAAGAGTGGTGCGGGGTGGGTCTGTCGGACCCCGCACCGGCTAGCAAGTGCAACTGGGGTCGGACCACCTCACCCGACGCAATTTTCGAAGCCGGACCCGCCCGAAAAAAGATGGCGGTGGGGAATTTCCCACCGCCGTTTGCCGCCCAACTTAACCGCCCGACCTAAAGGTCGGGCGCCTACTTCGCTGCCTGCGACGCGGGGGTCGTCGTCTCGCCCTTCTTCTTGAACATCGGTGCGACGTCGCGCTTGCCGCGGTCGAGGAACGGCACGCCCTTGTCCATCCACTCCGGACGGGGTTTGCCGAGCAGGTAGTGGTCGAAGAACTCGTCCATGTGGACGGTCCAGTGCTTCATGTTGTCGCGGCTGCGCAGCCCATGGCGCTCGCCGTTGTAGTTGAACATGTAGCCTTCCTTGCCGAGCCGCCGCAGGGCAGTGATGAATTCGATCCCCTGGTACCACGGCACCGCGTCGTCTGCATCGTTGTGGATCGTCAGGTACGGCGTCTGCACCTTTTTAACCCAGAAGATTGGCGAGTTCTCGATGAACTGCAGCGGCGCGTCCCACGGCGGCGCGCCGATGCGGCTCTGCGTCTTCTCGTACTGGAACTGCCGCACCATGCCGGAACCCCAGCGGATCCCGCCGTACGCGCTGATCATGTTCGAGACTGACGCGCCCGCCTGAACCGCCGCGAACAGATTCGTGCGGGTGATCAGGTGCGTAATCTGGTAGCCGCCCCACGAGTGCCCCTGGATGCCGATCCGCTTCGGATCGATGTAACCCTGCGCGACGACGGTGTTCACGGCGGGGATGACGCACTTCTCCGCCGCTTCTCCCGGATAGCCGGTCGCATACACGATATCGGGGCGGAGGAGGACGTAGCCGTTGCTGACGTAGCGCGGGATGTTGATGCTCGTGCCCACGTTCGGCGCGTTGTAGCTGTGCAGCCCCTGCGTCAGCTCTTCGTAGATGTAGACCATCAACGGATACTTCTTCGACGGATCGAAGTTCTCCGGCCTGGTGAGAATCGCCCGGAGTTTCTTGCCGTCCGCGTTGATGTAGTCGATCAGCTCGGACTTGCCCCAGACGAATGCGTTCTGCTGCACGCCGACGTTCGAGACCCTCTTCATGTCCTTGAACGTGGTGTCGCTGATATGAAGGTCGGGGAACTCGTCGAATCGTGAGAGCGTGAAGACGACGGTGTCCGTGTGTTTCGCCTTGCTGACCGCGCCGAAGGCCTTGTCGAGCATGACGACCTTCTGCGGCGGCGTCGGCGAGCCGAGATTCGGCAGGCGGTAGAAACCGGTGGCCCGCGTGCGGTCGTCGGTCGCAGACAGCAGGATCGGCTTGTTCGCCGGCACCGTGCGCTCTTCCGGATCGAAAGACCGGTAGCGGAACGTCACTACCGCCTTTCGACCTTCGCCCGCGGTGATGTTCCGCGGCGAAGTACCGTCCGGCTTGATCTCCCAGATGTCGAACTCGTCATACAGGAGGACTGAGCGATCGGCATCCGTCCAGCCGGCGACGCCGTACGGGCCCGGCGCGTTCGGCGTATCGTGCTCTTCCTGCTGGAACCGGACGGTCGGAATGCGCTCGGTGAGGTTGACACGCGTGCCATTCGAGACTCGGTAGGTCAGCCAGTGGCCGGCCTGTTCGTCGAAGTGCAGGAGGTATTGGCCGCCGGGCGACAACAGCCCCTGCGATCCCCAGTGCTTCAGGACCTCCTTGCGGTCTCCTGTCTTGAAGTCGATGACGTAGTAATCGCGGTAGTTCTTGTCCCACGACACTTCCTGACGGTAGGCGAGGTCAGAGGTGCCCACGGCACGTTCCGGGTCTTCCCCGACGGAGACATCCGGAAGATCTGCGGTCGCGAGCTGCACGAATTTCCTGCCAGCGAGGTGAACGACCGCCCGGAAATTCCGCGTCCGCTCGTCGTCGGCGCGCACGCGCTGCATCGGCTGGATGTAGGGGTCCTTCGTGGACCAGAGGTCCACCGCAATCGGCTCCGGAGTCGTGGCGTTGGGATCCGGCACCGGCGCCGCCGGAGGCGAGGTTCCCAGAAACAGCCGCGCACCATCGCGAGAGAAGCGCGGCGCGCCATTCTCGGCGACGACCATCCCTTTGGGTACGCCGGCCGTGGTCGCAGAGACCAGTTCGGACGCTTTCGATTCTCCCGCCTTCCAGTAATACAGGCGATACGGCGCGACTGGCTTGTCGAACTCCGCCTGGTCGCTGAGGAACGCGATCTGCCGGCCCGCATCGTCGAACACAATGGAACGGTAACGTCCCTTTCCGGTGTGAAGCGTGGTGACCAAACCCTCCGGGAGTAGTCGGACGAATGCCCCGTCCTTCGTGGCGTCGTTGGACGACACCGCGTAGGCGAGCAGGGAGCCCTTCTTGTTCCAGACATACTCGGTGACTTCCGGGATGGTGACTTCTTCACCCGTGGCGAGGTTGCGCAGGATCAGGTCCGATCCCGGCTGCTTGCGGTCGCGGGCATTCGCGCCGCCGCGTCCCTGGCCGCCGCCACGTCCGCCGGCAGGGGGTGCCGCGCCGCCACGGCCGCCACGACCGCCGGCCCCCGCCGCGCCGTCGGCGCCACCCGTGCCCTTGTAGTACGCCAGCCACGTGCTGGATTCCTCGGGCAGGCGGAAGCTCCCGACTTTTTCAACGGCGGTCACTTGTCCGGTGGCGAGAGACATGATCCCGAGGCCGGAGCGCGGTTCCTGGCGGCGCTGATTCCCGCGACCACCTTCCGCCACAGGCTGGTTCTCACCGCCGCCTTCGCCCGCCTGCCCGCCGCGTGCGCGGTTCTGCTGCCGTTCGCGCTCTTCGTCCGCTTTGGATTGCGCGATGGTGAAGATCACGACCTTTCCGTCGGCCGTGAACTGCGGTCCGGTCCCGCGCGCGTGCTTGAATTCCTGCGTGCTGCGGAGGTTGCGCACGATCAGCTCGCCATCGTCTCCCTGCGCGGTGACGGCATACGCCAGCCACTGCCCGTCGTCGGACAGCCTCGTTCCCGCGATCGAGCGCCAGGAGTCCATGGCGTCGTAGGTAATGGGCCGCTTTCCGGTGGCGGGCGACTGAGCGCCGAGTGTCCAGTGAAGCGTGAGCAGGGCACTCGCAATCAGGACGAAAGTTCGCGCGTGCGGGCGTCTTTTCATTCGGCTCTCCGTGATCGGATCTTGGGTCGTTCGTTCCGTCGGGGTGTGTCCGGCTGCTACGACGGAACGGCGCACATTATTGCACCGCTACCAGATGCGGACGCGCTCTTTCGGCGCCACAAAAAGCTTATCGCCGGGCTGGACGCCGAACGCCGAATGAAAGGCGTCCAGGTTCACCGCGGCGCCGTTTGCCCGGTGCTCGGCGGGGGCATGGTGGTTGGTGAGCATGGCCTGGCGCAGATACTCGTCGCGCACCACGGTACACCAGAGCTGGGCCCACCGTACGAACAGCCGCTGCTCACCTGTGAACCCGTCGATGACCGGCGGATCCTTCTTCTGAAGCGAAATCCGATACGCCCGAACGGCGACGGCAAGGCCGGCAAGGTCGCCGAGATTCTCGGCGAGCGTCACCTGGCCGTTCAGGCGTTCGTTCGTCCCTGTGCCGTAGCCGCTGAACTGATCGACCAGCAACCGCGCGCGCTGCAGGAAGCTCTGGTGATCAGCCGGCGTCCACCAGTCGAACGCGGCACCTGATCCGTCGTAACGGCGGCCCTGCTGGTCGAACGCATGGCCGATCTCGTGACCCACAACAGCTCCGAGCGCGCCATAGTTCACCGCGTCGTCGGCGTCGGGATCGAACAGCGGCGGCTGCAGCATGGCCGCCGGAAGAATGACTTCGTTCCGCCATGGCAGGTACGTCGCGTTGACCGTCTGGGGCGTCACGAACCAGTGATCGGTTTCGGTGGGTCGCGCCAGCCGCCGCGCGTGATAGGCGTTGTCGAATTTCTGCACGCGTTCGACGTTGCCCATCAGATCATGTGGTCGGACGTCCAGCTGGCTGTAATCCCGCCACCGGCTCGGATGGCCGATGCGCGTTTCGAGCCGATCCAGCTTGGCGAGGGCGTGCCCTCGCGTCGGAGGCGCCATCCAGTCCGCCTCGTTGACGGCCTGGCGATAGGCTTCGAGCAGGTTGCCGACAATTCTCTCGATGCGGTCGCGTGACGCCGGGCGAAAGTGCTTTTCCGCGTAAAGCCGTCCGACCGCGTCCCCCATGTGAGCGCTGACCAGCGACACCGCCTGCTTCCAACGGGCACGCGGTGCGCGCTGGCCGGTGAGGACACGTCCGAAGAACTCGAAGCGGGCTTCGTGAAGCGCCTTGACGCTGAACGGGGAGATCGCGGTGATGTAGCGCGCCGCCAGCCACGCTTTCCAGGTGCGTAACGGGACGTCCTCGACCCGTTTCGCGAAGGCGCTGAAGAAGTCGGGTTGCCCGAGAATGATTACCGCCGCGCGATCGAGCCCTTGCGGTTTGGCCCACGCCGCCCAGTCAAAGCCGGGCATGCGCTCATGCAGCTCACGGAGATTGAACGCCTGCGCATGCGCGAGCGACACGCGGCTGCCGGCCGCCGGCGTCTGCGCGCGGGCGAGCGCGACTTCGAGCTCGAGAACGTTGGCGGCGTCCGCCTCCGGTTCGGCGCGTCCGGTCGCGCGGTAGATCGTCGTGAGGTATGCGACGTAGGCACGGCGAACCGACGCACTGACACTGTCGGTGTCCAGGTAGTACTGCCGGTCCGGCAGCAGGGTTCCCCCCTGCGAGACGTGGATGACGATGCGCCGCGTGTCGCGCGCGTCGACTCCCGCCGATGCCTGAAACGGCCCGCCGCCTCCACCGCTCGAGAGCCGGCCGCACTCGGTCGCGAGCGCCTGCGTCCTGTCAATGGAATCGATGCGCTGCAGAACCGGTTGCACGGTCGCGAGGCCGATCTCCTCGATGCGGCGCTCGTCCATGACGCTGGCGTAGAAGTCGCGGATCTTCCGTTCCGTCGCGTTTCGGCCCGCGAGGTTCTCGATGATCTCGCGCAGGTAGAGCTCGGTCCGATCCGTGAGCTCCGGGAAGGTTCCGTAACTGACACGGTCGGGGGGGATCTGCGTCCGCTGCAGCCAGGCGCCGTTCGCGAATCGATACAGGTCGTCCTGAGGGCGCACGGATCGATCGAGCGAGGAGAGGTCGAGGCCGGACTTCAGCGGTTCCGGGCTCGCGGCGGGCCGGCTCGCCAGAAGGCATAACAACAGCGCCGCAAACGCGCGCGCGATCATCCCCCTGGCTGAACGACCGTAAGGATTCTCTCCGCGACTCTGATCTGACCGACGCGCTGGACGCCCGACGTATTCGGCTGGACGGTGAACTGCATCGAACCATCTCCCTGGGCAAACGTCGGATAGGCAGGAGAGGTGACAGTTATCCAGCTCGCCTCGGAGAGCGCGCTCCACGGGCACGAAAACGCCGGATCCGCGAGCGTCCAGATCGACGTGGCGCCTCCGCCCGCCGCGACGATGACCGACGTGATCTGAGCACCGCCGGCGCGCGGTTCGAGCATGACGGTGTTGCAGGAACCTGTGATCCCGGGCGGTAGCCAGCCGCCGTTGAAGCAGATCCAGGTTGGACCCGGTTGCACCGTCGTGCATGACGACGATGGCGGCGGATCCGGCGGCGGCGGTGTAGGAGTGGTGGTGCAGGCCAAACCCGGAGGCAGCCAGCCACCATTGCAGCAGGTGCCTCCGCCAAGCGAGACGAATGGGTCTGCGGTAGTGCACGCCGTGCCCGATGGGGGCGGGGGAGGCGGCGGGGGCGGCGGCGGTCCGGGCGGTGTCGTCGGTGACCCGCAGGACAGACCCGGGGGCAGCCAGCCGCCATTGCAGCAGGTGCCTCCACCGCGCGAGACAAACGGGTCCGCAGTCGTGCAGGCAATGCCCGATGGGGGCGGCGGCGGAGGCGGCGGGGGGGGCGGCGGCGGGGGGGGTACCGATGCCCCTTCGCAGGCCATCCCTGGCGGCAGCCATCCGCCGTTGCAGCAGGTGCCGCCGCCGAGCGAGACGAATGGATCCGGTGTAGCACACCCCACGCCTGATGGCGGTGGCGGCGGCGTGGCGCCGTCGAACGCAATTCGATAGACCGCGCCGTTGCCGTACGACACCAGGTACAACTCACCGTTCGAATCGACGCCAAAGCTCGACACGCTGGTCGCCCCGGTGCCAAGTTCCGCGGTGTGTTCGGTGACACCCGTCACCGTCGCCTCCCCCGTGCCCGCCGCGACCGACAGTGCGAGCGACCACACCCTGTTTCTGATGATGTCGGCGAAGAAATAGCGCCCCCCGTACCCGGCGCCCAGCGCGTTGCCGCGATAGACGAACCCGCCCGTGATCGAGCGTCCGACGGCGTGCGAGTATTCGTGAATCGGGTCGGTGAGAGGCATGGAGAACGGCGCCAGGGTGAGCACGTTGTCGTGCGCCCCTTCGCGGTTACGCCAGCCGTAATTCCGTCCACCGCGGCCCGCCGGCTCGTAACTGACTTCTTCCCATGCGCCCTGGCCGACGTCCCCGACGATCAGAGCCCCCGTGCCCCCGTGTGCCGGATCGTCAAAGCTGTAACGCCACGGATTGCGGAATCCGAACGCCCAGATTTCAGGAAGCACGCCGCCCTGACCGACAAAGGGGTTGCCCGGCGGCACCGAGTAGCCGGTCGGATGCGTGAGGAGGACCGACACGTCGATCCGCAGCATCTTGCCGAGCAGGGTACCGGGGTTCTGCGCACGGTGGGCGGGATCGTTGCCAGAGCCGCCGTCGCCGAGGCCTACATAGAGGTAGCCGTCCGGCCCGAACATCAGATGGCCGCCGTTGTGGTTCTCGAACGGCTGCACGATATGCGCGAGACCGCCGGGCCACACGAGATCGAAGCGTGTTGCGGGCTCGGCGCGAAGCGGATCGGTTGCGTGCCTCAGAAACCGCGCGATCACGGTGTGCCCTGACGGGTTCGTAAAATTCACGTAGACACGCCGGCTGGTGGCATAGTCCGGGGCGAACGCAAGCCCCAGCAGTCCTCGTTCGCCGCCGGTCACGATCTGTGACGTGAGATTGAGAAAATCCTGATTGAGTAGCACGCCGTTCTGAATGACGCGCACGCGTCCACCCTGCTGCACGACGACTTGTACGTTCGCCTGCGATGGATCCTGTACGAACGCAACCGGCAGCGAGAGCCCGTCCGTGACAAGCTCCGTCCGCAGCTGCGCCAAGGCAGGCTGCGCGAAGCAGGCGACGACGAGACCCGCGGCGACAAGAAATCGGGCAATAGTCATAGACCTCGACCGTAAAGCAACAGGGGGAAGCACGTTTATTATAGGGGCTCCATGCGACCGTGCACGCTTGTTTGCTGTCTCTCGGTCATCGTCGTGACGATGCATTCGCAGACTCGTCCGCGAGCCAGAGATCTCGGAATTGCGCCCGGTTTGTTGGAACCGGGGCCGCAGAACGCGATTACCGACGTCGCCGGTGTGCGCGTCGGTCACACGACTTTGTTGAATGGCGACAACGTGCGTACCGGCGTGACCGCCATCCTTCCGCACGCGGGCAACCTCTTTCAGCGCAAGACTCCGGGGGCCGTGTTCGTCGGCAACGCCTTTGGCAAGCTGGCCGGATCGACGCAGGTCGACGAGCTCGGCACGATCGAATCCCCGATCGTGCTCACGAACACGTTGTCGGTCGGCGCCGCGCTCGAAGCGGTTGTGAGGTGGACGCTCGCACAGCCCGGGAACGAAAACGTCCGTTCGGTGAACGGCCTGGTCGGTGAAACCAACGACGGTGCGCTCAGCGACATTCGGGGGCTGCATGTCACGCGCGAGCATGTGATCGCCGCGATCCTCGACGCTAAAGAGGGTTCTGTCGAGGAGGGAGCGGTCGGAGCGGGCACCGGTACGGTCGCCTTTGGCTGGAAGGGAGGCATCGGGACCTCCTCCCGCCGTATCGCGCAGCCGGGGCAGACCTACACGGTCGGTGCGCTCGTGCAGACTAACTTTGGTGGCAGGCTCACCATCGCGGGCGTGCCGGTCTGGAAGGAACTCTCGCCGCGGCCCTCGGGGGCGCCCGCGGCTCCGCAGGACCCAGCCTTTGCCGACGCGGACGGCTCGTGCATGATCGTCGTCGCCACCGACGCGCCATTGTCGGCGAAGGATCTCAAGCGGGTGGCAGCGCGCGCCATCTTTGCGATGGCGCGCACCGGTTCGACCTACTCCAACGGCAGCGGAGACTTCGCAATCGCATTTTCCACCGCGGCTGCGCCGCCGCCCTCGACGGCCGGGCCACCTGACGTCATCTCTGCCCTGTTCGAGGCGACGCTCGACGCCGTGGAAGAAGCGATCTACAACTCAATGCTCAAGGCGACCGACGTGACCGGCAGCGGCCGCACCATCAGGGCGCTTCCGGTTGACCAGTTGAAGCGCCTGTTACAGACGTACGGACGTCAGACCCCGTGAACATTTACCTGGCCTGCACGGTTCGTGGAGACCGTTGTGCCGTCGCCGTGCTGCGCACGCTCGCGGCCAGGCTCGAGGACGCCGGCCACACTATACTCACGCGCCATCTGCTGGACGACGACGTGGACGGGGCGGAGAGCGTGCTGGGGGACCGTGAAGTCTTCGAGCGCGACATGAACTGGCTTCTCGCCGCGGACGTCATCGTTGCCGAAGCGTCCGGTTCAAGTTACGGTGTCGGTTTTGAAGTCGGATACGTGCTCGGCCGCGCCGACATCAGCCGCCAGCGGGTGCTGCTGCTGTACGATCACGAGCGGCACGGGCGCGTGTCACGGTTGATCTCGGGCAACACGCATCCCGCGTGCACGACATATCCGTACCGCGACGCGGCGGATCTCGTCAGGTTCGTCGAGGTCTTTCTCGCGCCCGTCTCCGGATGTTGAACCCCGCAGCCCTGAAGGGCTGGACGACGAGATGAAGATCAAGGTCACTCGCATTCACGCCGGCGCCAGGCTTCCGCGCTACGAGACCGACGGGTCCGCCGGATTCGACCTCTCAGCGGCCGCCGACGTGACCGTGGACTCAGGCAAGGTGGCGCTCGTGCCTACCGGCCTCGTCATCCAGGTGCCGGAGCGGATGTTCCTGGGCATCTTCGCGCGGAGCAGTACGCCTCTGAAACGGGGCCTGATGATCGCCAACGGCGTCGGCGTCATCGATCCCGATTATTGCGGCCCAACCGACGAAGTGAAGATCGCGGTGATGAACTTCACGGACGAACCGGTCGACGTGAAGGCAGGGGATCGGCTCGCCCAGGGCGTTTTTCTTCAGGCGCCACGGGTCGAGTGGGTCGAGGCCGAGCCGCGTGCCGAAGCCCGCGGCGGATTCGGGGCGACGGGGCGGTGAGTTACTTGACCTTCTTGACGTCGTTCAGCTTCGCCGGCTGATTCGCGAAGTCCTCGATCCCGAGCACGTCTCCGATCAGCCGCAGCCGAGCCGCCAGGAACATCGATCCTTCCCCCTGGCCCGCCGCGTCGAGCTTCAGCTCGATCCACGTCAGCGGGTAATCGCGCGTGACCGACGCGCTGAGACGCTCGAACGCCGTCATCGGCCGGTCCGTCATCAGGATGATTCGCCGTCCGCCCCCTTCCAGCGGGTACTGCCGCGCGTACCGCAGGTCGTAGGCAAGCTGCTGCGGCGTCCCGATTGACCCGACCGACTTGCCGTCCTGCAGCGCGCGCAGCAACGACTCGTTCCCATCCTTCGACAGCATCCGCATCAGGTTCACGTGTTCGTCGTCACCCGTCCAGCGGGTGATGCGAATGGTGACGGGCAGCGCGCCGACCGCGCCGACGTTGCTGATATTGGTGTAGATCGCGCTGAATTCTTCCTGGACGGTTTTCGGCTGCTGATGCGAGGACGCAAGCTGGACGCCGGGGACCGCCTTCTGCTGCTTCTGCAGATCCTTCGCGACGCTTTGCACCTTATCGA
>Ga0136617_10006042_pt1 | contig 10828 bp, 7 predicted proteins | sample AntDrymUQ3222106_2_FD_129672 | JGI IMG/M metagenome (GOLD analysis project Ga0136617, IMG submission 129672) | Polar desert sand microbial communities from Dry Valleys, Antarctica - metaG UQ322 (21.06) | ecosystem: Environmental > Terrestrial > Soil > Desert | place: Antarctica: Dry Valley...
CGCCCATGCGACGTACCCGAAGAACACCAGGCCGACGACGCGCAGGGCCGCCGCGAACCCCAGTCCGTCCACCACCCGGGCCAGCCAGGCCGGGGCCTCGCGGCCCGACCGGTCGGCGTCGTAGCGAGGCTCCCGCCAGGCGATCGCCAGCACCGTGAAGGAGACCACGAGGGCGATGCACGCGCCGACGATCGCGTACGACGCCGGGATCGGCAGATCCTGGGAGCCACCGATCCCGTGAGCGAGGACCACGGCTCAGCGAACCTCGAGCTGCAGCACGACGATCTCCGCCTCGTGCTCCTCGACATCGACGATGCCGGGGGTGTCGACGGTGAAGCTCACCTTCGACTCGCCCCGCGGGAAGGTGATGTACTGCTCGGGCGAGGAGTGCACATGGAACTCACCGGGCCGGTCGGACTCGACGACGATCCGCACCGGCTCACCCGCCGCGACGTCGACGCGCTCACCCTTGGGCTCGATCTCGCCGCCCTCGATCTCGACCTCGAAGGCCCCATCGTCGGGACCGTCGTCCGAACCGCCGTCCGTGGCGTCGTCGGTGGGGTCCTCACTCTGCTCGCCAGTGGGCTCCGCACTGGGAGCTGAGCTCGACTCCCCGGCCGTGCCGGTGCCCTCGTCGGTTGTGTCTCCGCATCCGCTCAGCGCGAGTACGGCGACCGCACCAGCTGCCAGTGCCCTGCGCATCGAGTGTTGCCCCCTGCTTCTCAGGTGTCCCCCGGAGTCCCGGAGGAGCTGACTCTGCCAGAATCACATGCTGGGCAAGCCAAGCACAGGAGAGGGGACACCGGTGGCGGAGCGGCTGCGTGCCGAGGACATGTCCCTGTGGACCGGGGAGTCCGCGAGCGCGCCGATGCACAACGCCACCCTGGAGGTCTTCCGGCCGGGCCCCGACGGCTTCGACTACGACCGGTTGCTGGCGCTGATCGGGGACCGGATCGCCTTCGTCCCGCGCTACCGTCAGCGGATCCGCGGCGTCCCGGGCCGGGTCGCCAACCCGGTGTGGGTCGACGACGAGGACTTCGACCTCACCTTCCACGTGCGCCGCTCCGCCCTGCCCCGACCGGGCTCGATGGCCCAGCTGCGTGAGCTGGTGGCGCGGATCATGTCGCGACGGCTGGACCGGAACCGGCCGCTGTGGGAGGTCTACCTGGTGGAGGGGCTTTCCGACGAGCGGTTCGCGGTGCTGTCGAAGTCCCATCAGATCCTGGTCGACGGGGTCTCGACCGTCGACCTCGGCCAGGTCATCCTCGACGTGGCCCCCGAGCCGCGGGTCACCGGCCCGGACGAGTGGCGGCCCGGCCGCGAGCCGAGGCCGGAGGCGCTGTTCGCCGGCGCGGTCTCGGAGTCCGTTCTCCATCCCAGGCAGGCCGCCGCCACCGTCCTTGAGAACACCGGGAGCGCCGTGCGCCTCGGTGCCTCGGTGGGGCGGCAGGCGCTCTCGGTGGCCAGCTTCCTCACGAGTCGGCGTTCCGCACCTGAGTCGCCCCTCAACGCGACCCTGTCCGAGCAGCGCCGCTTCGTCACGGTGCGCACCGACCTCGAGCGCTACCGACGAGTGCGGGCGGTCCACGGAGGCACCGTCAACGACGTCATCCTCGCCACCATCACCGGAGCACTGCGGATCTGGCTGATGACCCGCGCGGAGGCGATGACCGGCAACGCCCAGATCAAAGCGATGGTGCCGATGAGCGTGATCGACCAGGAGCTCGAGGGGACCTCTTTGGGGAGTGCGGTGACCGGACACCTGCTCAGCCTCCCTGTCGGCGAGCCCAGCCCCGTCGTACGCCTGCACCAGGTCTCCTATGCCCTCAAGGCTCACCACGACACCGGGCGCGCAGTCGCGGCGGATCGGCTTGCCGACGTGGCCGGCTTCGCGCCGACCACCTTCCACGCGCTCGGCTCGCGAGTGGCGGCCAACGAGCCGCGGCGCAGCTTCAACCTCGTCGTCACCAATGTGCCCGGACCGCAGTTCCCGTTGTACGCCGCCGGGGCACCGATGCTGGAGAGCTACCCGGTCCAGCCGCTGCTCCCCGGCCACGCGCTGGCGATCGGCGTCACGTCCTACGACGGCGGGGTCTACTTCGGCTGCACTGCCGACTTCGACGCGCTCCCGGACATCGACGTGCTCGGGCAGTGCATCGAGGAAGCCCTCGACGAGCTCGTCGAGGCCACCAGCGAGTCCCGCCAGAGAGCGCCGAGAGGCCGCAAGAAGTAAGGCGTGTCTGACCATCCCATGGCCTGCTGCGCACCGCCCGGCACGCACGCTGGCGGCGTTGTCGTCACTCACAGGAGGCCCCAGCTGCAGCATCGCTCCTCCGCCTTGTCATCGCACCCCCCGGACGACGCTCGCGACGGCCGAGGATAGTCAGACACGCCTTGGGGACTAGGCCGCCGGTCTGACACGATTGGCCCATGGACGCGATCACCCATGTGCCGAGCCCGGTCAACGAGCCCACCCTCGACCATGCCCCCGGCAGCACGGAGCGGGCCGCGCTCGAAGCCGAGCTCAAGGCGCAGCAGGCACAGCAGCTCGAGCTCACCGCCACCATCGGCGGGACAAAGAGGATGGGTGGCGGTTCGCAGACGCAGGTGGTGGCCCCCCATGACCACCAGCACGTGCTCGGCGTACTGAAGAACTCCACACAGACCGACACGAAGGCTGCCATCGCCGCCGCTGGTGAGGCTGCGCCGGAGTGGCGTGCGATGTCTCTCGACGACCGGGCCGCCGTGCTGCTCAAGGCTGCCGACCTGCTCGCGGGTCCGTGGCGCGCGCGGCTCAACGCGGCCACCATGCTGGGCCAGTCGAAGACCGCGTGGCAGGCGGAGATCGACGCGGCCTGCGAGCTGATCGACTTCTGGCGGTTCAACGTCCACTACGCGAAGCAGATCACCGCCGACCAGCCGATCGCCAACGCGCGCGGGGTGTGGAACCGGTCGGACCACCGCCCGCTCGAGGGTTTCGTCTACGCGATCACGCCGTTCAACTTCACCGCGATTGCCGCCAACCTCCCCACCGCGCCCGCGTTGATGGGCAACACGGTGCTGTGGAAGCCGTCGCCGACCCAGCAGCTCGCGGCGCACGTCACCATGGAGCTCCTCGAGGAGGCGGGGCTGCCGCCCGGAGTGATCAACATGCTGCCCGGTGACGGGATCGACGTGTCCGCGGTCGCGTTGCGGCACCGCGACCTCGCCGGGATCCACTTCACCGGGTCGACGCCGACCTTCCAGCACCTGTGGTCGAGCGTCGGTGAGAACATCGCAAGCTACCGCTCCTACCCGCGCATCGTCGGGGAGACCGGCGGCAAGGACTTCGTGGTCGCCCACCAGTCGGCCGACCCCGACGTGCTCCGGGTGGCGTTGCTGCGCGGTGCCTTCGAGTACCAGGGGCAGAAGTGCTCCGCGGCCTCGCGCGCCTACGTGTCCGCCTCGGTGTGGCAGAAGATGCGCGACGCCTTCCTCGCCGAGGTCGAGTCGCTGAGCATGGGCGATGTCACCGACTTCACCAACTTCATGGGCGCCGTCATCGACGAGCGCGCATTCGCCAAGCACAAGAAGGCGATCACCCGCGCGAAGCGGACGAAGAGTCTCGAGATCGTCGCCGGTGGCCAGGTCGACGACTCGACGGGGTTCTTCGTGCGCCCGACCGTGGTGGAGGGCAGCGACCCCACCGACGCGATGTTCAACACCGAGTACTTCGGGCCGATCCTCGCCGTGCACGTCTTCCCCGATCGCGACTTCCGGTCCGTGGTCGGCCAGATGGAGTCGTTCGCGCCGTACGCCCTGACCGGATCGGTGGTCGCCCAGGACCGGCGGGTCGTCGCCTGGGCCGGCGAGGAGCTGCGCTTCGCGGCCGGCAACTTCTACGTCAACGACAAGCCGACGGGCGCCGTGGTTGGCCAGCAGCCCTTCGGCGGTGCCCGCGCGTCGGGCACCAACGACAAGGCCGGTGCGCCGTCCAACCTGACGCGATGGACTTCCCCCCGGTCGATCAAGGAGACGTTCGACCCGCCGACGGACTACCGCTACCCGCACATGGACTGAGCCGGTGTTGTTGCATCTCGGGTCGCTGCACCCGGTCGAGATGGTCCTGCTGATCCTGGTCGCGGTGGGACCGTTCGTGGTGCTCGCCGTGGTGCTCGTGGTGATCCGTCGTCGCGACGCCGAAGCGGACGCCTCTCCCGCCGACGAGCCTGAGCCCCGCGCGGCGGGCGGCGGGCCCGAGACCTAATGGTGGTTCTCGGCGAGCCAGTTGCGGCCGACCTCCTGCTCGGTGTCCAGCGCGTCGTCGAGAACGTTCCCGATCAGCTTCGCCAGCTTGCCGCCGATCACCGGGATGGCGACCTCGAGGTCTCCCTCCACCACCTCGACGGAGCCTGAGCCGTCGGCAGCGAGTGAGATGGTGCCGGTGAGGCTGCCCGGTCGTCCGGGGATCTCCACGAGGAGCTCGGCGGCTGTCGGCGAGCGCCACTCCTCGGACTGGACCACTCGGGTCTTGTCGCCGACGATCCTCTTGGCCACCGCCGGGATGCCCTGGGTGTTCTGCAGCATATCGATGCGGACCGACATCCCCTCGCCTCGGCGGTCGATCGTCACCTCGTGCGAGATCGTCGCCATGGCCACGCACACCTTTTCGCGGAACACGCGGTCGGCCAGCATCGCGTGCACGACCTCGGGAGCGGCGTCGTACCTCAGCTCGTGGCGGTACTTCATGCGCGCATCATGTCGCACCGTCGCCACGTCGTACGACGGTGGCTACCCTCCAGGTGTGACCACACAGACCCCGACGCACTTCGGCGAGCAGGGCGGCCGGCTGACCTACGGCAGCTACCTGAGGCTCGAGCAGCTGCTCGGGTCCCAACGGCTCGAGTCGGACCCGCCCGCGCACGACGAGCTGTTGTTCATCAGCATTCACCAGGTCTACGAGCTGTGGTTCAAGCAGCTCCTGCACGAGGCCACCGCCGCACGCGACGCGATGCTCGGGGACGCCGGCGCGACCTCCGACGGGCAGCAGCTGTGGTGGGCGCAGCACCTCCTGACGCGGATGCATGTCATCGAGCGCGTGCTCGTGCAGCAGGTGGACGTCCTGGAGACGATGACACCTCAGGACTTCCTGCAGTTCCGGCAGACGCTCGCGCCGGCGAGCGGGTTCCAGTCGGTGCAGTTCCGCGAGCTCGAGTTCCTCTCCGGTGCCAAGGACCCCGCGTTCGTGGACCGGTTCAGGGGGCTGACCGACGTGGAGCGGACCCGCCTCGAGCGGCGCCTCTCCGAGCCGACGTTGTGGGACGCCTTCGTGCACGTGCTCGACCAGCGCGGGCTCCCGGTGTCCACCGAGGAGGAGATCATCGAGTCGGTGCGGCGTGCGGCGCACGACCGGGCCACCCACGCCGACGTGTGGGCGCTCGCGGAGGCGCTGCTCCAGCACGACGAGCTCGCGGCGGCGTGGCGGGCGCGTCATGTGGTCATGGTCGAGCGCATGATCGGAGCCAAGACGGGCACCGGAGGCTCGACCGGCGCCGAGTATCTCCGGACCAGGCTGTCGCTGCGGTTCTTCCCGCTGCTGTGGGATCTCAGGTCCGCTCTGTAAGCCACCTGCGGCGAGCCTGAGCCGATCCTGGGGCGAGTAGTGTCGGACCGGACGACACGGTGCGTGGTCGTCGCATCGCTACCGATTGGTTGGACACCTTGCGCACGACGTTGGAAGACACCAAGGACGAGCTGATTGCCAAGGCGGCGGGTGTCGCGGCAAACCGCAAGAGCTCCTCCGGTCCGCCCGGGACGAGCGTCGCCGAGCTCCTCAAGGCCTACTACCGGCACGTTCCGGCTGAGGACATCGTCGAGCGCAGCGACGTCGACCTGTACGGCGCCGCGATGAGCCAGTACCGGCTGGCGGGCTCTCGGCCCCAGGGCAAGGCGAACATCCGCGTGTTCACCCCCGCGGTCTCCAACCAGGGCTGGGCGGCCGAGGGCCACACCGTCGTCGAGGTCGTCATCGACGACATGCCGTTCCTCGTCGACTCGGTCACGATGTGCCTCAACGAGGGCAGCCGCAACGTGCACGCCGTCATCCACCCGCAGCTGCTGGTCCGCAGGGACGTGGCCGGGAAGCTGTTGGAGCTGCACACCGAGGACAGCGACGGGGTCTCCAGCCGGGATCTTCCCCACGACGTCGTCCGCGAGTCATGGATGCACATCGAGATCGACCGGGAGACCGAGGACGACGCCTTCACCGAGATCGAGACCAACCTCGGCAAAGTGCTGCGCGACGTGCGCGAGGCCGTCGAGGACTGGCAGCGGATGCACACCAAAGCGCTCGAGGTGGTGAAGGACCTCGAGGACAACCCGCCCCCCCTCGAGCAGGAGGAGGTCGACGAGGCGAAGGCCCTGCTGAGCTGGCTCGCCGATGACCACTTCACCTTTCTGGGCTACCGGGAGTACCGCCTCGAGGAGGAGGGCGACGACGAGGTGCTCCGTGCCGTCGCCGGCACCGGCTTCGGCATTCTCCGCGCCGACCAGGACATGTCGCGGTCCTTCGGCAAGCTGCCGCCTCTGGTGAAGGCGAAGGCCCGGGAGAAGGTGCTCCTCGTGCTCGCCAAGGCGAACTCGAAGGCGACCGTCCACCGGCCGGTCTATCTCGACTACGTGGGAGTCAAGACCTTCGACGACGAGTCCGGTGAGGTGGTGGGGGAGCGGCGCTTCCTCGGGTTGTTCAGCTCGGCTGCCTACACCGAGTCGCTGACGCGGATCCCGGTGATCAGGGAGAAGGCGCAGCAGGTGATCGACAACGCCGGCTTCGACCCGCACAGCCACACCGGCAAGGCGCTGATGGACGTGCTGGAGACCTACCCGCGTGACGAGCTGTTCCAGACACCGGTCGAGGAGCTGGCCCCGGTGGCTGAGGCCGTGATGCACACCAGGGAGCGGCGCGCCCTGCGGCTCTTCATCCGCCGCGACACCTATGGCCGCTACCTGTCGTGCCTGATCTACCTGCCCCGTGACCGGTACACGACCCCGGTCCGCGAGCGCATGGCGTCGATCCTGAAGTCCGAGCTGGGCGGCGACTCGCTCGACTACACCGCGCGGGTCGGGGAGTCATTCCTCGCGCGCCTGCACTACGTGGTGCGTCCGGGCACGGGCGAGCTGGTCGACGACTATGACCAGGCGGGCCTCGAACGCCGGCTGGCGGAGGCCGCGCGTTCCTGGCGGGACGACTGCATCTCCGCGGTGCACCACGAGTTCGGCGAGGAGCGCGGCGCCCGGATGGCACGCACCTACGCCGACTCGTTTCCCGAGGCCTACAAGGAGGACTACCCGGCTCGCACGGCCGCGCTGGACCTCGCTCAGCTGGAGGCCATCGAAGGTGACGAGGGGATGTCGCTGTCCCTCTACGAGCCGGTGGATGCCGATCCCGGAGAGGCGCGGCTCAAGGTCTTCCGGATCGGCACGCCCCTGTCGTTGAGCCAGGTGCTCCCGGTGCTGTCGACCATGGGCGTCGAGGTGATCGACGAGCGGCCGTACACGCTCGAGGGCCTGGCCCGCCCGTCCTACATCTACGACTTCGGGCTGCGCTACAGCAGGAGTCTCCCCTCGAGTGGGCGTGAGCTCTTCCAGGAGACGGTGACCGCGGTCTGGAACGGCCTCAACGAGAGTGACGGTTTCAACACGCTCGTGCTGGCCGCCGGGCTCACCTGGCGACAGGTCTCGGTGCTGCGCGCCTACGCGAAGTACATGCGTCAGGGCGGCACGCCGTTCGCCCTCGACTACATCGAGAACGCGTTGTGCGGCAATGTCGACATCACCCGCCTGCTGATGAAGCTGTTCGAGACGCGCTTCGCCCCGGGGGAGGACGGCGACCTCACGGCGGACAGCAAGGCCCGGGTCACCGAGATGGACAAGGTCGAGGGGCGGATCGCGAAGGCGCTCGACGACGTGACGAGCCTCGACCAGGACAGGATCCTGCGGTCCTACCTCGCGGTGGTCAAGGCGACGCTGCGGACGAACTACTTCCAGCCCGAGAAGACCAGTACGTCGGCGGCGCCGTACCTCTCTCTCAAGCTCGAGCCGAGCGCGATCCCCGACCTGCCGGAGCCGCGACCGCGCTACGAGATCTTCGTGTACTCGCCGCGGGTCGAGGGGGTCCACCTCCGTTTCGGGGCAGTTGCACGTGGAGGACTGCGCTGGTCGGACCGTCGCGACGACTTCCGCACCGAGGTCCTCGGCCTGGTGAAGGCGCAGATGGTGAAGAACACCGTGATCGTCCCGGTGGGCGCGAAGGGCGGGTTCTTCTGCAAGCAGCTGCCCGACCCCGGCGACCGCGAGGCGTGGATGGACGAGGGGATCGACTGCTACAAGACCTTCATCTCCGGTCTGCTCGACGTGACAGACAACCTGGTCGGCGGCGAGACCGTCCCGCCGGATGCGGTCGTGCGACACGACGGCGACGACTCCTACCTGGTGGTCGCCGCCGACAAGGGCACGGCGACCTTCTCCGACATCGCCAACGAGGTCTCGCAGGCCTACGGCTTCTGGCTCGGCGACGCGTTCGCCTCGGGCGGCTCGGCGGGCTACGACCACAAGGCCATGGGGATCACCGCACGCGGCGCGTGGGTCAGCGTGCAGCGTCACTTCCGGGAGATGGGCGTCGACTGCCAGGAGGAGGACTTCACCTGCGTCGGGATCGGGGACATGTCCGGTGACGTCTTCGGCAACGGCATGCTGCTCTCGGAGCACACCCGGTTGGTGGCGGCCTTCGACCACCGCGACATCTTTCTCGACCCCGACCCGGACCCGGAGGCCTCGTTCGCGGAGCGGCGCAGGCTCTTCGAGACGCCGCGCTCGACGTGGCACGACTACTCCGAGGAGCTGATCTCCAAGGGCGGCGGCGTCTACTCGCGCAGCAAGAAGTCGATCCCGGTCTCGTCCCAGGTGCGGGAGCTGCTGGGGCTCGACGACGACGTCGAGGCGCTGCCCCCCTCCGACCTGCTGCGCGCGGTGCTGACCGCCGAGGTCGACCTGCTGTGGAACGGCGGCATCGGCACCTACGTCAAGAGCGAGAACGAGTCGAACGCCGAGGTCGGCGACAAGGCCAACGACCCGATTCGGGTCGACGGGAGCCAGCTGCGCTGCCGGTGCGTGGGGGAGGGAGGCAACCTCGGGCTCACCCAGCGCGGGCGGATCGAGTTCGCCGTCAACGGCGGGCGGATCAACACCGACTTCATCGACAACTCCGCCGGGGTGGACACCTCCGACACCGAGGTGAACATCAAGATCCTGCTCGACGAGGTCGTCAACAAGGGCGACCTCACCGTCAAGCAGCGCAACGACCTGCTCTCGTCGATGACCGACCAGGTCGCGGAGCTGGTCCTCGAGGACAACTACGAGCAGAACCTCGCACTGGCCAACGCACAGGCACAGTCCGACGCGCTGCTCCACGTGCAGGAGGAATGGATCAGGCGGCTCGAGCGGCAGGGACTGCTCAACCGCGAGCTCGAGTTCCTGCCCACGCGCAAGCAGATGGCCGACCGCATCGAGCGCAACCTCGGCCTGACCGCGCCGGAGTCCTCGGTGCTGCTGGCCTACACCAAGATCGTGCTGGCCGACGAGCTGATCGAGACCGAGCTGGCGGACGACCCCTTCCTGCGCAACGAGCTGTTCGCCTACTTCCCGGCGAAGATGCGCCAGAAGTACCGCGAGCAGATGGAGGCGCACCCGCTGCGTCGCGAGATCATCGTGACCCAGATCGTCAACTCGCTGATCAACGGCGCGGGAATCACGTACTTCCACCGGCTCTCGAGCGAGACGGGGGCGCCGGCCGTCGAGGTGGCTCGGGCGAACCTCCTGGCGCGGGAGGTCTTCGGCTCGCGTGCGCTCATCGACGAGATCGCGTCGTGGGACAACAAGCTCGACGCCTCGCTGCAGACGGTGATGCGCATCGAGGCGCGCACGCTGGTCGAGCGCGGGTCACGCTGGCTGCTGAACAACCGGCGCCCGCCCCTGGACAGCGAGTCGATCGTCGACGCCTTCGCCGTGCCCACGCAGAAGGTGATGGCCGCGCTGCCCGACCTGCTCACCGGCCGAGAGGTCGACGCCTACGAGAAGCGCCGTGACTCGCTGACTGCAGAGGGGGTCGAGAAAGACCTCGCCGCGCGGATCGCGGCGCTGCAGCCCGCCTACGCCATCCTCGGCGTGGTGGACACCTCCCGTCGTGACGACCTGGACCCGCTCGAGGTGGCCAGGCTGCACTTCACCCTCGGCGAGCGGCTGGGCCTGCCCGCCGTGGTCACCCAGATCCTCGCGCTGCCGCGACTGGACCGGTGGCAGACGATGGCGCGCGCGGCGCTCCGCGACGACCTGCACGGCGTGCACGCCCAGCTCACCGCCCAGGTGCTCGCCACCACCTCGGCCGATGATCCCGCGCCGGTGCGGATCGCGGACTGGGAGGAGCATGACGAGGCGGCCGTAAGCCGGGCCGCCGAGACCCTCAGTGAGATCTGCTCGGAGGACCGTGCCGACCTCGCGAGGCTCTCGGTCGGGCTCCGCGTGGTCCGGTCCCTGCTCGCAACCCCGTAGGTGGTCAGGCCGGGGCGGGTTCCTTGGCGGTGTCGCTCTCGGGCCGGGGGCGTCCTCGGCGGTCAGCGGCGCCGCGATGCTCTCGAGAGACTGACCCTCCGCCTTCACGCCGAGCACGATCTCCACGATTCCCCCAGCGACCATCAACGCAGCGCCGATGAAGTAGCCCAGGGCGATCGCGCTGATGCCCTCGCCGCCGGTGGTGGCGTCCTCGATCAGCTTGCCGAACAGCAGCGGACCGGCG
>Ga0136617_10006043_pt1 | contig 10827 bp, 9 predicted proteins | sample AntDrymUQ3222106_2_FD_129672 | JGI IMG/M metagenome (GOLD analysis project Ga0136617, IMG submission 129672) | Polar desert sand microbial communities from Dry Valleys, Antarctica - metaG UQ322 (21.06) | ecosystem: Environmental > Terrestrial > Soil > Desert | place: Antarctica: Dry Valley...
AGGTCGTGATGTAGCCCTCGTAGTTGCGCAGAACGATCTTGTGGTCGGAGTAGCTGATGAGGTAGTTGGGCATGACCGGGATCTTGCCGCCGCCGCCGGGCGCATCGATGACATAGGTGGGCACGGCGTAGCCGCTGGTGTGGCCGCGCAGCCCCTCGATGATCTCCAGGCCCTTGCCCGCCGGCGTCCGGAAGTGTCCGGAGCCCTCGACCAGGTCGCACTGGTACAGGTAGTAGGGGCGTATGCGGTTCTCGACCAGCTTGTGCACCAGCTCGCGCTGGATGTTGACGCAGTCGTTGACGCCCGCCAGCAGCACGCTCTGGTTACCCACCGGCAGCCCGGCGCGCGTCAGCCGGTCGACCGCCCGTGAGACCTCCGGGGTGATCTCCTGGGCATGGTTGAAGTGCAGGTTGATCCAGAGCGGGTGGTACTTGCTCATCATCTGACACAGCTCATCGTCGATGCGCTGCGGCAGGAAGACCGGCACGCGCGAGCCGATGCGCACGATCTCGATGTGCGGGATCTCGCGCAGCCCGCGCAGGATCGACTCGAACAGCTTCGGCGCCAGGGTCAGGCCATCGCCGCCGCTGATGAGCACGTCCCGCACCTGCGGCGTGCGGCGCAGGTAGTCGAGCTGTGCCTCGTGGTCCTTGCGGTTGAAGTTCTGGGTCGGGTCGCCCACGATCCGCGAGCGGGTGCAGTAGCGGCAGTAGGAAGCGCACTGCGTGGTCACCAACATCAGCACACGGTCGGGATAGCGGTGCACCAGGCCGGGCACCGGGGAGTGACGGTCCTCCGCCAGGGAGTCCTCCATCATCGCCGTGAAGGCCTGCTGCTCCCGACCGAGCGGGATGACCTGGCGGCGGATGGGATCGGCCGGATCGTCGGGGTCGATGAGGCTGATGAAGTAGGGCGTGATATCGACGCGGAACTTGTCCGGCGCGGAGAGGCCCTCGCGCTCCTCATCGGTGAGGTTCAGGACCTCTTCTATCTCGTGCAGCTCGTTGACGCGGTGGGAAAGCTGCCAGCGCCAGTCGTCCCACTTCTCGTCGGGCACATCGGCCCATCTTGGCGCGCGGCGGCTCACCGCCGGGCGGCCGTCCGACCCGAGCGCCCGGGCCGGGTCGCGCCGGTTGACGAACGGCGCCTCCGCCGCCTGGCTCACGGTTCGCTCCACGACGCGCTGACTCCTTTGGCCGATGCATAGACTCTATGCAGACTGGATGAAGCGGGATGATACCGCGGCCAGCACGGGGGCGATCCGGCAGGCGGACGAACCGTGGCAGGCGGACGGGCCAGCGGGTCGCGTTTGCTAGACTCCGGCGCGATGGCACGGCTTCAGCACATGGGCGTCGTTTTCGCCTTCCTCCTCACGGGCGTGGTGCTCGTGTCGCTATACGCGGGCTTCCAGTCGGCGATCGGTCAGCCCGTGGCCCTGCTCATCGGCGTGCTCATGGGTGGCGTCATGATCGCGGTCCTCCTGCGCATCGCCCTCGTCCCCGAGCGACGCTACACGGGCTGGGTGCGCACGGTCACCAACAAGAACGCTCGGTATCTCTTCGGTTTCCTGCTGGTCGCGTGGATCGCCTCGATGGGCTTCCTGGCCAGCCTCAACCTGCCGGCGAACACGGTCGGCGGGCCTGCGCTCATCGGGCTCTTCGCGGGCTTCTTCATCTTCATGGGCTTCATCTGGGCGGTCATCAGCGAGTGACCGGCATCCGCCCGTGACCGGTACCCGATGGCCGGCGGCCGGCGAGCGCGGGCAGGGCCTCGTGGAGTACGGCCTCATCGTCGCGCTCATCGCCATCGTCACGCTCGTAGCGCTCCTCTTCCTGAGCAGCCAGGTCAGCTCCATCCTCTCGGCCATCGCCGACCAGATCTGACCGGCGGGCAGCGTGCGGACGGTCAAGGTCGCTTGGGACGGTGAGGCAGAGCGCTTCACGGCGAGCGGCTCACATCCTGGCCAGACCATCAGCGTCAACGCGCCACACGAACCGGCCAGCGACCACCCGGCCACCGGGTTCAGCGCCTCGGAGCTCATCCTTGCCGGCGTGGGGTCGTGTGCCGCCTGGGACATCGTGGAGATCATGCACAAGGGCCGCCAGGACGTCACGGGCATCGACGTCCGCGTGGAGGGGACGCAGGACCCCGAAAGACCGTGGCCGTATCGCTCGATCGTCCTGCACTTCACCATCCGCGGGCGAGGCGTGAGCGAAACGGCTGTGGAACGGGCCGTCGCGCTATCCACGGACCGTTACTGCTCGGCCATCGCCACGGTGCGCGGCGTTGCCGAGATCGCCACCAGCTTCGAGGTCGTGAAGGGCGAAGACGCCGCGACCTGACGACACTCCCGCCACCAGGACTTCGACCCCTCGTCAAATGACCCTCTTCCAACGCCTCGGCCGACTCTGCGCTCGCCAACGTTGGCGGGTGGTGGCCGTCTGGGCGGTGCTGGCCCTGGCCGCTCTGCCGCTGGCACCCCAGGCGCCGGGCGCGCTGAGTCCGGGCGGATTCTCACTGGACGACCTGGAGGCGGCGCAGGCGCGACGGACGCTCGAGTCGGAGATCGGCCTGCCGCCCTCCGCGCTGGTCATCGTGGTCCGATCGGAGACCGACGCAAGAGCCGGCGACCCGGACTTCGAGCTGAGCGTGGCCACGGCGCTGGCCGGAGTCGCGACAGCCGAGCACGTGACCGGCGTGCTGCCCCACACGCTGGCCCCGAACCAGGTCAGCGAGGACGGCCGGACGGTCTATCAACTGGTCTCGCTGGACCTGCCGCCGGACGCATCACCTGACGCCATACGTCCCGTGGAGGCGGCCATCCGGGACGTGCCCGGCTACACCACGCTCCTGGCCGGCGGGCCGGCCTTCTACGGCGACATCCAGACCGTCAGCGAGCAAGACCTCCAGCGCAGCGAGCTCATCGGCCTGCCGCTGGCGGCCGTTGCCCTGCTGGTCGTCTTCGGCAGCGTGGTGGCGGCCGGAGTGCCCATCGTGGTGGGCGGCCTCGCCGTGCTGATCGCGCTGGCGGTCATCTTCCTGATCGCGTCAGTGACGCCGATGAGCATCTTCGTGCTGAACCTGGCCACGCTGCTCGGCTTCGGGCTGGGCGTGGACTACGCGCTGCTGCTCTCCAGCCGCTTCCGCGAGGAGCTGGCGCGCGGCAACGGCGGCCGCCTGCCGGACGGCTCGACCGACCAAGCCGCCGTGGAGGCGGCGGTCGTGGCCACGGTGGGCACCGCCGGCCGGGCGGCGTTCTTCAGCGGCATCACGGTCCTGCTGGGTCTCATCGGCCTGATCCTGTTCGACTTCATGGTCCTGCGCTCCGTCGGTGTGGCGGGCGCCGTCGTGGTGGCCTTCGCCGTGATCGCGGCGGTCACGCTGCTGCCCGCCGTGCTGTCCATCATCGGGCCGCGCATCGACTCGCTGCGCCTGCCGCGCCTCCGCCGCGCTGCCCCCAAGGATGTGCCGCGCGAGTCCGGCACGGGCACCACCCGTCCCGGCGGTTGGGCGCGGCTCGCTCGCTGGGTGATGGACCGACCGGTGCAGGTCTTCCTGCCCACGCTGGGACTGCTCATCGTCCTGGGGCTGCCCTTCCTGCATGTGCGATTCAACGCGCCGGACGCCACGATCTTGCCCGCCGACGTGCCCTCGCGTCAGGCCTACGACCTCCTGGTCGAGGAGTTCCAGGAGGGCGAGTTCGCGCCGCTGCTGCTGGCCGTGCGTACTCAAGGTGCGGCGACCACGCCGGAGAACGTGGGTGCGCTGTACGACTACTCACGGCTTATCGCGGCCGATCCACGCGTGGCGCGGGTGGATTCGATCGTGGACATCGACCCTCGGCTGGACCGCCAGCAATATCAGCTGATCCTCTCCAACGCGGCCGGCCCCGCCGACCGCTACGTGGCCGACCGCCTGAGGCGCACCACGAGCGGCGACCTAACCACGTTCAGCGTGGTCACCTGGTACGGGCCGAACCGGACGGAGGCGCGTGCCCTGGTCGACGCGCTGCGCGATCCGGGCTCAGCGCTGGCCCCTCCGGCGGGCATACAGGTGCTGGTAGGGGGTGGTGCGGCGGAGGTCAAGGACGTGGTCGACCGGATCGGAGCGGACTTCCCGCGCAGCGCCATCTTCATCCTCATCTCGACCTACCTGGTCCTGTTCATGCTGCTTCGCTCGGTGGTGCTGCCGCTCAAGGCGCTGATCATCAACGCGCTGTCCATCCTGGCCTCTTTCGGCGCGCTGGTCTGGATCTTCCAGGACGGGAACCTCTCCGCTTTGCTCGGCTTCCAGCCGCTGGGTTTCGTGGAGACGACCCTGCCGGTGATCCTCTTCTGCGTGCTGTTCGGGCTCTCCATGGATTACGAGGTGTTCCTGCTCTCGCGCATGAAGGAGGCCTACGACCGCACCGGGGATAACCGCGAGGCCGTGGCCCAGGGGCTGGAGCGGAGCGGCCGGATCGTCACGTCGGCGGCGCTGATCGTGGTGGTCGTGGCCGGCTCGTTCGCCTTCGCGGAGGTCGTGCTCATCAAGGCGGTGGGGCTGGGCGTGGCCATCGCCGTGGCACTCGACGCGACGATCGTTCGGGCGCTTCTGGTGCCTTCCACGATGCGACTGCTGGGCGACCGCAACTGGTGGATGCCGGCGCGACTGCGCCGCTGGATCGGGACCCGCCTGCCGGTCATCGAAGGTGCCGCCTTCGGGGGGACGGCGCTTCAGGCGCTGGTCCTGTCCGTGGTGGCCGCGTTGCTGCTGGCGGGATGCTCGCCGTCCGGCCGCCTGCTGGCCAACGAGCCGGTCGTGCCGGCTCCGGTGCCGGTGCCCACGCCGGCCGTCAACCCCGTGCCTGATCCGCAGGCGGTGGTCCTGCCGCGGGACGACGGCACGCACGATGAGCTCACCGAGTGGTGGTACTACACCGGCCATCTGAGCGCAGAGGACGGACGCAGCTTCGGCTTCGAGTACGTCATCTTCCGGGCGGAGCGAGGCGCCTTTCCCGTGGCCTGGGCGTCTCACCTGGCCGTCACCGACGAGGATGGCGACCGCTTCCTCTACGACCAGCGCAGCGAGATCGGTCCCCAGGTCGACCGATCCCGAGGGGCTGCGCCCTTCGATGCTTCGGGCTCCATCCTGGATCTGGCGATCCGCGGGGAGGTCGGGCCGGGGATCCCCGCTGCCGACGCCGTGCCCTGGACGATGTCCGGTGGCGACGGACAGGACCAGCTGTCCGCTCTGGGCAGGACCGGCGGCGCTGACTTCGGGTTGGACCTCGCGCTGGACGACGCGGACCGCTCCATCGCGCTCCACGACCAAGACGGCTACATCGATTTCGGGCCGGCCGGCGGCTCCTATTACTACTCGCGGACGAAGATGGACGCCGCCGGCACCTTGTACCTGGACGGGCAGGAGCTGGCGGTGGAAGGCAGCGCCTGGTTCGATCATCAATGGGGCGACTTCATCGCCGTGGGCGCCGGCGGCTGGGACTGGTTCGCGGTCAACCTTGACGACGGCACGGACTTCACGCTCTCGCTTGTGCGCGACGCGGAAGGCGGCTATCCGCTGGTCTACGGCACGCTGGGCCGGCCCGGCGGCGAGGTGGAGCATCTGCCGCGCGACGCGTTCAGCGTGACCGTCACCGACGACTGGACGTCCGGGGCGACCGGTGCCACCTACCCGGCCGGCTGGCGCATCGAGATGCCCGCCGAGGGTCTGGTGGTGGATCTCGCGCCCACCGTGGCGGCGCAGGAGCTCGACACACGGCCCACCACGGGCGTGGTCTACTGGGAGGGATCGCAAGTGGTCACTGCCACGCGCGACGAAGTGCCGCTCGGCGGCGAGGCGTACGTGGAGCTGACGGGCTATGGCCCGGGACCCAGCTCCCAGGCGCCGTGATCCCGGGGGCCGAAGCGCCGCGAGGGGGCCATGACCAGCGAAGAGCGATACGGGATCACGGACCGTGACGATCCATCGGATGCTGATCCGGATCCAGCGACCGAGACCGGCGGCGGCGCCTGGGACCTGGAAGCGGAACCGGCCGGTCGCACTCTGGCGCCCGCCGCTGATGGGCCGGTACCCGGCGTGCGTCATGCGGAGCTTCCCCTCCGTGCCGCGGCCTTCGCGTTGGACGCCGTCCTGGTCATCGCCGCCACGGACTACACCTTCCGGTCCGCCTACAGCCTGATCTTGAGCTTGGTCCCGTTCCCCTCGGGCCCCGAGACTCCGCTCGCGCAAGGCGCCATCATCGTGGCGCTGCTTGCAATAGTTGCCGCTCAGGCCGTGGCCATGACGTACCTCATCCGCGTCTTTCGTGCCACGCCCGGGCAGATGGCTCTCGGCCTCTTCACGCTGTCCCGCCGCCATGGTCGAGCCTTGTCTCCGTACGGAGCCTTCGTCAGGTGGCTGCTCGTCTTTGCCCCACTCCCGATCCTCGCGGCCGGCCCCCTGGTGATCAGCGTCATCTCCCAGGCGTTCGCGTTCGGCGGGCGGCCGCCCGCCGACTGGCTGGCAGCAGCCACGACCGTGACACAGATCGCTCCCGTCGCCTGGTTCCTGTTGCTGACCGTTTCGGTGCTCCTCGACGAGCATGGTCGAGGGCTCCACGACCACCTGAGCGGAAGCGTCGTGGTGCGCCGAGAGGGCCCGCCCAGCTGAGCCGCGGTTAAGGGGATGAGCGGCTCGCCTTGCCGGGTGGAGCGTCACGTCAGGTGGGATCGTCACATGCGGAAGGCGTCCGTGGATATGTCGGACCTGACCGGCTTCCCGCGTCCTACGGTTCGGGGCGGCGGTAAGTGATGAGGTGATGCCCGGGGGGACATCAGCCGGGGCTGGCACCGTCGGTCAGGTCGGTCACCACGCACCGGCCGACCGTCACTTACGACCGCCCCCGTCCGTAAACGGCGTTCGAGAAGCTCACGGCTCAGGACTCGGCGGTCGGTGCGCTCGCCCAGCGAGCGAAGTGACCGGTCCAGGGGTCGGAGTGGGTCGGTCGGCGGTCGGTACGCTCGCCCAGCGAGCGAGCCTGCATACACCTGGGTACGCCTGCCCGGCCCGGACCGTCAGCGGCTCGTGACCAGGTACAGCGCCAGCGCCGCAGCGCCGGCCACGATGGCCCCGGTCAGGAAGAGGTGCGCAAGGAGCGACGTGCGGTAGGTCGCCGTGTCGATCTCGCGTTCGGTCCGCAGGTAGCGTTGGAGCCCCACGCCAGACAGAGCCGCGCCGAGCAGGATGAGGACCAGCCCCAGCAGCGCTGAGACGCCGCTGTCGGCCGAGTCGAAGGCGAACCGATCGACCAGGAACCCGAGACCGACCACGGTCAGAGCGGTGCGCTGCCAGGCGAGGAGGGTGCGCTCGTTGGCGAGGTGGTCACGGATGGCCGCCTCGGGCAGCGTTCGTCGGTCGGGCGGCCGTCCGGACCCGGCGTCCTCCGCGGGTCGGTTCACCCCGCGATGAGCTCGCCGCCGTCGACACCGATGACGTTGCCGGTCAGCCAGTGAGTGCCCTCCCGCGAGAGCGCCGTGATCGCCCGCGACACGTCTTCCACGGTGGTCATGCGCCCGGACGGGTTCTTGGCGGTGGCATGTGCGATGAGAGCGTCGCGTTCGGGGATCTGCATCAGCGCGGGCGTCTGGGTCACGCCGGCGCGGATCGCGTTCACGGTCACGCCCGCCTCCAGCCTCCCGAACTCCATGGCCAACTGGCGGCAATGCGATTCCAGCGCCGTCTTGGCCGCACTGACCGCTCCGTATGAGGCGATCATCCGGGTCGAGCCCTCGCTGGTCATGGCGTAGATCTTGGATCCCTGATCGAACATGCCCGCGCGCCAGACGTCCTGCGCCCAATAGACCAGGCTGTGGGCCATGACGTCCAGGGTCATGTCCATGTTCTTGCGGTTGATGGCCGCGCCGGGATCCAGGGAGAGGAACGGCTTCAAGGTCCCGAATGCCAGCGAGTGCATCATCACCCTCACGTAGGGGGACCGCTCCGCCGCCCGCCGTCCGGCGAAGGCCTTCCCCAGCTGCGCCACGACGGAGGCGCGCTGCTCGTCGTCCGCGGCGTTGCCGTTGAAGAAGAGCGCCCGCCGTCCGTGCGCTTCGATCCTCCGCTTGAGCTCGTCCACCCGCTGCTGACCGGCTCGACGGTCAAGGTGGACGCCCGCGATGTCGTAGCCGTCTGCGGCCAATGCGAGCGCCGTCGCCTCCCCGAAGCCGCTGCTGGCGCCCAGGATCAGCGCCCACGGCTCGCGGTGGTCGACCATCGTCATCGTCTCCTTCTCCCTTAGGGCCCGCCGGTCAGTCTAGACGCTGCCGGTTGCCCGCAGGCGCTCGATCTCCGGTGCCGTGTAGCCCAGCTCGGTGAGCAGCTCATCGGTGTGCTGGCCCAGGAGGGGTGGCGGCCGGCGGATGGTGCCCGGTGTCGCGGCGAGCTTGAAGGGGATGCCCGTGAGGCGCAGCTCACCGGCGCTGGGATGCTCGACCCGGGCGACCATCTCCCGAGCCAGCACCTGGGTATCGCTGAACACCTCCGCCAGGTCACGGACAGGGCCGCAGGGCACCTCTGCCGCCGTGAGCGACTCCAGCCAGGCCGACGACGGCCGAGTGGCGAAGCGGCGCAGGAGGAGTTCGCGCAGGGCGTCGCGGTGGCGCACCCGCACGGTGTTCGTGGCGAATCGGGGGTCCGCCGCCAGCTCCGGCGTCCCCAGCGCGTCGCAGAAGCGCTGCCACTGGCGCTCGGAGCCGACAGCCACCGCGATCTGGCCGTCTGACGTGGGAAAGGTCTCGTACGGGGTGATGTTGGGATGACGATTACCCAGGCGGCCGGGCACGGTTCCGCCGATCAGGTGATTGGCGGCCTGGTTGATGAGCGCGGCGATGCTGGAATCCAGGAGGGAGAGATCGATGCGCTGTCCGCGGCCGGTCCGCTCCGCCTCGCGCAGCGCAGCCAGCACGGCCACGGCGCCCAACATCCCGGTGGTCAGGTCGGCCACGGCCACACCGACCTTGGTCGGCTCGCCACCAGCCTCATCGGGCTGACCGGTGATGGACATGAGGCCCGACGCTGCTTGGATGATGAAGTCGAAGCCGGGCTTCCCGGCGTCCGGGCCGCTCGGTCCGTAGCCCGTGATGGACAGCCTCACCAGTCGCGGGTTGATCCGCTCGAGCTCCTCGTCGGGGAAGCCCAGGCGGTCCAGGCCGCCGGAGCGCTGATTCTCGACCAGCACGTCACTGCGTTCCAGCAAGCGTTGGAGGACCTGGCGTGCCTCGGCCTGCTTGAGGTCCAGGCGCAGGCCGCGCTTGTTCCGGTTGATGGAGAGGTAGTAGCCCGACTCACCGGGATAGCCCGCATCGGCGCGTGGATCGTCCGGCGGGTAGGCCACGCCCGGCTCCGGCGCGCCTGCGTACGGGGGCCCGTAAAGGCGCGTGGGGTCACCGCTCGGCGGCTCGATCTTGGTGACGTCCGCGCCCAGATCGGCCAGGAGCATCGTGCAGTAGGGACCGGCCAGGACCGTGGACAAGTCGCAGATGCGGACCCCGGCCAAGGGCCCAGGGCCGCTGGGGGCGTGGCCATCGCCGGGGACGTGAAGATCGCCGGGGACGTGGGGATCAGGGGGCGTGATCGGCACGCGCCAAGGCTAGCCGCTGGGACGGCCCGTATCATCGGCGCGATGCACAGGTGACCAGCCCACGTTCGGCATTCGACCGCGTCCGGCGGCTGGGACGCGGACCCGGCCCGGCCGCCGGGGCTGACCGGCCGGCCTCCCTGTCCCGTGACGAACCAGCGGCCGTACCCGCGGGTTGGCAGGTGAGCGCGCCCGACTTCGTGGGCGTGGGCACGGCACGCTCCGGCACGACCTGGTGGGACGAGCTGATCCATGCCCATCCCGATGTGTACCGCGCCCCGGGCGTGCCCAAGGAGGTGCATTTCTTCGATCGCTACTGGGACGGCTCCTGGGCGGATGCCGACTTCGCGCGTTACCACGCCTCCTTCGCGCGGCCGGCCGGTGGGCTGGCCGGTGAGTGGACGCCCGGCTACATGGTCGATTTCTGGGTCCCGCCCCTGCTTCGCCGCGCCGCGCCCGAGGCCCGCATCCTGGTGCTTCTGCGCGACCCGATCGAGCGATTCCGCTCCGGTCTCACGCTGACCGAGAACCGCCTGACACTGACCTGGACACCGCGCGCGGCAGCCAACGGCGGCTTCCAGCGCGGCTGCTACGCCGATCAGCTGGAGCGGCTCTGGCAGGCCTTTCCGCCCGAGCAGGTGCTGGTCCTCCAGTACGAACGCTGCGTGAGGGACCCGCGCGCGGAGTTGCGCCGGACGTTCGCCTTCCTGGGGCTGGACCCGGCACCGGCCGATGCCCTGACGGCGCCCGAGCATCGCGTCAACGCCACTCGGGTGCGCAAGGCCACCCTGAGCGAGGTTCAGCGAATGGCCCTGACGCGAGCCTTCGCGCCGGAGGTCGAGCGACTCGGCAGCCTGGTGCCGCAGCTCGATATGTCGCTGTGGGGCGAGTACGAGCCGTGACGGCGGCGCACCGAAGTGGCCGAGACCTGCCGCTCACCGTCCGTGCCCGCCAAAGTGCCATCCGCGTCCTGCGCGCCGCTCGCAAGAGAGGCGGCCACCGACCGCCCGGTCCCGGCCGACCGCCGCGCGTGCCCGCCGGGTGGGCCGTGGCGCCACCCGACTTCGTGGGCATCGGCGCGCAAAAGGCCGGCACGTCGTGGTGGAGTGCGCTCATCGGGGAGCACCCGGATGTGCATCGTGCCAACGGCCAGCCGAAGGAGCTGCACTTCTTCGACGAGCACTGGGAGCGGCCCTTCACGGAGGCAGACG
>Ga0136617_10006045_pt1 | contig 10826 bp, 9 predicted proteins | sample AntDrymUQ3222106_2_FD_129672 | JGI IMG/M metagenome (GOLD analysis project Ga0136617, IMG submission 129672) | Polar desert sand microbial communities from Dry Valleys, Antarctica - metaG UQ322 (21.06) | ecosystem: Environmental > Terrestrial > Soil > Desert | place: Antarctica: Dry Valley...
GCCGCCTTGCTCGACCCGCGCCGCGCCGACCCCGACCTTGCCGACGAGATGGTGCGCAGCGAGCTCGGCCTGGTCCGCCCCGACGAAGTGATCATCACCCTTTCCGAATAACCAGCGGCTGTCCGGCCCCATGTTGCGCGGCCTGATGTTTGCCGCCATAGCGTCCGCGATAATGGGATCGGACATCGGGAAAGGGCCGCATTCTTGGCCAAGCCAGCTTCTCCAAAACGCGCGAAACCCATGGCTGACGTAGCGGCCGCGCCGCCTGCCGGGGCCAATCGCGCCAGCAACAGGGAACGCCCGCCCGAGCCCAAACGCCACCAGGCCGACAAGGCCGAATTGCTCGAATTTTACCGCCAGATGCTGCTCATCCGCCGCTTCGAGGAGCGCGCCGGCCAGCTTTACGGGCTGGGCCTGATCGGCGGCTTCTGCCACCTCTATATCGGCCAGGAAGCGGTCGCGGTCGGGCTCCAGTCGGCGCTCGAGATCGGCAAGGATTCGGTCATCACCGGCTATCGCGACCACGGCCACATGCTCGCTTACGGGATCGACCCCAAAGTGATCATGGCCGAGCTGACCGGGCGCCAGGCGGGCATTTCGAAGGGCAAGGGCGGCTCGATGCACATGTTCAGCGTCGAGCATAAATTCTACGGCGGGCACGGCATCGTCGGCGCGCAGGTCAGCCTCGGCACGGGTCTCGCCTTCAAGCACAAATATACCGGCGACGGCGGCGTCTGCCTCGCTTATTTCGGCGACGGCGCGTCGAACCAGGGTCAGGTCTATGAAAGCTTCAACATGGCCGAGCTGTGGAAGCTGCCGATCATCTTCGTCATCGAGAACAACCAATATGCGATGGGCACCAGCGTCAACCGCTCGAGCGCCGAGGACCAGCTCTACAAGCGCGGCGAGAGCTTCCGCATCCCCGGGCTGCAGATCGACGGCATGGACGTGCTCGCGGTGCGCGGCGCCGCCACCACCGCGCTCGAATGGGTCCGCGCCGGCAAGGGGCCGATCCTGCTCGAGCTCAAGACCTACCGCTATCGCGGCCATTCGATGTCGGACCCGGCCAAATATCGCTCGCGCGACGAGGTCCAGGCGGTCCGCGACAAGTCCGACCCGATCGAGGCGGTCAAGCGCGAACTCGAAGCCGCCGGCGTCGGCGACGACGAATTGAAGGCGATCGACAAGGAGATCAAGGCGATCGTGGTCGAAGCCGCCGATTTCGCCGAGCAATCGCCCGAGCCCGACCCGGCCGAGCTCTACACCCACGTTCTGGTGGAGAGCTATTGATGCCGATCGAGCTCAAAATGCCCGCTTTGTCCCCGACCATGGAGGAAGGGACGCTCGCCAAATGGCTGGTCAAGGAGGGCGACGCGGTCAAATCGGGCGACATCCTCGCCGAGATCGAGACCGACAAGGCGACCATGGAGTTCGAAGCGGTCGACGAGGGCGTGATCGCCAAGATCCTGGTCGCCGAGGGCAGCGACGAGGTCAAAGTCGGCACGGTGATCGCGCTGATCACGGGTGAAGGCGAGGAAGCAGGGGAGGAGGCCGGCGCGGCCACCCCCGCCGCCGCGCAAGCTCCGGCCGAAGAAGCGAGCGCGAAACAGGCGACGGTCGCCGCAATGGCCAAGCCCGAAAAGACCTCCGCCAGCCTCGCGCTCGAGCCCGACGTGCCCGAGGGCACCGAAATGGTCCGCACCTCGGTGCGCGAGGCGTTGCGCGACGCCATGGCCGAGGAGATGCGCCGCGACGACCGCGTGTTCGTGATGGGCGAGGAAGTCGCCGAATATCAGGGTGCGTACAAGGTCACCCAGGGGCTGCTCGACGAGTTCGGCCCGCGCCGCGTGATCGACACGCCGATCACCGAATATGGCTTTGCCGGGGTCGGTGCGGGCGCGGCGATGGGCGGCCTCAGGCCGATCATCGAGTTCATGACCTTCAACTTCGCGATGCAGGCGATCGACCACATCATCAATTCGGCGGCGAAAACCAATTACATGTCGGGCGGGCAGATGCGCTGCCCGATCGTGTTCCGCGGCCCGAACGGCGCCGCCGCCCGGGTCGGCGCCCAGCACAGCCAGAATTACGGGCCGTGGTATGCCAGCGTGCCGGGCCTGATCGTCATCGCGCCGTATAGCGCGGCCGACGCCAAGGGGCTGTTGAAAGCTGCGATCCGGTCTGAAGATGCGGTCGTATTCCTCGAAAACGAATTGATTTACGGTCAGAGCTTCGATGTGCCGAAGCTCGACGATTATGTGCTCCCGATCGGCAAGGCGCGGGTGGTGCGTGAGGGCAGGGACGTGACTTTGGTCACTTACTCGATCGGCGTCGGCGTCGCGCTCGACGCCGCGACGAAGCTCGCCGAGCAGGGGATCGAGGCCGAGATCGTCGATCTGCGCACGTTGCGCCCGCTCGATACCGCGACCGTACTCAAGAGCCTCGCCAAGACCAATCGCATCGTCTGCGTCGAGGAAGGCTGGCCGGTCTGCTCGATCTCGGCGGAGATCGCCGCGGTCGTGATGGAGCAGGGCTTCGACGATCTCGACGCCCCATTGCTGCGCGTCACCAATGTCGACGTGCCGCTGCCTTATGCCGCCAATCTCGAAAAGCTGGCGCTGATCAAGGTCGACGATGTCGTCGAGGCCGCCAAGAAGGTCTGTTACCGCTGACGCTCGCCCGGGTGACGTCATGACGCCGCTCGACCCCGACCGCAGGCTCGCGCTCAGCTACGTTCCCGCCGCCCGCCGCGCAGCGCTCGACGCGCTCTGGCGGCTCGACGCCGCGCTCGGCGCGGTCCTCGCCGGCGGCAAGGACAGGATGATCGCCCGGATCAGGCTCGCCTGGTGGCGCGAATCGCTCGAGCGGCTCGACGCCGAGCCCGCTCCCGCCGAGCCGGTCCTCCGATCGGTCGCAGAGCACCTCCTGCCGGCCATCTCCGGCGCCGAGCTGGCGCGGATGGAAACGGGCTGGAGCGTCCTGCTCGGCGACGATCCGCTCACCGGAGAAGAGCTGGACATTTACGCGGCAAAAAGGGGCGGATCGCTGTTCGGGTTCAGCGCGCGCCTGCTCGGCGGCGCGTTCGACGTCGAAGCCGCGGGCGAGGCCTGGGCGCTGGCCGATCTTGCCCGGCGTAGCGGTCAGCCCGACGCCGGGTCGGCGCTCGCCGCGGCCGCGGCGCGATCGCTGCCCGGGCGCTGGCCCCCGCCGCTGCGCCCACTCGGCATGCTGGCGATGCTGGCGCGGCGCGACATCGCGCGCGGGCTCGATGCTCTCGAACCGCCGGGATCGCCGGCCCGGATGCTGCTTATGCTGCGCCACCGCCTGACCGGCTTTTAGTCCGAACCGAACTCCGATCTGGACTTTCCGCGCCCGCGCTTTAGCTTCGGCGCAAACGGGGGAGGGCGGCGATGCTTCGTTTCTTCGCGGGAGTCGGCTCGGCTTTGCTGCTGATCGCCGCCGGTTTCTTCTTCTGGCAAGGCCGCGCCGAGCGCGAGGACCCGATCCCGCCGCCGCCCGCGCGGCCCGCCATGACCGCGCCGTTTTCGCTCCAGACCCCGGCCGCTCCGCCGGCCGCGTCGGAAAAGACCAAAGAGGAAAAACGCTTCGCCCGCGCCGACAAGGACAAGGACGGCGGCATCGCGCGCGAGGAAATGATGGCGCCGCGCCGCAAGGCCTACGCCAAACTCGACACGAATGGCGACGGGCGGCTGAGCTTCGAGGAATGGGCGGTCAAGACGGTCGAAAAATTCGCGGCCGCCGACGCTGATCGGAACGGCGCGCTGACCCCCGCCGAATATGCGACCACCCGGCCCAAACCATCCAGAACGAAAAAGAAATGCGCCTGCTAAGCTAGGCCGCCTGCCACTGCGCCAACGCCGCCCGCGCCCGCGCCGCGTACAGCCCTTTGCGCTCCTTCTTCTTGGTCTTGCCCTCGATCGGCGGGAACAGGCCGAAATTGACGTTCATCGGCTGGTAGGTCTTGGCGTCGGCGCCGCCGGTGATGTGGCCGAGCAACGCCCCCAATGCGGTCGTCGGCGGCGGCGGGGCGAGCGCGCCGCCGGCCGCTTGCGCCGCCGCGAACCGCCCCGCGATCAGCCCGATCGCGGCCGATTCGACATAGCCTTCGCAGCCGGTGATCTGGCCCGCGAACCGGACGTGCGGCGCGCTTTTCAGCCGCAATTGCGCGTCGAGCAGCTGCGGCGAATTGATGAAGGTGTTGCGGTGCAGCCCGCCCAGCCGCGCGAACTCGGCTTGCTCGAGCCCGGGGATGGTCCGGAACAGCCGCACCTGCTGGGCATGTTTAAGCTTGGTCTGGAATCCGACCATGTTCCACAAGGTGCCGAGCGCATTGTCCTGGCGAAGCTGCACCACCGCGTGCGGCCAGCGCCCGGTCTTGGGATCGTCGAGGCCGACCGGCTTCATCGGCCCGAAGCGCAACGTGTCCACCCCGCGCGACGCCGCCACCTCGATCGGCATGCAGCCCTCGAAATAGGGCGTGTCCTTCTCCCATTGCTTGAACTCGGTCTTCTCGCCGTCGAGCAGCCCCTGGTGGAAAGCGAGATATTGCTCCCTGGTCATCGGGCAGTTGATGTAATCCTTGCCGTCGCCTTCCGGGCCGACCTTGTCCCAGCGCGACGCCATCCAGCAGATATCCATGTCGATCGAGTCGCGGTGAACGATCGGCGCGATCGCGTCGAAGAAAGCGAGCGCGTCGGCGCCGGTCGCCGCGCCGATCGATTCCGCGAGCGCGGCGGCGGTCAGCGGACCGGTGGCGACGATCACGGGGCCGGAGGCGGGCAGGGCGTCGACCCGCTCGCGCACCAGTTCGATATTAAGATGCGCTTCGATCCGCGCCGTGACGGCTTGCGAGAACCCGTCCCGGTCGACCGCCAGCGCCGACCCCGCCGGCACCTTGTGCGCGTCGGCGCAGGCCATGATCAGCGAGCCCATCGCGCGCATCTCGGCGTGGAGCAGCCCGACCGCATTATTGTCGGCATCATCCGATCGGAAGCTGTTCGAGCAGACCAGCTCGGCCAGCCCGTCCGTGTGGTGCGCCGGCGTCCCCTCGACCCCGCGCATCTCGGAAAGCCGCACCTTCACCCCCGCCTCGCCCAACTGCCAAGCCGCCTCCGACCCGGCCAAACCGCCGCCGATGATGTGAACCTGGTGCGCCATCCCCGGCTCAGCCGGTGACCGGAAGCCGGATCGTGCCGTCGGGTTGATGCTCGAGCGGGCCGTAGGCGATCACCGCTTCGAGCGGCAGCGGACCGTGAAGGTGGGGGAAGAGCTCGCCGCGGCGCGCGGGCTCCCATTTCACCGCACCGCCGAGCGCCTCCAGATCGACCGCCGCGATGTGGAGGTCGGTCCGGCCGGCAAAGTGGCGCGCGATCGTCTCGCCGAGCTGGGCGGCGGTCGATAAATGGATATAGCCGTCGGCCAGGTCGCCGGGCGTCCCCTTAAAGCCGCCGTCATGCTCCAGCGCGTCCATCTCGCCTGCGGTCAAAACCTTATAGGCTGTTATGTCGGTCATTCGCCTTCTCCGCCATCGGCAAGGTCCCCGCCGGTATCGCCGTCGGGCATTGGGTCGGTCGCCACGTCGAGGATGTCCTCGTCGCTGCGCACATCCGCCTCGGCCTCCTCCTCGCTCTCCTCGATCCGCGCCGCCGAGACGACATGCTCGTTCTCGGCGACGTCGAACAATTTCACGCCGGCGCTGTTGCGGCCGATCACGCGGGTGTCGCCGACCGCCATCCGGATCATCTTGGCCTGGTCGGTGACCAGCATGAGCTGCTCGCCCTTATGCGCCGGAAAGCTCGCCACCACCGGCCCGTTGCGCGCGAGATTGTCGATGTTGGTGATGCCCTGGCCGCCGCGGTTGGTGCGGCGATAGGCGTAAGCCGAGCTGCGCTTGCCGTAGCCGTTCGAGCAGACCGTGAGGATGAATTCCTCGGCCTCGGCGAATGCGGCGACCCGCTGGGGCGAAAGCGTCGGCTCGGCCTCATTCTCCTTCCACGGCGCGGCGCGCAGATAGGCTTCGCGCTCCTCGGGGCTGGCGGCGAACCCGCCGAGGATCGACAGCGAGATCACTTCGTCGCCGTCCTTCAGGCTGATGCCGCGCACGCCGGTCGAGGTGCGGCTCTGGAATTCGCGCACCGCGGTCGATTCGAAGCGGATCGCCTTGCCGTTGCGGGTCGCCAGCAGCACGTCGTCGTCCTGGGTGAGCAAGGCGACGCCGATCAGCCGGTCGCTGGCATCCTCGTCGAACCGCATCGCGAACTTGCCGTTCGAAGGCACATTGGCGAACGCGTCCATGCTGTTGCGCCTGATCCCGCCATGCGCGGTCGCGAACACGACGTGGAGCCTGGCCCATTCGGCTTCGTCCTCGGGCAAGGGCAGCACGGTCGAGATCGTCTCGCCCTCGGCCAGCGGCAGCAGATTGACCATCGGCCGGCCGCGCGCCTGCGGCATGCCTTCGGGCAGCCGCCAGACCTTGAGGCGGTAGACCTTGCCGTGGGTCGAGAAGAACAGCACCGGCGTGTGGGTAGAGGTGACGAACAATTTGATCACCGCATCCTCGTCCTTGGTGCCCATCCCGGCGCGGCCCTTGCCGCCGCGCGCCTGGGTCCGGAACGCGTCCAAGGGCGTGCGCTTGATGTAGCCGCCGTGGGTGACGGTCACGACCATGTCCTCGCGCTCGATCAGATCCTCGTCGTCGATCCCGTCCCAGGCGGGCGCGATCTCGGACAAACGCGGCGTCGCGAAATTCGCGGCGATCTCGTCGAATTCGTCGCGCATCACCTGGTATAATTTCACGCGGTCGCCGAGGATTTCGAGCAATTCGCCGATCGATGTCGCCAGCGTCCGCAATTCGCCGGCAATCTCCTCGCGGCCGAGCCCGGTCAGCCGGTGGAGGCGCAGCTCGAGGATCGCGCGGACCTGGGTGTCGCTGAGCGTGTAGCTGGCGCCCTCGACATCGGCCTCGATCGCCTCGACCAACGCGATATAGGGCGCGATCTCGGCGACCGGCCATTCGCGCGCCAGCAACGCGGCGCGCGCTTCGGCCGGCGAGGCCGAGCCGCGGATGATCCGCACCACCTCGTCGAGATTGGTGACCGCGATCACCAGCCCCAGCAAGATGTGCGCCCGCTCGCGCGCCTTCTTCAACTCGAACTTGGCGCGGCGCGTGATCACTTCCTCGCGGAACTTGACGAACGCCTCGATGATGTCGCGCAGGTTCAACGTCTCGGGCCGGCCGCCGCGGATCGCGAGCATGTTGGCCGGAAACGAGGATTGCGCGGGCGTGTGCCGCCACAGCTGGTTGAGCACCACATCGGGCGTCGCGTCGCGCTTGAGCTCGATCACCACGCGCACGCCCAGGCGGCTGGATTCGTCGCGAATGTCGCTGACGCCCTCGATCCTTTTGTCCTTGGCGGCCTCGGCGATCTTCTCGACCAGCCCGTTCTTGCCGACCTGATAGGGGATCGAGGTCAGGATTATCGACTGCCGGTCGCCGCGGCCTTCCTCGATCACATGGCGCGCGCGCATCATGATCGAGCCGCGGCCGCTATGGTAGGCGCTGCGCGCGCCGGCCTGGCCCAGGATCAGCGGCGCGGTCGGGAAATCGGGGCCGGGGACGATCTCGATCAGCTCGTCGATCGTGATCCCGGGATTGTCGATATAGGCCTTGCAGGCTTTGAGCACCTCGCCGAGATTGTGCGGCGGGATGTTGGTCGCCATGCCGACCGCGATCCCGCCGGCGCCGTTGACCAGGATGTTGGGGAAGCGCGCCGGGAGCACCTTGGGCTCCTCGCGCGACCCGTCATAATTGGGCTGGAAGTCGACCGTGTCCTTGTCGATATCCTCGAGCAGGGTCATCGCGACCTTGGCGAGCCGCGCCTCGGTGTAGCGCATCGACGCCGGCGGGTCGGGGTCCATCGATCCGAAATTGCCCTGGCCGTCGATCAAGGTGACCCGCATCGCCCAATCCTGCGCGAGCCTGGCCAACGCGTCGTAGATCGAGCTGTCGCCGTGCGGGTGGTAATTGCCCATCACGTCGCCGACGATCTTGGCCGATTTGCGGTACGGGCGGCCGGGCACGAACCCGCCTTCGTTGCACGCGTAGAGGATGCGGCGGTGGACCGGCTTCAATCCGTCGCGGACGTCGGGCAAGGCGCGCGCGACGATCACCGACATGGCGTAGTCGAGGTAGGAGGTCCGCATCTCCTCGACGATCGAGACGGGGGAAATATCGCTATTTTCGATGGACGGCGGGGCGCTGGCCAATGGGCGTTCCTGAACTGCGGAGGGTGATGCGCTTCACGCGCTGAAAAGCTGGCTTGTTCCTAGCGAAGCCATGCCGGAAACGCCAGCCCTCGCGCGGGCGTGCGCGTACCCGCGCGAGGGATTATTTTGCGCTTATTCCTGCTTATTTGCGCGTGAACCGCCAGCGGTCCGCGTCGCTGCCCTTCGGGTCGTAGCAATAGCCGTCGCTGTCGAAGCCCTTCAGCGCTTCCGGGTCGGACAGGCGATGCTCGCACAGATAGCGCGCCATCATGCCGCGCGCGCGCTTGGCGTTGAAGGTGTTGAAACGCAGCCCGTTCGGGCCCGGTTCGCGAAAGTCGATCTCGATCGCCCGCACATCCGGCGACAGCCATGGTTCGATCGCGCCCCAATATTCCTTGCTGGCGAGGTTGATCGCGATCCGTTCGCCCGCGGCGTCGAGGTCGGCCTCGAGCCGCGCGGCGATCCGTCCGCCCCAATAGGCATAGAGGCTCTTGCGCCGCGGCGCCCATTTGGTCCCCATCTCCAGCCGGTAGGGCCGGATCGCGTCGAGCGGCCGCAGCAGCCCGTACAGGCCCGACAGCATCCGCAGATGGTCCTGCGCGAAATCGACCGCGGCCTCGTCGAGGCTGCGGACCTCGAACCCGACATAGACATCGCCGGCGAAGGCGTAGAGCGCGGGCCGCTCGGGCAGCGCGGCGAAATCCTGGAAGCGGTCGGCGTTGAGCTTCGCCAGAGCGGGTGAGATGTGCATCAGCGCGGCGAGCTTCTTCTGGCTGAGGTTCGCGGCCGCCGCGGCGAGTCTGCCGGCATCGGCCTCGAACGCCGGGCGGGTCGCGTCGAGCGGCGGCAGCGGGCGCTGATAATCGAGCGTCTTGGCGGGGGAGATGATCGCGATCATCGCGGCGGCCTAGCCACCCGCTCCCGCCGCGTCAAACCGCCGCGCGCGCTCGTGAAATATCGAACCAAAACCGCCGCTTGCGGTTAAACGCGGGTTCAGCCCGGACAATCTAGAAACGGCGCGCATTTGGGGGTAAGGCTGCCCCTTATAGCCCTATTCCAACCCGCCGGCCCGCAGGCGCGGCCCATCAGAAGGCACACTTCCATGAAATCCACGTCCAGGATCGCGATCGGCACCGCGCTCGCGCTTGCCGCCACCTCGTTCGCCTTCGCGCCGCCCGCGCTTGCGCAGAAGAAGAAAAAGGGCAAGGACGCGGCCGTTGCGGTGCCGGCGGGTCCCCAACTCAGCAAGGAGGAGCGCGCCGCGATCCTGCCGCTCGACGCGGCGGTCACCGCCAAGGATTGGGCCGCCGCCGCCGCCGCTTTGCCCGCGGCTGAAGCCGGCGCGACCGGGCTCGACGCCCGCTATCTCGTCGCCGCCCGCAAGCTCAGCATCGGGCTCGGCACCAACAATGTCGCGCTGCAGGCCGCGGCGATCGACGCGATGCTCGCGACCGGCAAGGCCGAGCCCGCCACTCTCTCCCAGCTTTACAAGAATCAGGGCATCCTCGCGAGCAACGCGCGCAATTATCCCAAGGCCGAAGCGGCCTATACCAAGTGGGTCGAGCTCAACCCGAACGATCCGCAGGCGATCGTTTTGCTCGCCGAAGCCAAGAACAGCGCCGGCAGGGGCGGCGAAGCGGTCGCCCTGATCGATCGCGCGATCCTGGCCAAGAAAGCCGCCGGCCAGCCCGTCGAGGAGAGCTGGTACAAGCGCGGGCTCAAGCTCGCTTATGACGGCAAGATCGTCCCGCAGAGCCTCAAATTCGCGCGCGACCTCGTCGCGGCTTATCCGACCAAGCCCAATTGGCGCGACGCGATCCTGATCTACAGCGACGTCACCAAGGCCGACATCGAGGGCCGGGTCGACGCCTTCCGGCTGATGCGCGCGTCCAAGGCGCTGGGCGGCGAGCGCGACTATCTCGAATTCGCCGAATTGCTCGAGGACCGGCGCCTTCCGGGCGAAGCCAAGGCCGTGCTCGACGAGGGCGTGGCGGTCAAGATGGTCGATCCCAACAAGGCGAACGTCCGCGATTTGCGCAAGACTATGGGCGACAAGATCGCCGAGGATCGCGGCTCGCTCGCCTCCAGCGAGAAGAAAGCGCTCGGCGCGGCGACCGGCACGGTCGCGCTCAACACCGCCGACGGCTATATGAGCTATGGCGAATATGCCAAGGCGGTGCCCTTGTATCGCGCCGCGCTCCAGAAGGGCTCGATCGACGCCAACACCGCCAACATGCGGCTCGGCACCGCGCTCGCTATGAGCGGCAACAAGGTTGAGGCCGAAACCGCGTTCAAGGCGGTGACCGGGCCGCGCGCCGAACTCGCTGCCTACTGGCTGCTCTGGCTCTCGCAGAGCGCCTGACCGGCGGCCGCCCTCCCGCTTGGTAGCGGGCAGGGCGGCGCCGGCTTGCGTCCCATATTGGGAGGCGACGCGATCGAGGCTTCCGCATCCCACGCGCGCTTGATACGCCGGGTCCGGCTCGATGCCGCCGCGCCGGCATGGCGCGATTTTGGAGACTGCAAGGGTGCGTTTCGACGAC
>Ga0136617_10006046_pt1 | contig 10826 bp, 7 predicted proteins | sample AntDrymUQ3222106_2_FD_129672 | JGI IMG/M metagenome (GOLD analysis project Ga0136617, IMG submission 129672) | Polar desert sand microbial communities from Dry Valleys, Antarctica - metaG UQ322 (21.06) | ecosystem: Environmental > Terrestrial > Soil > Desert | place: Antarctica: Dry Valley...
ATGGGAAAGGGAAAACGCGTGGTGGTGCTGATTCCATCAGGCGGCGAACGCTATCTGTCTACGATGCTGTTCGAAGACCTCAAAACTGAGGGAGCCGCCGGGGCCGTGCTGTAAACAGCGAGCCTTCAGTTCCCCTAAAGAATGCGTCGTAAAAGTCGGAGATAGCAGTCTTCAGTGCCGACCAGCTCCACAGCACCGTCCGTCTCCCATTGGCGAAACCGCGCTTCAATGCGCGGGTCGTCCAGGCCTTCTTCGCCTACGATCGTCTCGATATATACGCGTGGCAGTTCGACCAGCCCACGCGCCTTCATCCGATCGAGACTGACGAGAAGGGCGTCGAGGCGAAAGGTCAGGTCCTGGTCGTGAAGTTCGCTTACTGCCGGGGGGCGGGTGATGGCTCCGAGGCCGACGAAATCGTCGAATGCCATTGGCACGAACTTCTTGACTCCGCGCACACGAAGCGCTTCTTCATCGAGATCGTCGGCAAGAAAGAGCCCTGGAATCTCGGTACCGATACCGTCGATCTCCCAACCGATCCAACGTTCTCGCCCTCCCAGGGAAAGCTTCTGTAAGTAACGCGCCATCGCTCGCTTCTGATGATTGAACCATCATTGTAACGATTCAACGTTCACTTGCCACCGGGCGAAGCCTTGAAACCTCCGGAGTTGTGCTAAAACGCATTTGGGCCCGAGTGGCCGGACATTCCGATATCCGGCTGGTGGACACTCGGATTTCCAGCGCCGCCGTGTTGCCGCCGCCCACATCCGGACACCGGAACCGGAATGTTCGGCCACCAGGAATGTCCGTCCCCAAGGAGGATCGTATGAGGATTGTGAACAAGGTCCTGCTGCTACTGGTGCTGGCAGGGTGTGCTACGACTCCCGCTCACCTTCCCTCTACGGACCCCGCTGGTCCAGCCACAATGCAGAACGGTGCGGGAGGAATGGACATGAATGACATCGCCGAACAGTACGTCCGACTCGTCCTCGCTGTCGGCGAGCATGATGATGGCTACGTCGATGCCTTCTACGGTCCTTCCGCGTGGCGGGAGGAAGTGAAGAAGGCAACACCAGCTTTGCCCGACATTCACACGCAGGCCGACCTGCTCATCTCACGTCTGAGCGCCATGCCGGCGCCGGCAGAGGAGTTGGTTCGTCTTCGCCGCGACTACCTGCAGCGGCAGCTCGAGGCTCTGGTCGCTCGAGTGGACATGCTTTCGGGTCGCAAAATGACATTCGACGAAGAATCGAAGGCCCTCTACGACGCCGTAGCACCGAACCTGACGGAAAGGTACCTTCAGAGTTTCGTAGACCAGCTCGAGCGTGAATTGCCCGGCAAGGGAACGCTCACCGAACGGTACGCCTCGTACCGAAAACAATTCGCCATTCCTTCGGCAAAGTTGGACGCCGTGTTTCAGGCGGCTATCGCAGAATGCCGAGCGCGAACAAAACGGCACATCGATCTTCCGGAAGGCGAGTCGTTCACCGTCGAGTACGTGAAAGACAAGTCCTGGAGCGGTTACAACTGGTATCAGGGAAATTACAAGAGCCTGATCCAGGTCAATACGGACTTACCCATCTTCATTGATCGAGCGATCGACCTCGCCTGCCACGAGGGGTATCCAGGCCATCACGTCTACAACGTTCTGCTGGAGAAGCATCTGGTGGACGATCGCGGCTGGGTCGAGTTTTCGGTGTATCCGCTCTACAGCCCCCAATCGCTGATCGCGGAGGGAAGCGCGAACTATGGAATCGACGTCGCTTTCCCGGCCGAGGAACGGGTGCGTTACGAGAAAGAGACCCTGTTTCCGCTGGCTGGAATCGATTCCTCGGACGCCGAGCGGTATTACCGCATCCAGAAGCTGGTCACCACGCTCAACTATGCACACAACGAAGCGGCTCGCGATTATCTCGACGGAAAGGTTTCCGGACCTCAGGCCGTCGACGATCTGACGAGGCTGGGCGTCATGGAGCCCGATCGGGCGGCGCAGCGTCTGCGTTTCATCGACCAGTACCGCAGCTATGTCATCAACTACAACCTCGGTAAGGATCTGGTTAAAGACCACATCGAGGCGGTCAGCGGCGGGGGGCGGGATCGCGCGCTCGTGTGGGCGGAATTCGAGAAACTCCTCTCATCGCCCAGGCTTCCTTCTGGCCTGGCGAAGAAAAACAAAGCCCCGTCATGATGTTTGCAAGGGTTTTCAGGGGAATTCACTTCACGCCCGGAGGACGATATGCGTCGTCGCACTACCTCTTGTGTCTGTCTCGTGCTCGGAATCGCCATTCTGCTGTCAGCATGCGCCACTGCGCCGATGTCCACTTCGGCTCCGAATCCGGTAATGGCCGAGCCCGCGGGAGTGGCATCCATGACTGAGACATCCGCGTCGAATTCCACAACCGCTGCCCCCACCGCCGAAGAAGCGGCGCGCTTCGCGGACGAAGCGGAGAAGACTCTCTCGGAGCTGGGCGTGGAAGCGAACCACGCCGGGTGGATTCAGGCGAATTTCATTACATACGATACACAGATCCTCTCCGCCCGCGCCTCGGAACGCCTGCTCATCGAGGCGGTCAAATATGCCAAGGGAGCGGCACGGTTCGACAAACTGGAACTCCCCTATGACACGCGCCGCAGGCTTGATCTGCTCAAGCTTTCGCTGACTGCACCCGCACCGAGCGACCCGGAAAAAACGAAAGAGCTTACGCAGATCGCGGCCAAGCTCGATGCCATGTACGGAGAAGGCAAATATTGTCCTCCCGGCAAGAGCGGCGAAGACTGTCTGGACATTCTGGAAATCACGCGAATCTTCGCCAATAGCCGCAACCCGAAGGAGCTGGCCGACACATGGGCCGGGTGGCACACCATCTCCCCTGACATGAAGCCTCACTATCAACGCCTCGTGGAGCTATCGAACGAGGGCGCAACCGAGCTCGGTTACAAAGATACCGGCGCACTCTGGCGGTCGAAATATGACATGCCGCCGGACGAATTCTCCACAGAGCTCGATCGACTGTGGGGCCAGGTCAAGCCTCTGTACGAATCTCTGCACTGTTACGTCCGCGCGCGGCTCAACCAGAAATACGGATCGAAAGTCGTCCCCGAAAGCGGTCCTATCCCGGCCCACCTGCTGGGCAACATCTGGGCTCAGCAGTGGGGCAATATTTATGATCTCGTCGCACCGGCGAAAGCGGATCCGGGTTACGACCTCACGGAGATTCTCAAACGGAAAAAGACAGACGCCAGGCAGATGGTCCGTCATGGAGAGGCATTCTTTTCCTCGCTCGGGTTTGATCCGCTGCCGGAGACCTTCTGGGAACGATCGCTCTTCACGAAGCCGAAAGACCGGGAAGTGGTCTGTCACGCCAGCGCATGGGACCTCGATGACGAAAACGATCTACGCATCAAGATGTGCATCGAGCCAACGGCGGAAGACTTCCGGACTATTCATCACGAGCTCGGCCACAACTATTACCAGCGGGCGTACAACAAGCTTCCCTATATCTATCGCAATAGCGCGAACGACGGATTCCACGAAGCGATCGGCGACGTCATCGCGCTCTCGGTCACTCCGAAATATCTGAAACAGATCGGACTCATCAAGCAAGAGCCGGACGCATCGAAAGACCTCGGCCTGCTGATGAAAGATGCCCTTGACGGCGTGGCCTTCCTGCCTTTCGGTCTTCTCGTAGACCAGTGGCGGTGGAAGGTTTTCTCCGGAGAAATCACTCCTGAGAACTACAACAAGGGCTGGTGGGACCTGCGTTTGAAGTATCAGGGTTTGACCGCGCCCGTGGCTCGCGGTGAGAACGCATTCGACCCGGGTGCCAAGTATCACGTACCGGGGAATGTCCCTTACACGCGCTACTTCCTTGCGCGCATTCTTCAGTATCAGTTCCACCGATCCTTATGTCAGACCGCCGGACAGACAGGGCCGCTGAACCGCTGCACGATCTATGGAAACGCCGCAGCGGGCGAAAAACTGCGCAACATGCTGGCCATGGGACAAAGCCGTCCATGGCCCGAGGCTCTGGAAGCGGCGACGGGACAGCGGCAGATGGATGCCACCGCGATCATCGATTACTTCGCTCCGCTCAAGACCTGGCTGGATGCACAGAATAAAGGACGGCAGTGCGGGTGGTAGCGGACCCCAGCTGAACAATCATCGAGAAGCCCGTCCCGCAGGACGGGCTTGTCCCGTTTCAGCTCATTCTTTCCCGCGAATCATCGTCAGATTCTAATGCGCCGCGACACCAGTGTGCGGTCGCCAGAATGAATCGGCACTGCCCACAGGGGACGCGATTTGACGATGGCGTCACCCTCTGGAGGCAGGCCATACGATCGGTCGAGGATGATCAACTCCATGGGAGCTGCACCCTCGATCGTGAACTCGAGCTGAGCTCCGTGCTCCGGAATGGTCAGATGACGATACGTCGCAAGTTCGCCGGAGAATTGTGGGCGGTGGGACGCGGCATGGCCGTCCACCTTCACCTGTCGAACGCGAAGCCGGGGGACAAGGACTGCGGCCATAGGAGCGCCTCGACCTGAACGGAGGACTGCCCGTATTCGCCTGTTCGTTCCCTCTGGAATCGATTCGAGTATCTCCAGCTCGGGTGGCGCGAAGCTGACCTCGGCCGGTGCCGAAAATGCGCGCAGAGATGGATCCCACGATATTGGTTGGGAGGGGAGACTACTGAACCTTGCGGCTGCATGCATGGATGATGGAACTCCGCCGCCAACGTCTTCGAGGAGCCACTGCGCTCTCCTGGAATCCGCGTCGTAGTGCAACAGAATGGACAAGGCCTGTGGATCATCCAGGGAAAAAGGATCACGCTTGCCGGCGACGACGAATCCACCGATCAGAACCAGACATCCAGCCATTCCCGCCAACCAGCGCCACCTCGATTTCACCTCGGTCAATAACGGAGCCAGACCCATCACCGCCACTCCCACCAGCGCAGACGTTGCAGGCAGGATTCCAGTGCCTACACCATCGTAGAGTTTCAGACAAAAAGGAAAAAGCAGGCTCGCCGCGGCGATCAAAGGAAACAAAGACGCCACGCCCCACGAAAAGGAATGTTCCACTCTTCTGATTGCCCAGACCGTTCCCCCGAATACCGCAAGGATCGAACTGACAACGAAGGGATAACTCACCGCGGGCATGACGAAGGCCAGGACCACCGCGGCCGCAGCATCGATCAACCAGACTCCAGCCCACACGCCACTCGCCCCGGCTCGTTTTCCGATCAAAGCGATCGAGAGGGTCACAGCGACGAATGGTATCGACCAGAAGGCCAGGGTCATGGCGGTCGGATACGCGATCCACGCGACTGGCGCGGCACCAGCTGCTCGCAGGACGTACAGGAGGAGAAACCCGAGTCCGGCAGAGATAGCAAGAATCATTACCGCGGCGCCGAGTCCCCACAGCAGAGCTGTGAACCGCATCCTTCCTCGATGAATGAGAAGCGCTATCACCCCGCTTAGGGCGAGCAGCGACCCGATGGCCAGGATCGGAGTGAGACCCTCGTTCCATCGAAACAAATACAGGGTAAACAGATCGAAGAACACCGCGTCTGTGTCTTCCCCCGCCCGCACACCCTCATCCGCAAACGCTACAAGCATTGCCAGCGCGTTTTCTCCGTGGTGCTGAAGCGACCCTTGATCGAAATGAGCCAGGTCATCCCGAGGAGTGTGATACCGCGATGCCCCACTGGAGCTCGCGAAGTTCGCACCTTCCTTTCCGGCGGCTTTGAAGACGGTAAAGTCGGTGTCATTTGGTAGCGCCTTGTAGATGACGTAGTAGATGGAATTCATCGCAGGTCGCTTGATCTTCCGCGCCATCAGATCAATCAGCCAGCGGTTTCCAGGACTGCTTTCGATCATCAGACTGGAGCCGGTGGTTCCCCGTGATTCCACGACGATCGTTCGCCGGATACTGCTGGCCCAGGGATGGTCATTGATGAAAGCCTGCGCTCCCAGTAGACCAGCCTCCTCCCCATCATCAATGAGCAGGACGATGTCGTGTCGGGATTGGGGACGATGTCGTAGCGCTCGCGCGATCTCCAATGCAGCCGCCACTCCCTGACCGTCATCGGAGGCACCAGGGCCGGCGGAAACGGAATCGTAGTGAACAGCGAGCATCACACCGTTTCCACTTTCCCGGCCTCGAAGGCGAGCCACGATGTTACGAACATGCCCGCAGCTTGCAAACCGGCAGACGAAAGCGCTGTGCACGTGAGGGACGTACCCGAGTGTCTTGAGCTCCCCGATGATCCGCTGACGCACGAGGTCATTCGCAGTGCTGCCGATGACGTGCGGAGTCTCGTCGCCCAGGACGCGCTCGAGCATGGCGAATCCCCGAGCTGCGGAAAAGACGGCCGGGTCTGCCGTCTTCGCGACAACAGGAGGAGGGTCGTAACGAACCGACACGGTCCACAGCACCAGCAGCAGGGCCGCCAGTGCCAGCAGGAAAATTCGTACGTCGGCTTTCGGATTTTCCATGAATTCGATGCGGTGGGAGTGCGGCGCAGATTATAGGCTGACTCGTGTCACGCGAGGATCGCGTTGTCATCGTCGGTGCCGTCCGGCGAGAGGGCGGGCGTGTGCGAGGGGCGAGGGATCTGCCGCGTCGCGCCGCAGTTGCCATGTGAGGTCCGAGGGTCGGCTTTCCCAATCTCGAAACCAAGCCACATCAGCGTAGGGCACCTTCCAGAAATTTGGCTCACGCGATGTCGAAACCAATCTGCATCAGCGTTGCGCGCCAGGTCCCTCGCCTCTCGCACCCACCCTCCCCTGCTCCGGACGACATCCGGGTCCTAATCCCCTGACTTGTCCACAATCAGACCAACGGCGCGCATGAGCTCCAGGGCGTTGCTCTTTTCCACAACACCTGGTCGCATGCGATAGTCGAAGACCATGCGGCCTTCTTCGATTTGATCTTCGAAGTGAACGTTGACTGCCTTCAATTCGGCACGGTCAGCGATCTTCGCAAGCGCCAGATCATGCGTGGTGACGAAACCGATCGCACCCGCCCGCACCAGCGAGCTGACCACGGCTTCCGCACCGATGCGGCGATCGTGGGAATTCGTCCCATGCAGGATCTCATCGAGCAGAAACAGAAGTGCGGTTTTGCTCCCGGTCAGCTCGACCAGCTGTCGAAGCCGCGAGATCTCCGCATAGAAACGAGAACTTCCCTCCTGGAGCGAATCACCAATACGGATTGACGCACCCACCTGCAACGGGGAGGCAACGAGTTCCGTCGCGCACACGGGAGCCCCGGCAAAAGCCAGCACAGCATTCACTCCCACTGTCCGCAGGAGTGTGCTCTTGCCGGACATATTCGAGCCGCTGATGAGAACCAGACGGGTCTCGCCACCGAGGTGAACGTCGTTGCTGACGCGCCGCAGCCGAGGAATCAGGGGGTGCCCCAGAGCCTTCCCTTCGAATCTGGGATCCACCGATTCGACGAGGCGGGGAAAGGGCTGCTCAGGATTCTCGAAGGCATACGAAGCCAGCGACTGCAGCGCTTCGATCTCTGCGATCGTCGAAAGCCAGCGGGCGATATCTTTTCCATGAAGAGTCCTCCATTTTTCGATGGAAAAGGCGAGATGGGTCGTCCACAGAAGCATCGCAGCGATGGGAAAGAAAAACTGATTCCGTCGCGATTCCAGCAGGTCGATCAGTTTGTTCAGCCTCGAGATGCTGCGGGAGGAAGCCTCCCCGCCGCTGGCGGTCACCTCAGAGGCGATATCGGCGAGAAGCGGCGAGTCGAAACGCCGCGCCTCGACCAGCCGGAGAAGCTCCGCGATCAGAGTCAGCTCGTCCCCTGCCCGTTCCACGTCGCGGATCACCTCTTGAACACGACCGGCTAGTCGGCGGCTGAAGAGCCATTCCGCGGCCAGCAATGCCAGCAGAGGGAACGCACCAACCCGCTCGAACCGCCAGCCAGGCAACATCTCATCCAGATTTCCACCTGAGAGAGCGAAGAAACCGCGAATCAACGAGGGGAACGCAAGAGCGAGGGCAACGAGTGTCGACCCGGCCAATATGCTGGTCACCACTCGTTCCCAGGGGTGAAAAAGTACGGCGGGACGAGAACCCCATTTCTCGATATCCCGGGTGTGAACCTGTGCCGCGATTCGCTCACCAACCACGGCCAGCTCCTCACGAAAATCGAGCGCGCCCCGAAGCTCCTCTACCGAGGATTGACGTCGTTCGATGACACCACGCTCGGCCGGTTCAAGCAGCCACTGCGCAAGTCGTGTCCGCCCGATCCCCGTGCGGCAGGTACAGAGAAGTTGAAAGAGAGAGCCCTTGCCGAACAGATCGAGATCGGCCGCGTAAGGATGGTTCGCGGCTAGGAACTCTTCGCCGGTCTCGCCGCCTTCACTCCATGAATCGTCCAGTCGTGAGAGACCTCGCTGGTAGAATTGCACGGCCCGCTCATATGCAGCGCGCTTCCGGATCGCACGCTCATGGCCGATGAGAAGGCCTGTGAACACCACAGCGATGGGAATCAGCCAGAGCCAGTGGATCCGCTGATCGACAAAAATCAACCAGACAGCGACCACACCGAGAGCAAACACGGCCAGCCGCGCGAGCGAGATCGTTCGTTCGCGCTTCTGTTCCCGCAACGCGGCACCCTGTCGCTGGCTCGTCCGCCGGGCATATTCTTCTTGCGCGGTCTGCATGGATGGATGACGCGACCAATCAGGAGCGCGCCGCGGCGCATGATAATGTGAAATGGACCATGAACCGTTACAAAGGAACGGTCAACGCTCCAGAGTTTCCCACCAATCTGGACTGGCTCAACACGGCAGGCCCCCTTACCCTTCGTTCGCTGCGGGGCAAAGTAGTCCTGCTGGACTTCTGGACCTTCTGCTGCGTCAACTGCCACCACAACCTCGCCCCGCTACGCTCCCTGCGCCGACAGTTCTCCAGCGAACTGGCCATCATCGGAGTGCATTCCGCGAAATTCACCGCGGAGAAGCTGACCGCTAATATTCATCAGGCGGTCCTGCGTCATGGAATCCAGCATCCTGTCATCAACGACGCTGGGTATGAAATCTGGAGCGATTACGCCATCAGGGCATGGCCTACCCAGGTTCTGATCGATCCATCCGGAAAAATCGTCCTCGTCGAGAGCGGCGAGATCGATAACGATGTTCTTGCCCCCCGCATACGCGAATTGATTCTCGACGCGGAATCGAAAGGGCTTCTCGACCGTGGTCCCCTGGAGTGGGGAGACCGCGCCGTGAAGCAGACAGCCCGCACGCTGCGCTTCCCCTCGAAGGTGCTGCTGATTCCGGATAACCGGTTGATGATTGCAGACGCAGGGCACCATCGACTTCTGGAGATACAGCTGCAACCTGGAGGAACCGAGGGAACCATTTCTCGCATCATCGGTACGGGAACTGCGGCTCTCGTGGACGGTCCCGCCGCATCCGCATGCTTCGATGATCCGCACGGAATGAGCTACTGGCGAGGCAAGGTGTACGTCGCCGATACAGGCAATCACGCGGTCCGGCGCGTCGATCTCGACACCGGGCAGGTCAGCACCATTGCAGGCAATGGCAGGAAAGCGGCGGGACGCGTCCCTTCCGGTACGATCGCCTCGGAAACGGAACTTCGCTCACCATGGGCGGTGTGGGCTGACGGCGAGTCCCTTCTGGTGGCGCTGGCGGGTTCTCATCAGATCGCCGTCATTGTTGGCGAGGAACAGATCGGTCCCTACGCCGGAAGTGGCGAGGAAGCACTGGTCGACGGCGCGCGCCCGGCGGCGCGCTTCAACCAACCAAGCGATCTTGCTGAGGGTGCAGACCACCTGTTCGTCGCGGACGCAGAGGCCAGTGCGATACGCGCGATTTCCATCGTCGGGGATGGCGAAGTCACGACCGTCGTCGGGCAGGGGCTATTTCAGTTCGGTGACCAGGACGGTGTGGGCTCTGAGGTCCGGCTGCAGCATCCGACGGGGATTGCATTTCACGAAGGGCTCATCTACATTGCAGACAGTTACAACCATAAGATCAAGTCGTTGGATCCTCGCACCGGCAGAACAGAGACCCTGATCGGTAACGGAAATGCGGGTCTCGTCGATGGACCATTCCGACAGGCAGAACTGTTCCAACCAGAAGGGCTGTCCATCGAGAGCGGATTGCTGTACATCGCCGACACGAATAATCACTCCATTCGGGTGGCAAACCTCGACTTGAAGATCATCAGCACGTTGACGATCGGGTCATGCGCGGGCGCGCAGGACGCCTTGTCCTCTGAGAAGGCCTTGAGAAAATCGATCCGGGTGGCATCCTGAGCGGAGCGAAGGATCTCGTCCGAGGGTGCTGAAGGCTGACGCGTGAGCCTGGTGCGGCATGGGACGAGATCCTTCCTTCGACTTCGCTCAGGACCGCTGCCGCTCCTCAGGATGACACCATCCGATCTTCTCGCAACCTTTCGATGACGCAGGCGTGGGTGTCATCCTGAGCGCCAGCGAAGGATCTCGTCCGAGGGTGCCAAGGCTGACGCGCAGAGCCTTCGGCGGCACGGGACGAGATCCTTGGCTGGCGCTTCTAATGGCACCGGAGGTGTCATAGCGTGCTTCAAGGCCGGTGGCAAAGAAAAGAATGGGTGGCCGAGGCTATGCCGACCTACGCCGCCGGCCGTGCCGGTTCAGGATGACACCGATTCCCGATTTCATCGCAACCTCTCAGATGACACCACCTGCCACATCGGCGCGCAGCGCGCCATCTCCCCACAGCTCCCGGCGCGAACGTTTACACTCCCGCAACCAATTCCTGGAGTTTCTGCGCCAGAATGCCAAACGCAACGGAAACAAC
>Ga0136617_10006047_pt1 | contig 10826 bp, 10 predicted proteins | sample AntDrymUQ3222106_2_FD_129672 | JGI IMG/M metagenome (GOLD analysis project Ga0136617, IMG submission 129672) | Polar desert sand microbial communities from Dry Valleys, Antarctica - metaG UQ322 (21.06) | ecosystem: Environmental > Terrestrial > Soil > Desert | place: Antarctica: Dry Valley...
AGGGGCTCGACGCACGCCCGCAGGGTCTCGCGGCTGTTGTAGCTCACCACGACCGCGTCGATGCGGGCTGCCTCGGTCACGCCGGCGTGGCCACCTGCTCCGCGCTCGGCTCGGCGCCGACGCGGTCGCGGCGTCCGAGCACGCCGAAGCCGTACTCGCCGACCTCGGTGAGCTTGGTCTCGGTGAAGCCGAGGTCGCGATACCACCCTGCGAGCTCGTCCGGTGTGTGCTCCCAGCGGTAGCGGGGCGTGTAGTGGTCGAGCAGGATGACGAGCTTCTCGCGGTAGCGCACGCCGTCGCTGGGGCGGGCGCGACCGGTCAAGCGGCGCAGCGTCTGGCGGCCGATCGACTGGGCGGTCCAGACAGAGAAGATCGCGCGCTGGACGCCCGCGGGCAGCGGGACCACGATCTTCCGCACCACGCCACGCACCCGGTGCGCCAGGCCGGGCGTCGCGCCATAGAGCCACGCGTAGATCTGCCCGCCGGGAGCCACGAGCGGCGCGATCGCGTCGAGCGCCACCCGCGTGTCGGGGTTGTGGTGCAGCACGCCGCCGGAGAACACGATGTCGAAGCTGCCCGGCCTGAACGGCGGACGAGTCATGTCGGCCTGGACGAACTCGACGCGGTCGAGCACCTCCTGCGGGAAGTGGGCGCGGGCGGCGTCGACGCTGAGGCTGATGTCCGCCGCGATCACGTGCGCGCCCATCTCGGCGAGCAGCGACGACAGCACCCCGGTGCCGCAGCCGGCGTCGAGGACGAGCTTGCCCTCGAGATCCTCCGGGGCGCAGTCGAGCTCGCGCAGGGCGATCTCGCGGCGGGTGGACAGCTCCTGCCCCCATACCCGGTCGCCGCTGTAGTCGTAGGCGTCCCACTCGCTGCCGAAGCTGCGCTGGATCGAGTCGGCCTCGATCGTCGCCGTGCGCTCCTCTCCGGTGAACCGCGGGATCCCTCGAACCACGGGCCAGCGATGGTGGTTCTCACACGTGAGCGTGGTGTTCTCGCTCTCACCCACGCCCTCGCCCGACAATCTGGATCCGCAGCCCGGGCAGGCGAGCCAGGCAAGCGTTTCGGTCTTCACAACGGCCTCCTTGGATTGATCAGGGCAGCAGCGCGCCGGCGTGGCGCGGGGCGCGGGTGACGCCGCGGAAGTCCACGGCGATCGGGACGGAGCGGGCGACATGCGCGTGGTCGATGTCCGGATGCGCGGTCACGATCGCGACGAGGTCGGCGTCCTGCGCCGCCTCGTCGAGCTCGCGGTTGGCGAGGCCGCGGGACGGCAGCTCGGGCACGTAGGCGTCGTGGTAGGAGATCTCCGCGCCGCGGGCCTGGAGCAGGTCGATGAGCTTCAGCGCCGGCGACTCGCGGATGTCCCCCACGCCCGGCTTGTAGGACACGCCCAGCACGAGGATGCGGGCGCCCTTGACCGAGCGGCGCGCGTCGTTGAGCGCGCGCTCGATCTGCTCGAGGCAGAAGTAGGGCATCGTCTGGTTCACCTTGCCGGCGAGCTCGATGAACTCCGTCGCGAAGTCGTACTCGCGCGCGCGCCAGGTCAGATAGAACGGGTCGACCGGCAGGCAGTGGCCACCCATGCCCGGCCCGGGCTCGAAGCGCATGAAGCCGAACGGCTTCGTCGACGCGGCGTCGACGACCTCCCAGATGTCGATGCCCATGCGGTCGGCGAGCATCGACATCTCGTTGACGAGCGCGATGTTGACCGAGCGGAAGATGTTCTCGAGGAGCTTCGACATCTCCGCCACCTCAGGCGTCCCGACCGGCACCACGCGCTCGCAGATCGAGGCGTACACCTCGCAGGCCCGCTCCGTGCACGCGGCGGTCAGGCCCCCGACGACCTTCGGCGTGGTGGCGATGGTGTAGTCGACCCGGCCCGGGTCGACGCGCTCGGGGGAGAACGCGAGCGCGAAGTCCGTGCCCGCGCGCAGGCCCGACTCCTCGAGCAGCGGCACGAGGTAGTCGCGCGTCGTACCGGGGAACGTCGTCGATTCGAGCACGATCACCTGGCCCCTGCGCAGGACCCCGCTGAGCGCGCGCGCGGCGCTCAGCAGCGGCCCGAGCTCGGGCTCGCGGTTGGCGGTCAGCGGCGTCGGCACGCAGATCAGGACCGCGTCGGCCGCGCGCAGGTCGGGGAAGCAGGTGCTGAACGAGCAGCGCTCCGCCACGGCCGCCAGCCGCGTGTCGGGAACGTCCTCGATATGCGAGCGGCCGGCGCTCAGCGCCGCCACCTTGCCGGGATCGACGTCGACCCCGATGACCTCGTGTCCAGCGTCGGCGAACTCCATCGCCAACGGCAGCCCCACGTAGCCGAGCCCGACGATTCCGATCTTCATGGCGCTCCCAGGTAGCGCGGAGCGAGCGGGCCGAGCATGCGCCGGCGTAGCTCGCGCCGCGTGAATCGGCGATAGTCCGGGTCCGGGACCCGCTCGACCCGCCGGGCCGCTGCCCGCGCGAAGCCGTAGAAGAAGGCAAGGCCCGAGAGCACCCGCGGGCGCCGGGTGCCGACCTTGACCGCGCGCAGCGCGACCCACGTCGTCGTGTAGTGCGCGATGTAAGCGCACTCGCCGTGGCGGGCATGGCCGCGGACCGTGCCGTCGGCGCTGCCCAGCGGGCGGTGGTGGATGCTGACGAGGTCCGTGAAGGTCCAGGTAGTGAAACCGCGCATGCGGGCGTACGTCTCGTCGATCGTGTCCCAGCCGAGCCGCTCCTCGACCCCGCCGATGCGCTCGAAGCAGTCGCGCGTGTAGAGCTTGAGCGCCCCGTGGACATGGTTGCGAGCGATCTTGAGGCGGCGCATGCCGCCCGCCGGCAACGGCTCGTCGAGCACGCCGCCTGCGAGCCCGAGCGCCGGCTCTGCCTCGAAGCGCCGCATCAGCTCGCGGAGGTATGACGGCGCGAGTTCGATGTCGCCGTCGAGCTTCATCACGTGCGTGTACTCCCGGATCTCCGCGAGTGCGAGCCCGGCGTTGAACGCCCGGGGCGCCGCGGCGCGGGCCAGTCGGTCGCGGACGGGCCCGTCGGGCAGGGCGGAGCGCTCCACGACGTCCAGGAACGGGATCTCGTCCTCGAGATGCCGCAGGATCGCGAGCGTGTCGTCCGCGGAGCTGTCGTCGACCACGATCCAGCGCGCCGGCGGCAGCAGCTGGGCCGCGAGCGCGCGCGCCACACGCTCGATGTGGGCTGCCTCGTTGTGGACGGGCGAGATGACGAGGATGCGAGGCGCCACTGCGACAGACAACGGCTGCGAGGCGACTCCGCTTGCGCGCCTCATGCGGCCGCTCGCAGCGCCTGCGCCGGAGCGTCGACGAACTCACGGTGCCAGAGCTCCGACATCACCAGCGCCCAGATCCGCTTCGCGTCGCCATCGGTCCCACCGGCGTGGCGATCGAGCAGCCCACGGACCGCGCCCGGATCGTAGTAGCCGCGGTCGAGCGTGCGGGGGTCGAGCAGCACCTCGGCGGCCCACGGGCGCAGGTCGGCGCGCAGCCAGCTCGAGAGCGGCACCGAGAAGCCCTGCTTCGGTCGGTCGAGGATGTCGGCGGGCAGCCAGTCCCGGAGCGCCTCGCGCAGGATCCACTTCTTCTCCCCGCCGCGCACCTTCAGCTCGGCGGGGATCGAGGCCGCGAGCTGCATCAGCTCGTGATCGAGGAAGGGCGAGCGCGCCTCGAGGGCGTGCGCCATGGTCGCGATGTCGATCTTGGCGATCAGGTCGTCGACGAGGTGGGTCGAGACGTCCACCTCGAGCATGCGATCGACCACGGAGCGACCCGAGGCGGCGGCCCACGGCACGCTGATGACGTTGCCGGCGGGGTCGCTGCCGACGAGCTCGGCGAAGGCGGGGGTGTAGAGGGCGGCCCGCTGAGCCTCGTCGAACCACGAGACGTAGCGCCCGTAGCGAGCGGCGGGGTCCAGCGCCAGCGTCCCGGCCAGGCGGCGCGCCTTGTTGGCCACGCTGGTGACCTCGCCGCCGTGCGGCAGGCGCCCGCCAAGCGCGGCGAGCGGTCGGCGCAGCGCCATCGGCAGGCGGTCCAGCCGGCCCGCGACGGCGTTGGCGACGTACCGCGTGTAGCCCGCGAAGGACTCGTCGCCGCCGTCCCCGTTGAGGGCCACGGTGACGTGGCGGCGCGTCAGCTCCGCCAGGTAGAAACTCGGAATCGCCGAGGAGTCCGCGAACGGCTCCCCGTAGTGGCGCACAATCTTTGGCACGACCTCGACGGCATCGGCGCGCACGAGGAACTCCTCGTGGACGGTGCCGAAGCGCTCCGCGATCGCCCGCGCGTGAGGCAGCTCGTCGTAGCCCTTGTGGTCGAAGCCGATCGAGAACGTCCGGACCGGCTCCGAGGACTCCTGCGCCATCGCCGCGACGACGGCTGACGAGTCGATGCCGCCAGAGAGGAATGCGCCCAGCGGAACGTCGGAGACCAGGCGCTTGCGGGTGGCCGCCAGCAGACCGGCGCGGATGCGCTCGGCGATCTCCTCGACCGGCGCGTCGAGCTTGCGGCTGTAGTCGAGCGACCAGTAGCGCTCGAGCGTCGCGCGGCCGTCGCGGAAGAGCAGCGTGTGGGCCGGAGGGAGCTTGCGCACGCCGCGCAGCGCGGACAGCGGGGTCGGCACATAGCCGTAGGCGAGGTAGCGGTCGAGGGCAGTGTGGTCGACCTCGCGCGGGATCTCGGTGTCCTGCAGCAGCGCGCCCATCTCCGACGCGAAGGTCAGCGTGCCGTCGCGCAGCGCGTAGAGCAGCGGCTTCTTGCCGACGCGGTCGCGCGCCAGCAGCAGCTGCTCGCGGCGGCGGTCCCAGAGCGCGAACGCGAACATGCCGTGGAGGTGCTTCACGCAGGCGGCGCCGTGCTCCTCGTAGAGATGCGCGATGACCTCGGTGTCGCCCTCCGTCGCGAACCGGTGCCCGCGCGCCTGCAGGTCGCGACGCAGCTCGCGGTAGTTGTAGATCTCCCCGTTGAGCACGACGACGACCGAGCGATCCTCGGTGTAGATCGGCTGGTCGCCGGTGTTGAGGTCGATCACCCGCAGGCGCTGGATCCCGAGGCCCGCCCGCTCCTCGCAGTGGATGCCGCGAGCGTCGGGGCCGCGGTGCTCGAGCCCCGCGCACATCCGGGCGAGGAGCCCGCGGTCGACCGGGCGGCCGAGCGGGCGTAGCTGTCCGACGATTCCGCACATGTCCGACGAACGCGCCGCGGGTGCCGTTTCTCCCGCGCGGTCAGGAAAGGACGACCTGCGCGCCGTCCCCGACGGCGAGCCGGATCGCGTTCGGCGAGCCGAAGCCGCGGACGACACGCGCGCCGTGACCGATCACGCTCGAGTCGACGCGGGTTCCGATGAAGCGGAGCTCGGCGCCGCTGAGCACGATCGAGTGCTCGATCTCGGCGCCCTCGATCACGACGTCCGCCCCGATCGAGGTATAGGGCCCAACGTACGCATCGGTCAGCCGCGCGCCCGGGCCGATGATCACGGGCCCGCGCACCATCGTCCGCTCGAGGCGGGCGGTCGGGTGGACCACCACCGGACCCTGGAGCTCGCAGTTCGCGAGCGAGCCCGCCGGGACGTCGCCCTGCAGGCGCTCGAGCAGCGTGCGGTTGCACTCGAGCAGCGCGTCCTGGTTGCCGTGGCAGGGCAAACAGCCCTCCACGTGCTGCACGCGGACCCGGCCTCCCCGCGCCCGGACCCCCGCGAGCGGGTCGAGCCCGGCCTCAGGGCGCTCGAGCAGGATCTGCACGGCATCGGCGCTCAGCACGTACCCGGGCGCGGGCGCGCGTGGGACGGCGGCCAGCGCGCCCCCCGCCAGCTCGAGCGCCAGCGCGTCGAGGCGCTCGCGCGCGAAAGCGGCGAGGTGCGGGTACATCCGCTCGCGCAGGAGCGCGTCGCCCTGCTGGACGAGCACGCCCTCGCCGCCGAGGAAGCCGTGGCCGGCCGCGAGCGCGCCGGCGAGCCCGACCGCGGGCACGTACTCCGCGTAGCGCACGGTCAGGTCCCACTCCGACCCGTCCCCGACGGCCTGCTCGATCGCGGCGCCCGACTCGCGCTCGACGAGGATGACCGCTTCGAGCAGGCCGGCGCTGCGCAGCGACTCGAGGTTGTGGAAGAGGATCGGCGTGTTCGCGATCGGGAACAGCTGCTTGGTCCCCGCGGGCACGGCGGGCCAGGGCTGGTCGTCGCTCGCCCGGCCGGTGAGGATCAGGGCCTTGGCGATGTCCATAGGGCAGCAACGGCGGCCGGGGGGCCGTCCAACCGTTCCCCGCACGGAACTCGAGTAGGAAAAAGGATGGAAGGCCCGCGCGAACTGGCGCCGTCGCCGCGTTGACTACGCATGAGAGAGGAAGCCCGCCCCGGCGCAGGAGCGAGGGAGCCCGCCGTCGACCTCCGGTCCTGCCGCCTGCGCCTGCCGGCGAGCGTCGTCCTCGAGGCCCTGCCGGCGGAGACGGTTGTGCTGAGCCTGGACACCGGCTGCTACCACGGGCTGGACCCCAGCGCAGGGTTGATGCTCGAGCTGGTCGCGTCGCATGGCGGGGTGCGGGAGGCGGCGGCCCGGCTCGCGTTGACCAGCGACCGCCCGGCCACCGAGCTCGAGGACGATCTCTGCGAGCTCTGCGACGACCTGCTCCTGCGAGGCCTGCTCGAGGTCACGGATGCACCGCAGCCCTGACCGCGCGGCGCCGGACACGGCGCGGAGGGTCTCCGCCCTGGGACTCGACGTGGAGGACCATGTCGGTATCGCGGCCGCACGCGAGGGCGGCAGCCCGACAGGCCGCACCGTGCTGCTCCGCCCGGTCGCTCCACGGCCGCGGGCGCTCCCGCACACACGCGTAGTCGCCCGTCACCTGCGCGAGGACGGCAGCCTCGACGTGGCGATCGGGTCCGACACCACGGGTGACCTCTGGTTCGACGCTCCCGGCGCCGGCCAGTTCCGGCTGCGAGGCGACGGCGAGCTCGTCGAGGCCACGAGCGCGACGGTGCCCCACTCGGCCGCCCTGCGCGACCGGATGCTCGTGGGCCAGGTGCTCCCGATCGCCGCGCTCCTCCGCGGCCTCGAGGTCCTGCAGGCCACCGCCGTCGTGCTGCCGACGGCGGCGATCGCGATCCACGGACCGCACGCCGCCGGCAAGACGTCGGTGGCGCTCGCGCTCGTGCGCGGCGGCGCACGGCTGCTCGACAACGACCGGCTCGTCGTCGAGCCGGCCGACGGGGGGGTCATCGCCCACCCCGGGTTCGGGACGGTGAACCTCCGCCGGCAGGAGGCCGACCGGCTCGAGGAGAGCTGGCTGGCGGCTGCCGGCAGCGTGATCGGCGAGGACCGCTGGTCGGTGCAGCTGCGACTCGACACGCCCGAGCGCGCTCCTGCCCGCCTCGGCGCGCTCTACGTCCTGCGCCCGCAGACCGGTGTCCGCGAGGTCGAGATCCGTCATCGCGCCGCGCCCGATCCACGCCTGATCCTCGACACGATCCTCGAGAGTCCCGCGCGTGCCCCCGGGGCCACGCTCCGGCAACTCGAGCTGTGCGTGCTGGCGACGCAGACGATGCGCGTCTGCGAGGTCCTGACGCCGGGAGACGCAACGCCCGCCGCGATCGCCACGGCGATTCGCGCGGACGCCGAGCGGGCGCCGTCGGCCGCGGCCGGCGTTCGCGATCGCAACCGCGCTGGGTTTCAGCCCGCATCGGAAGCGAGCCGCCCCGGCGCCCGTTGATCGGGCATGCACCTCGCTCCGGTTCCCTCGACACCGCCGCAGCCGGTGCTGCCGGTCGCCGTCATCGTCGCCGACACTCCCCGGTCCGGCGCGCTGGCCGCCGCGGCGCTGGGCGCCGCAGGCTTCACCCTCGCCGCCGCTGCCGCGACCGGCGAACCGGTGGCTGCTCAGGCCGGTGGGGACGGCACGCTGATCGTGCTCCTGCCCGAGGGCACCGGCACGGAGCGCCTCGCAGCGATCCGCAAGGCCGCCGAGCAGCACGCCGGGATCTCGATGATCGCGGCGATGCCGGGCGACGCGTCCAGCTCGGTCCTGCGGCGCGCCTTGCGCTCCGGCGCCGACGGCATCGTCCTCGACGGCGAGCTGGGGTCCGTCCTCGCCCCCACGGCGCTCGCCGTCGCCGCCGGCCAGGTCGTGGTGCCGCGCGCGCTGCGCCGCCAGATCGCTCCCCGTGCGCTGTCGCATCGCGAGAAGCAGATCCTCGGCCTGGTCGTGCTCGGCTACACCAACCGCCAGATCGCTGACAAGCTCTTCGTGGCCGAGAGCACCGTCAAGACCCATCTCTCCTCGGCCTTCGGCAAGCTCGACGCGCGCTCGCGCTCGGAGGCCGCGGCGCTGATCCTCGATCCTGAAGAGGGCTTCGGCCTCGGGATCCTGGCGATCTCCACCCCCGTGCCCGCGTCCGGCTAGTTGCCGGACCGTGAAAGATCCTCGGGCGAGGGGACGTTGGTCTCACATGACGAGTGATTCCCTGCACGGCAAACGCGTGCTCATTACCGGCGGCGCCGGCGCCGTCGGCTCCAATCTGTGCGACCTGCTCGTCCAGCGTGGCGCCGGCGAGATCGTGGTCCTGGACAACTTCATCCGCGGTCGCCGCGACAACCTCGCGTGGGCGGAGGCCAACGGCCCGCTGCGCGTCGTCGAGGGCGACATCTGCGACCGCGATCTGGTCCACGACCTGACGCGCGACATCGACGTCGTATTCCACCAGGCCGCGATCCGCATCACGATGTGCGCCGAAGAGCCGCGGCTCGCGCTCGAGGTGCTCGTCGACGGCACGTTCAACGTGCTCGAGGCCGCCGCCGACGCGAAGGTCCGCAAGGTCGTCGCCGCCTCCTCGGCCTCGGTCTACGGGCTCGCCGAGGACTTCCCCACCACGGAGAAGCACCACCCGTACGACAACGACACGATCTACGGCGCGGCGAAGACCTTCAACGAGAGCCTCCTGCGCTCGTACCACGCGATGAAGGGGCTCGACTACGTCGCCCTGCGCTACTTCAACGTGTACGGCTCGCGGATGGACATCCACGGCGTCTACACCGAGGTGCTGGTGCGCTGGATGGAGCGCATCAACGCGGGCGAGCCGCCGCTGATCCTCGGCGACGGGACCCAGACCATGGACTTCGTCAGCGTCGAGGACATCGCGCGCGCCAACGTGCTCGCGGCCGAGTCCGACGTGACCGACGCGGTCTTCAACGTCGCCAGCGGCGTGGAGACCAGCCTCAAGGACCTCGCGTCGATGCTGCTGCGGGTCATGGGGTCGGATCTGCCCGTCATGCACGGGCCCGAGCGAGCCGTCAACAAGGTGTCGCGCCGGCTCGCGGACACCTCGCTCGCCCGCGAGCGGCTCGGCTTCGAGGCGGAGATCGACCTCGAGGAGGGCCTGACGCGCCTGGTCGAATGGTGGCGCGTCAACCGCGCCGACGAGCGCCACGCCCCCGTCGAGCTCGCGAAGGCGTCCTGATGCAGGTTCCCTTCGCACGTCCCTACCTCACGGGCGGCGAGCCCGAGGCGGTCGCCGCCGTCGTCCGGAGCGGCTGGGTCTCCCAGGGCCCGCGCGTTCAGGAGTTCGAGGCCGCCTTCGCCGCGCGCGTCGGCGCGCTCGAGGCGGTCGCGACGACCAACTGCACGTCGGCGCTCCAACTCGCGCTCTACGTCTCGGGCGTCGGGCCCGGCGACGAGGTGATCGTGCCGTCGCTGTCCTTCATCGCCACCGCCAACAGCGTCTGGCAGTGTGGCGCGACGGCGGTCTTCGCCGACGTCGACCCGGACACCTACAACCTCGACCCGGCCGCCGCGGAGCGTGCGATCACGCCCCGGACGAAGGCGATCATGCCGGTCCACCAGATCGGCCTGCCCGCCGACATGGATCCGTTCCTCACGCTCGCCGAGCGCTACGGCCTGCAGATCGTCGAGGACGCCGCGTGCGCCATCGGGGCCCGCTACAAGGGCCGGCCGATCGGCTCGCTCGGCCCGCTGGCGTGTTTCTCGCTGCACCCGCGCAAGGTCATCACCAGCGGCGAGGGCGGCATGATCACCACGACCGACGCCGCGACGGCGGACCGGCTGCGCAAGCTGCGCCAGCACGGCATGGACCTCTCCGACCTCGCGCGCCACAACGCGCAGGACGTCGTGTTCGAGTCCTACCCCGAGCGCGCGTGGAACGCCCGCATGACCGACATGCAGGCCGCCCTCGGGCTGTGCCAGCTCGCGGACCTCGACGAGATCCTTGCCGAGCGCCGGCGCCAGGCGGAGCGCTACACCGTCGCGCTCGAGCAGCTGCCCGGTCTCGAGCCGCCCTACGAGCCGCCCTACGCCGAGCGCACCTGGCAGTCCTATCCGGTGCGCGTGACGCCCGAGTTCCCGCTCGATCGCACCGAGCTGATGCGCCGGCTGCACCACGACGGCGTGGCGACGCGCCGCGGGGTCATGGCGATCCACCACGAGCGTGCCTATGCGGACCCCGGCGCCCTCCTGCCGCACACCGACCGTGCCGCGGCCGACACCCTCCTGCTGCCGCTGTTCCCCGGTCTCGGGGACGACGCGCAGGACTACGTGATCGGGCGCCTCGCAGCGCTGACGGTCGCGCTCGCGGCCTGAAGCCTCCCCCATTTCTCCACCGCGAGCAGCGAGGGTTTCGGAACGTTCCTGTGTCATGGAAGCCGGAACCTTCGCCTACCAGGGGACGATCGCCGTCGAGCAGCGCGAACCGCGGGCGACCGCGATCGCCTCGTGGTGTCGGCGGTCGAAGCGGAAATGAAACAAGTGCTGCTGAACCTGACCGTCAACGCACTGGAGGCGGCGAATTTCGACGCCGGCGAAGTGCGGATCGACATC
>Ga0136617_10006048_pt1 | contig 10825 bp, 10 predicted proteins | sample AntDrymUQ3222106_2_FD_129672 | JGI IMG/M metagenome (GOLD analysis project Ga0136617, IMG submission 129672) | Polar desert sand microbial communities from Dry Valleys, Antarctica - metaG UQ322 (21.06) | ecosystem: Environmental > Terrestrial > Soil > Desert | place: Antarctica: Dry Valley...
CCGCGTAGGTGCGCTCGGCCAGGATCCAGCCCCGCTCGTTGAGGATCTCGTACAGGATCGCGACACCCTGGTTGGGCAGTCCGACCTCGTACGCGTCGGGGTACATCAGCGCCCAGCGCACCTCGACGGAGTCCCAGTCCTTGACCGTGGAGTTGAGCTCGCCCCCGACGTACTGGATCGGCTTCTGCACCCGCGGAAGCAGCGGCTCCAGGCGGGGAAAGAGCGACTCGACGGCCATAGGTTTCTAGCCTACGCCGGCCGGCCGGCGCACTCAGGTCCCGGCGGCCCACGGCGAGGTCGGCAGGTGCTCGTCGAGCGCCCCGCCCGGCCCGCAGCCGGCGTCTCGGTAGTCCGCCGGCATCTGCGGATAGACTCCCAGCCAGTAGAGCCGGGCGAGGGTCCGCGCGTCATGGTCCGAGGCACCCAGCAGCCGCGCGGTCGTCGCGTCGCGCTGCACCGCCTTGCACTCGGTCAGCGACTCCGACTTGACCCCACTGGTGTGCACCGCTTCATGAGTCAACACGTGCACAGCGGAGTACTGGGCTGGTGAGGGGTGCCGCTTGTCCGAACGCATGTAGGCACGCAACAGCTTGCACTGCTCCCACTTGATGTGCGCTACCCGCTCCGGCTCGCCGTCCGGACCCCAATTCACGTATCCCGCCTCGGCGCCGGAGTCGAGCGCGGCGCCGCTCATCGTCTGGCACGTGACCTGAACGCTGGTGCCCGCGATCGCCGACGCGACCTTGCCCAGGCGGTCCTCGGTGTGCCGACGGGCGACCCCCGGGTACGCCGCCGCCGCCGACAGCACGAGCAGGATCATGACGGTGATCTTCGGGAACCCGACGATTCCGCCCAGCGCATCCCGCCGGCCGCGAAGGAGCCAGCGGGCGGCGCAGAGCAGCGCGCTCAGCACACCCGCCACCGCCAGCCACGAAAGCAACGAGTCCATCCCAGCCCCCCACCCCTGACGTGGGGCATCTCTGTTCGATCGGGACCGTCCCTCCCCTTCTTGAGCTCACCTGGCGGCTCGCGACCCGAGCGTTTCCGTGGGCGTCCGGTGGTACGGGCCCTCAGGTGACCCGGGCACCGACACGAGCCCGTGGGGATCTCCGTCGCGCCTGAGAGACCTGGCGCCTGATGTCGCCGCCTACGGATAGGGCGGCCCGGTGTTGCGCAGGCGGATGTTCAAGAGCAGACCCACCGCGATAAGGTTGGCGAACATCGCCGACCCGCCGTAGGAGACGAACGGCAGCGGCAGCCCGGTCACGGGCATGATGCCCAGCGTCATCCCGATGTTGACGAAGCTCTGGAAGGCAAACCAGGACACCACTCCGGTGGCGACCAGCCGGCCGAAGAGGTCCGGTGCGCGAGCGGCGATGGACAGCCCACGCCACAGGATGAGACCGAGCAGGCCGATGATCAGGCTGCCGCCGAGCAGACCCAGCTCTTCGCCGGCCACAGTGAAGATGAAGTCGGTCTGCTGCTCCGGGACGAAGGCACCGCTGGTCTGGCCGCCCTGGAACAGTCCCTTGCCGAGCAACCCGCCCGATCCGATAGCGATCCGGGCCTGCCGGGTGGCGTAGCCGGCGCCGTCGGTGTCGGCGGCCGGGTTGGCGAAAGACGTGAAACGCTCGAGCTGGTAGTCCTTGAGCGCGCCGAGGTGCACCGCGAGCACGGCCGTCAACGCCCCGGCCAAGAGCAGGCCGAGAATCCATCGGGCCGGGGCGCCGGAGACGGCGACCACACCGACGATCACGGCTGCCAGCACCATCGCCGTGCCGACATCCGGCTGGAGCAGCACCAGGCCAAGCGGCACCGCGGCCAGCGCCAGCAGCAGCGGCACGTCGGAGCCGGGGGATACGGCCTCCGCGTCGCGCCGCTCACCGAGCAGCATTGCCGTGCTCACCACGAGGCCCACCTTGGCGAGCTCCGACGGCTGTAGCTGGAAGCCGCCGCCGATCACGATCCACGAGTGCGCACCGTTGATCGTGGTGCCGAACAGCAGTGTGGCAAGCAGCCCCCCGCAGCAGGCCACATAGGCGACAGGTGCGTACGCCCGGAGCGTCCGATGGTCGGCCAGCGCCGTGACCAGGCCCAAGGCCAGCCCGATGCTCAGGTTGAGCAGATGGCGTTTCAGTAGGCCCTGAGGGTCCAGACCCGCCGCTGCCAGCCGATGGCGGGTAGCCGACCACACCAGCAGCGCGCCAAAGGCGGCGAGCGCCAGAACGCTGGCCACCAGCACCCAGTCCCAGCGGCCGAGCGCACGACGGTCGAGCGCACCGCGGCCGAGAATGCCGCGGCCGAACGGATAGCGGCGGCGCAGCCGCACCGCCGACGTGCTCACCTCGGCCGCCCCCGAGGCAGCGCAGTGGGGACCCGGCCGGCCGGGAAGATCGCTGGCAGGCCGACCAAGCCGTACATTCCTTCCAGCACCCGACGGACGACCCTGGCGGAAGAGGCCCCGCCGGCGCCGGCCTCTTCGAGCATGCTGACCACGACGAACTGAGGATCGTGCGCCGGGGCGAACGCGGCGAACCACGACGTGTCCTGCCTGCCCGTCTTGGTCAGTCCCACCTCGGCCGTGCCGGTCTTACCAGCCACCGGAATGCGATCGTGCGGCCAGTCGGCGAAGGCCGCGTGGGCCGTGCCACCGGGACGAGTCACCCCGGCCAGCGCCGACCGGATGTAGTCCAGCGTGGATGCGTCGATCGGCAGCCGGCGGACCACCTCCGGCGTGGCCCGCCAGGTCGTCCGGCCGTCGGCGCCGATCACCGCCTTGCCGATCTGCGGGCGGTACACCGTGCCGCCGTTGGCGAGCGCGGCATAGGCGGTGGCCAGTTGCAGGGGTGTGACAAGGACGTCCCCCTGGCCGATCGCGAAGTTCACCGCGTCGCCGGCACGATAGTTGAACCCGTCGACGCAGAATTCCTGGTCGGCCTGCCGGCGGGCCGCCTCGAAACTCGGGTTCTTCGCCCCGGCACAGTAGTCGGCCTTGCGCAGATCCCACAACGCCCGCTTGGACGCCCGGTCCGGTATCCGCCCATCGGCCTCCGCCGGGAGATCCACCCCGGTCGGTTGGCCGAACCCGTATGCCTGCGCCGTCCTGGCCAAGAGTTCCTTTGCCTGGCCCCGTGCCGGGCGCAGGCCACCATCACGCAGCCACATCTCGTGGCCGAACTGGTAGAACACGGTGTCGCACGACTTGATCAGCGCAGCGCGCAGGTCCATCGGACCGTAGGCGATGCCCTCGAAGTTGTCGAACCGCGCGCCGCCCAACGAGTACGAGGCTGGGCACTGGTAGATGCCGCCCCGCGGGTAGCCGCCGCGGACGGCCGCGGCCGCCGTCACGATCTTGAACGTCGACCCCGGTGCGAACTCGCCCTGCGTCGCGCGGGACAGCAGCGGAACCCCCGCCGCGGTCGACGTGAGCCGGGCGTAGTCGGTGGTGGACATTCCGCCGGTCCACACCGTGGGGTCGTACGACGGGTGGCTGGCTACCGCCAGCACCCCGCCGGTCCTGGCGTCGAGCACGATCACGGCACCGGACGTGCCGCGGTAGGACCTACCCAAGGCGTCACGATCACGGCGGGCGAAGGCCAGCCCATCGGCAAGCGCATGCTCGGCAAGGACCTGCACCCGCCGGTCGAGATGGGTCACCAGGTCACCACCGGTCACCGGTGCGCTCTGCGACACGGTGCCGGTGACCCGCCCCGCACGATCGACCGACACCCGCTGCCGGCCGTCGACCCCGCGCAGCCGAGCCTGGTACTGCTTCTCCAGGCCGGCCACGCCGACCAGGTCGGTCGGCTGGTAGCCGGCGTGGGAGTGCTGACTCAGCGCGGCAGTGCTGATCGGCGCGAGATATCCCAGAGTGTGCGCCGCGAGGGAGCCGCCCGGGTATTCCCTGACGGCCTGGAAGTCCGCGCTCACGCCGGGGAAGTCCTCCTGGTGCTCGGCGATCCGCAACGCCACCCGCGGTGGTGCGTCCTCGAGGACGGGCACCGGCCCCAGCGGTGAGCCGTTCCAGCACGGGCGGGGCACTCCCTTGCCACACGCGGTGATGCGCCGACGCAGCTCGGCCTGCGGCATCGCGATCACCGCGGACAGTCGCCGCAAGACGGCCTCACCGGCGTCCGGCTGTTTCGCGAGCGCCTGGTTGCTGACCGAGACAACGAGCGCGGTGCGGTTGCGCACCAGGGGGTGGCCTGTCGAGTCAAGGATGCCGCCGCGCGCCGCGGGGATGACCAACTCGCGAATGCGGTTGTCGTCGGCAGCCTGGGCGAAGTCGCCGGCAGAGAGGACCTGCAAAGACCACAGCCGACCACCCAGCGTGAGAAGAAGGGAGAGCACGAGCACCTTGGCCACGACCAGCCGCCGCGCTGACGAGTCACCCACCCGCGACCTCCCGGCCTCCATCTCGCTCCGCGCCTCGCTCCGCTCGATGCTCACTCGACCAGCGTCACCGATCCAGTCGCTGGTACATCGCGGTGACGACCGGTACGACCGCAAGAGCCAGGATCACATCGTAGGCAGCGCTACCCGGCAGGTAGCTGGTTACGACACGCCAATCGAGCCGCGGACTTCCCAGGATGGCAAGCAGCCCGGCGTAGCCGAGCGTCGCTCCGGCCAGCGCTCCGGCCACCGTCGCGGCGACCACTGCCAACCTGCGCGTGATTCTGTGTACCCGACTGCCGGGCAGCAGCCCGCACACGAATCCGGTGACGCACAGCACCAGGGCCAGCAGGCCGGCCGGATGGTCGGAGAGCAGGTCAGCCAGCAGCCCAGCACAGAATCCGGCGGACGTGCCAGCCGTCGCACCACCGGCAAGCGCGATCGCCACCACGACGACCAGGATCAGATCGAGGCGACCGTAGGGCAGGTGCAGCCGGCCTATCAGGGTGGTCTGCGCCAGCACTGAGGTGACAACCAGTGCCGCTCCCAGCAAGGCCCGCGGCGGGCTCACTTGCGCGGCTGGCTGTTGAGCGGAGGTCTCGGCGGGAGTACCGAGTCGCGGGGGTCGACCCGGGGTGCGGCGACCACCAGGCCGACGATGTCCAACGCCGTGAAGTTCACGTAAGGATCGACCTCCGCGCTACGCGCCAGGGCACTGCCCGACCCCAGCCTGGACACCGAACCGATCGGCACGCCGGCGACGAAGGTCGTCTGACCGTACGGACCGGTGACCAGCCGATCCCCCACGGTGATCCGGGCGCGCGGATCGAGCAGTTGGAACCGCAACGGGTTCAACCCGTCACCTTTGACCAGCCCCAGCTCGCCGCTACCCTCCAGGCGTGAGCCGGCCGCGAAGATCCGGTCGATGGCCAGCAGGACCACGGAGGTCGTGTCGCCGGTCCGCTTCACCCGGCCTACCAGACCATCGCCGTTGAGCACCGTCATCCCGGTCCGGACGCCGTCGCGCGTACCGAGATCGATGGTGACAGTCCACTCCAAGCCCAGGGACGCGCCGAGCGCCACCGCCCGCGCGGGCACGACCCGGTAGCCGCCGGCACCGGCGAGCAGATGGAGACGGCGCAGTTGCTCCGCGGTCACCCGGTCCAGTTCCGCGGCCCGCAGGTGCTCGCGCAACCGCTCGTTCTCCCGGCGCAGCCGCTCCTGCTCACCGGACGACGGGGAGAACGGCCAGCCGGTGCCGCCTACTGTCCGCTGCACGGGCCCGGCGACGTAGCTCACCGCAGACCGCAGCCCGGACATCCCGCTGCCGTCGGTCACCTGGTGGTCGAGCGTCATCAACGTCAACGAGACGAGAACCAGCAGGATCAGGGCGAGTCGCTGGCGTGGTGAGGGCCGCAAGGGACCGGTCAGCGGCGCGGCTCGGAGACGAGCACCTGCTGCAGCGCCTCGAAGTCCTCCACACACTGCCCTGAGCCCAGGGCGACGGAGTGCAGCGGTGCGTCGATAGCGATGATCGGCATGCCGGTCTCGTGCTTGAGCCGCTCGTCGAGTCCGCGCAGCAGCGCGCCCCCGCCGGTGATCACGATGCCGCAATCCATGACGTCACCGGCCAGCTCCGGCGGCGTCTGGTCGAGCGTGGTCTTCACGGCGTCGACGATCTGGTTGACCGGCTCCTCGATCGCCTTGCGGATCTCCTCGGCCGACACGACGATGGTCTTGGGCAGGCCGGAGACCAAGTCCCGGCCGCGGACCTCGGCGTGCGGCTCGTCCGGCCTGGGAAACGCTGAGCCGATCGTCATCTTGATCTCTTCCGCCGTCCGCTCGCCCAGCAGCAGGGAGTATTCCTTCTTGATGTAGGTGATGATCGCGCTGTCCATCTCGTCGCCGCCGACCCGGATCGATTGGCTGGTCACGATCCCGCCCAGCGAGATGACAGCCACCTCGGTGGTGCCGCCGCCGATGTCGACCACCATGTTGCCGGTCGGCTCGCTGACCGGCAGGCCGGCGCCGATGGCCGCCGCCATCGGCTCCTCGATGATGTACACCTTGCGCGCACCCGCCTGATAGCCGGCGTCCTTGACCGCACGCTGCTCGACACCGGTGATGCCGGACGGGACGCAGACGACGACGCGTGGCTTGGTGAAGTGCCGGCGGCGGTGAACCTTCTGGATGAAGTAGCGCAGCATCCGCTCGGTCGTCTCGAAGTCAGCGATCACGCCGTCCTTCAGCGGTCGGATAGCCACCACGTTACCCGGTGTGCGGCCGATCATCCTCTTCGCCTCTGCGCCGACGGCGAGGATGGCGCCGGTGTCGGTGTTGATCGCCACCACGGACGGCTCGTTGAGCACGATCCCGCGCCCACGTACATAGACCAAGGTGTTTGTCGTTCCCAGATCCACCGCCATGTCACGGCCGAGGAAGGACGTCGAGTTGGCCATCAGGGACACCACCGTATCGCTCGGGCGAGCCGGCCCGGGGCCGGAACTGCTAGAAGCGCGACGGTGCGAGGCCCGGGAAGAACAGCTCGATCTCGCGCTCGGCGGAGGCGGCCGAGTCCGAACCGTGCACGATGTTGTCCTGCACCTCCAGGGCAAGGTCGCCGCGAATCGTACCGGGCGCGGCCTTGACCGGATCGGTGGCCCCGGCAAGCCCCCGGAATGCCTCGATCGCCCGCTCGCCCTCAGCGACGAGGGCCACCAGCGGTCCGCCGGTGATGAAGTCGACGAGGGAGCCGAAGAACGGCTTGTCCCGGTGCTCCGCGTAGTGGCTCTGCGCGGTTTCCCGCTCGAGCACCCGCAAGTCCAGCGCCACGATCCGCAGCCCCTTGCGTTCCACCCGGCAAAGCACCTCGCCGACCAGTCCCCGGCGCACGCCGTCGGGCTTGATGAGGATCAGTGTGCGTTCGGACACCGGTGCGCTCCTTCGGTGGGGGCGCGCGAAGCCTACCCCGCTCTCACTGCTCGTCCCGCACCCCAAGTTGACGCAGCACCAACGCGCGCACCGACTGGGCGTCGGCCTGGCCGCGGGTGGCCCTCATGACCGCACCGACGAGGACGCCCACCGCCGGCAGCTTGCCTCCGCGCACCTTGGTGGCGACGTCCGGGTTGGCCGCGATCGCCTCGTCGACAGCGGCGGTGAGCGCCCCCGTGTCGCTGACGGTGCGCAAGCCGCGTTCGGCGATGATCTGGTCGGGGTCATGTCCCGATTCCAGGACGCCGTCAACGACCTGCCGAGCCAGCCCGCTGGACAGAGTGCCCTCGCCGACGAGAGCGATGACGCGGGCGACCTGCGCCGGGGTGATCGCGAGATCGGCGGGCTCGACGTCAGCCGCGTTGGCCCGCTGCGCCAGGTAACCGAGCCACCAGTTGCGCGCCTCTGGCGCCGGGACGCCGGCCGCCGCCGTCGCCGCCACCAGGTCGACCACTCCCGCATTCGACATCGCCGCCATGTCGGAATCGGCGGCGCCCAGCTCTTCGGCCAGCCGACTCCGCCGGGCCGAGGGCAGCTCCGGCAACCTGCTGCGCAGCTCGGATATCCAGGCCGCCTCGGGCGCCAGCGGGACCAGGTCGGGCTCGGGAAAGTAGCGGTAGTCGGTCGCCTCCTCCTTCGACCGCCCGGGCCGGGACCGGCCGGTGTCCTCCTGGAAGTGCCGGGTCTCCTGCACGATCGGATCGCCGGCGTCGAGCAGTCCGGCCTGCCTGATCATCTCCGAGCGCACGGCCCGCTCGACCGAGCGCAGCGAGTTGACGTTCTTCGTCTCGGTCCGGGTGCCCAACTCGGTGATCCCGTGCCGGCGCACCGAAACGTTGACGTCGCAACGCAGGCTGCCCTGCTCCATCCGCACGTCGGAGACACCGAGCGTCCGCAGGATGTCGCGCAGCTCGGTCACGTAGGCCTTGGCCACCTGCGGCGCCTGGCCACCGATGCCTGCCACCGGCCTGGTCACGATCTCGACAAGCGGGATGCCGGCGCGGTTGTAGTCGACGAGCGAGTGGGTGGCGCCGTGGATCCGGCCGGTGGTGCCGCCGACGTGCAGGCTCTTACCCGTGTCCTCCTCCAGGTGCACCCGCTCGATGCCCACCCGCACAGTCTCGCCGCCGATCGCCACGTCGAGCCAGCCGTCGACGCACAGCGGCTCGTCGTACTGGCTGATCTGGAAGTCCTTCGGCATGTCGGGGTAGAAGTAGTTCTTGCGGGCGAACCGGCACCACGAGGCGATGTCACAGTTCAGCGCCAGCCCGATGCGGATCGTGGACTCGATCGCCGCCGCGTTGGCGACCGGCAGGCTGCCAGGCAGGCCGAGGCAGACCGGGCACACCTGCGTGTTGGGCTCCGCGCCGAACGTCGTCGAGCAGCCGCAGAACATCTTCGACGCGGTGCCCAGCTCGACATGCGTCTCCAAGCCGATGACCGGGTCGTACCGGCTGACGACGTCGTCGTAGGAGAGTGTCGCCAGGGTCGTCATAGTGGGGGCGCCTCGTCGATCAGTGGGTGGCCGTAGGACGCCTCGACGGCGGCAGCGATCTGGTAGATCCGGTCGTCGGCCAGCGCCGGTGCCATCACCTGGAACCCGACGGGCAGTCCCTCGGACAGTCCACAAGGGACAGACAGGGTCGGCAGGCCCGCCAATGAGGCCGGTAGCGTGCACAGGTCGGCGGCGTACATGGCCATCGGGTCGGCGGCGCGTTCGCCGATTCCGAAAGCGACGGTCGGCGTGGTCGGTGACACCAGTACATCGCACACCTCGAACGCGGCGGTGAAGTCGCGAACGATCAGAGTGCGAACCTTCTGTGCCTGCCCGTAGTAGGCCTCGTAGTAGCCGCTGGACAGCGCGTACGTGCCCAGGATGATCCGCCGCTTGACCTCCGGCCCGAAGCCGGCATCGCGGGTCAACGACATCACCTCTTCGAGGCCGTTGACCCCGTCGTCGCCGACCCGTAGTCCATAACGGACGGCGTCGAAGCGAGCAAGGTTGGACGAGCACTCGCTCGGAGCGATGAGGTAGTAGGCCGGCAGCGCGTAGCGGAAGTGCGGGCAGGACACCTCGACGACCTTGGCGCCGGCCGACTCCAGCCTGCTGACGGCGTCGGCGAAGGCGGCGCTCACACCCGGCTGGTAGCCCTCGCCGCCCAGCTCGCGGACCACCCCGACGGTGCGGCCGCCGAGATCGCCGGCCGCGCCGGCCTTGGTCGCGGCGACGACGTCGGGCACCGGAGCGTCGATGCTGGTCGAGTCGGCCGGATCGTGCCCGGCGATGACCTGGTGCAGCAGCGCGGCGTCGAGGACGGTACGGGCGATCGGACCGGCCTGGTCGAGACTGGACGAGAACGCGATGAGGCCGTATCGCGACACCCCGCCGTAGGTCGGCTTGGCCCCGACCAGTCCGGTGACGGCCGCCGGCTGGCGGATCGAGCCGCCGGTGTCGGTGCCGATCGCCAGCGGCGCCTGGTATCCCGCGACGGCGGCCGATGACCCGCCGGAAGAACCGCCCGGCACCCGGGACAGGTCCCAGGGGTTGCGGGTCGGGCCGAACGCGGAGTTTTCCGTTGAGGAGCCCATCGCGAACTCGTCCATGTTCGTCTTGCCCAGAATCACGATGCCGGCCGCGCGCATGCGCCTGGTGATCGTGGCGTCGTACGGTGGGACCCACCCGGACAGGATCTTCGACCCGCAGGTGGTCTCCAGGCCCTTGGTGACGACGACGTCCTTGAGCGCGAGCGGGACGCCGGCGAGCGGGCCGAGGCGCTCCTTGTCGGCGCGGGCGCCGTCGACGGCGGCGGCCGCCGCCAGCGCGCCGGCGCCGTCGATCCGCAGAAAGGCGTGAACCCGGTCGTCGGTCGCGGCGATCCGGTCGAGGTGCGCCTGCGTGACCTCGGTGGCGCTGACCTCGCCGGCCGCGATCCGCTCCGCGGTCGCCACCGCCGTGAGCCGGGTCAGCTCGGTCTGCTCGGTCACGCCTCGTCCTCCAGGATTCGAGGCACCCGGAACCGGCCGCCCTCAGCCGCCGGCGCGGCGGCCAGCACCTCGTCGCGGGGCAGCGAGGGTGTGATGACGTCGGGACGCAGCACGTTCGTCAGCGGAACGGCATGGGTTGTCGGCGGGATGTCGTCGGCCGCCACCTCGGCCACTCGCGCCACCGCGGCGAGGATCACGTCAAGCTGGCCCGAGAAGACGTCCAGCTCGTCGTCGGTGACCGCGATCCGGGCCAGCCGAGCGAGGTGCGCGACCTCGTCGCGGGTGATCGGCATGCCGTTGAGTCTAGGTGCGGGTGGTGTCGGCGATCATCAGGGCTTCCTGGTGCGCCTTGCCGCCCAATGGGTCCTACGGCGGTCGCCGGGCGCCGATCTCCCGCCAGTAACGGAAGACCAGCTCGCGATGGCTGGCCAGCCGGTGCGTCTGTCCGGGGGCCTTC
>Ga0136617_10006049_pt1 | contig 10824 bp, 6 predicted proteins | sample AntDrymUQ3222106_2_FD_129672 | JGI IMG/M metagenome (GOLD analysis project Ga0136617, IMG submission 129672) | Polar desert sand microbial communities from Dry Valleys, Antarctica - metaG UQ322 (21.06) | ecosystem: Environmental > Terrestrial > Soil > Desert | place: Antarctica: Dry Valley...
TCCGGGTCGGAATGGGACAGACACTCTTTCCTGACATCGGAGTCCTGGTCTTCAATCCCGCGGCGTGGTTTCCGGGGCCCGCGATCGCGCATCTTCTCGTCTACCAGCACCTCGCGCTAGTGCTGGTGGCGGGGCTCCTCTTCCACAAATTCCTCGTTCTTCGCGGCTTGAATTTTCGCGCCGCTCTTACCGGCGCCCTGCTCCTTACCTTCTCTGCCTACATGTCGATGGGGAGCTGCTGGACGATTTGCGCGGGCGAAGTGGTCTGTGTCGCCTTTGCGCTTTTCGCACTAGAAAACGCGATGGTAACGGGCAGATGGATTTATCTGCCTTTCGCGGTCGCTCTCTTCGCTTTGCTGACTGCTTTCCATCTCTACCTCGGCGCAGTCTTGATCAGCGCGTATGTGCTAGCGCGCATTCTACTGGGTGCGCGCCGCGGCTGGCGGCAGCAATGTCGCCGCCTGGTCCGGCTCGCAGCCATCGCGTTCCTCGGCGCTGGTTTGGCTGCGGTTGTCTGGGTGGATAGCCTGATACAGATCCGCAATAGTCCGCGCGGTTCTGGGACGGCATCCTACGCGACCAACCTCGCCTCCTCTGGTGTCTTCACCCTCGAATCGTCCTTGCACTATTTCACCGCGGTTTTGCGTTCGTTTTCAAATGACATGGTCGGGGCGGGAAATGCATACCGCGGGTGGTCTAACTACCTGGAAGCCGCCCTCCCCTACTGCGGGCTTTTTTCCTTAATCATCCTCCCGCAGGTCTTCGTCCGCGCCAGTAACCGGCAACGCATCGCAGCCGCGCTCTTTCTCACCTCGATGCTGGTCGCCGTGATCTTCCCGTGGTTCCGCTATCTGTTTTACCTTTTCCAAGGGGACTATTTCAGGGCCTTTTCCCTCTTTTCCGTTACCGGCACCATCATCCTGAGTGCCACAGCGTTCTCCCGCTATTTGGAAAAACAAAGCCTCAATCTATGGCTTCTCCTTGGCACTTTGCTCGCACTGCTCGGCCTGCTTTACCTGCCGCTTCCAGAGATGCAGAAGCTCATCGACCCTTCGCTGCAAAAGCTGGCCGCCCTGCTTCTCTTCACATACGCGGCTCTGCTGGCAGCGGGCCGCCTTCTCCAGCGCGAATCGATCTTCGGCTGGCTCGTCTTAATCCTCCTCGCCGCTGAACTGTCCTACTCCACCGCCTTCACGGTCAGCGACCGACCAGTAGTAACAAAGCAAGAAAGAAATGAACGTGTCGGTTTCAACGACTACACGATCGAAGCGCTGCGGGCGATCAAGGCAGATGATGAAGGCTTTTTTCGCGTTTCGAAAGTCTATTCCTCCAGCGCGGCCGAACATCCAAACCTAAACGATTCGTTCGCTTTTGATTACTACGGGACTTCTTCTTACGTCTCATTCAACAGCCTCAATTACATCAACTTCCTCATCGCGCTCGAGGCCCTACCCCCCACGCCTACAGAGTTCGAGACGCGGTGGTCCCCCGGGTTGCTCGGTCGGCCGCTCCTTTCCACATTCGCTTGTGAAAAATACGTCCTGGCGCAGGAAGCCGTACCCGCTGAGGCGCGGTTCGGATATGAAGAGGGCGGCCACTACGGAAATGTTTACGTCTACCGGAACACTTCCTTTCTTCCTCTCGGGCTCTTCTTCGAGGACGCGATAACGGAGAAGGTATTCAGCCTTTTCTCAGCCTCAGGCAAAGAGAGCCTGCTGCTTCAATCGGTGGTGCTCGAAGACGGCGCCTTCGCTGCCGAACTGCCGGGCCAAACGCCACCGGAAATAGACGAATTGTTAGAATCAGTTGAAACAAAGTCGATCCCGGATCTGATCGCCGCCCGTCGCGAGAGCGCGTTCCAAATGCGTTCGTTTAGCCAAAACCGGATCGAGGGGAGCATTCGGTGCAACAAGAGCGGCTTTCTTGTCTTTCAGATCCCTTTGGATCCAGGGTGGCGCGTCTTTGTCGATGGCGAACGAGTTCCGCCATTGCGGGTGGACATCGGGTTGATGGGCGTTCGCCTCCCGGCAGGTGAACATCAGGTGAGACTTCGCTATCTGCCGCCCGCTCTCGTACCCGGTGGTATCGCCACTCTGCTTTCCGCATTCGCCCTCGCGGTCGGTTTCTGGCGGTGGCCGCGCCTCTCTCCCCTCGCCCGAACTTAGCGCCTACTACATTTAGCGAATTTCAGCCGCACCGAAGAAGGATTGGATCGCTTCGGGCAATCTCAGCGAGCCATCGGGCTGTTGACCCGCTTCGATCAACGCCGCAAATAACCGCGGCAGCGCCAGCCCCGAGCCGTTGAGGGTGTGGCAAAACCGGTTCTTCCCCTCCGCATCTTTGAAGCGCAGGTTCATCCGGCGCGCCTGATAATCTTCGAAGTTCGAACAGCTCGATACCTCCAAATAATTATTCTGTCCTGGCGACCAAACCTCGATGTCGTACGTCTTTGCTGAATGAAAACCGAGATCGCCGGTGCAGAGCTCGATCACGCGATAGTGTAAGCCGAGCAACTGAAGCACGCGTTCCGCATTTGTCGTAAGCGACTCGTGCTCCTCGTACGAACTTTCCGGAGTCGTGATCTTGACCATCTCCACCTTATCGAATTGATGCACCCTGATGATGCCACGCGTTTCGCGTCCTGCGGAGCCGGCTTCGCGCCGGAAACAGGGGGTGTAAGCCACGAGCTTCTTCGGCAGCTCAGCCACCTTCAGGATTTCCTCCCGATGGAAATTTGTCACCGGCACCTCCGCAGTCGGAGCGAGAAACATTTCATTCCGCTCCAGCCCGTACATGTCTTCCTCAAATTTCGGCAGCTGCGCCGTCCCGATCATGCAGTCGCGGCGGACCAGAAACGGCGGGCTCATCTCGAGATAGCCATGCTCGCGCGTGTGCAAATCGAGCATGAAGTTGACCAGCGCTCGTTCCAGCCTCGCCCCCGCACCGGTGAAGCAGATGAATCCGCTGCCACTGATCTTCGCCGCTCGCTCGAGGTCAAACAGCTTCAGCCGCGTCCCGATCGCGACATGATCCTGAACTTCACCGCTCAGCGCCGGCTTGTCGCCCCACGAGCGCACCACCGGATTGTCGCTCGCTTCCTTCCCCACCGGCGCCGCAGCGTGCGGCAAATTCGGAATTTCGAGCAGCATATTCTTCTGCTGCTCTTCGCGCGCGAGCGTCTCCTGATTTAGAAGCGCGATCTTGTCGCCGATTTCGCGGACGCGACTCTCTAATTCCTCCGATGACTCACCCCCGCTTCGCTTCCCGCCAATCTCCTTGCTCAACCGTTTGCGATCCGCGTTTAGCAACTGAAGCGAAGTCTCGGATTTGCGACGTTCGGCATCGACGCGCAACAACTCATCGATCTTCGCCCCATCATCGCCTGCCCGCGCCGCCAAGCGCTCTTTCACAAAATCCGGCTGTTCGCGGATGAGACGGATGTCGAGCATGGCGACGCTTTATCAGCCTTACGCCGCAAACGCAAACAACAGCAGCATACCCACCGCGAGAGCGCAGAGGACGCAGAGCTAAAAAGGGACTTTTATTCCTTCGGTCTCTGCGCTCTCGGCGGTAATGCCTCCTCTGAAAACCGCGTGACAATCGCGGCACGCATCTCATATTTCTGCCGTGGAACAGCTCAATCTTCTCGGGGTTGCACTCGGTCTCGCCGCGCTTGCGGGCATTAATCTTTACCTGACCGTTTTCGTAACCGGCCTGGCCGTGAACCAGCATTGGATCACGCTCGCCCCGCAATACCAGTCGCTCGAAGTGCTCGGGCATCCGGCCATCGTCACGATCGCGGGCGTAATTTATTTCCTCGAATTTTTTGCGGACAAAATTCCGTGGATAGATTCCGCGTGGGACGCAGTTCACACCGTCATCCGGCCGATCGGCGGTGCGCTTCTCGCTATTCAGGTGCTCGGTCATTCAAGCCCCACCTTCGACGTCATCGTGCTCTTGCTCGCGGGTGGCACCAGCCTCATCGCTCACACCGCTAAAGCTTCTTCCCGGCTGGTCGCGAATACTTCGCCCGAGCCTTTCTCGAATATCGGCCTCAGCCTAGCTGAGGATGCCGCCGTCTTCGGCGGTCTGGCGTTAATTTATTACAACCCGCTCGTAGCACTCGCCGTTTTCCTGGTCGCGCTTGCCGCCTTCCTCTATTTCGCGCCCAAGATTTTGCGCGTGATCAAGGCGAAGGTTTGGCTCATTCTCCAAAAGCTCAATGGCCCGGCGGATTCGAGTTTACCCGACACCCTTCCGATTACGCTGCCTTCGAAATTCGCGGACATTTTCAGCCGTCAAAACGTCCTGAGTGAGACAATCGCCTGGGCGGTGCCATGCCTGAGCGGCCACTGTCGCCGAATCCCGACGAATCTTTTCGGTGCGCTCGTCGCGACAAACGAAGAGCCGCGCAAACTTGTTTTCGTCGCGCGAAAAGGCGGGCGCGCTTTTTCCCATACCATCGAGCTCGAAGGTATGTCGGTGGCGCGGGAGCCGAAGTTCCTCTCCGAGAATTTGGTCATATTCTCCTCGACCGGGAACGGTCCGAAGTATCTCTTCATCTTCCCGCGTTCCAGCAGTGGCCTTGTCGAAGAGATGGCCGAGTATCTGCGCGCACGGTTGACCTCAGCGCCGGCTCTTTCAGTCCCGCCCGAGCCGGAGCCTGAGCCGGCGTTACACGCCTAACGAGAGCTTTTCGAGCGTGCTGGTTCCCTCCTCCAGCGCCGATCGCTACGCGCAGCTCCGCCAGACCGGTCGGGTCAAAGAGCGTGGGCTCTTCCGCGCGCCACGCAATCCAAACGAGCTGGAACTACAAGCGCGCTGGTTTGCGGGCGACTTCGGAAAACAATTCCGCTCCACCTGCGACAAGGCGCTCGAGATCGTGCAATTCGGTACTTGGAATCGCGAAGCTGGTCCAGATTTTCAAGGGGCCGCGATCCGCGTCGACGATGGAGAAATCAGGAGTGGCAGCATCGAATTCGATCTTTCAGACCGGAGCTGGGAGACGCACGGCCACGCGATCAACCCCGCGTTCGAAGACACAGTTTTGCACGTTTTCGTCAACGCGACTGAGCACACCTTTTTCACCCGCACGAAATCGCATCGCAACATCCTGCAGGTGCGTGTCGATCCATCCGCCTTGCCCGATGCTTTCTCCGCTAACGTTCCGTTGGCTCGTCCCGGCCGGTGCCAGGCGCCGCTGAAAGATTTGCCAGAGGAGCGGGTCGAGAGCGTGATTGATGCCGCATCTCGTTTCCGCCTGCAACGCAAAGCGGCGCGCCTCCGCGCCATGATCGAGGCTCACGGGCGCGACGAAGCCCTCTTCCAGGAACTCGCCGCAGCCCTCGGCTACAAGCAAAACAAACTCCCCTTCACCCTTATCGCGCAACGTCTGTCACTGGCAACGCTGGGTGCGCAGGCGCCAGACGCGGAAGCGCTCCTTTTCGGCCTCGCCGGTGTACTCGAAGCGCCCGACCTTTCCGTTTATGAAAGCGAGACTCGCGTTTATGTGCGTGCGCTCTGGGACCGATGGTGGCCGAAGCGGGACGAAATGCAGCGGCTCGTGTTGCCACGGGAAACCTGGCGCCTCAGTGGCGCGCGGCCGATGAATCATCCGCAGCGCCGGCTCGGCGCGCTCGCCGTTATTGCTGGCGACTGGTCAGGATGGGTGCACTCGTTAGGTCAGCCGGACGCTGTGCTCGCGGTGCGCGATTTTCTGCTCGGTCTGCGGCATCCCTATTGGAATCATCATTACACCCTCACATCCGAAACGACCGCGATGGAAATGGCACTCGTCGGCGAATCTCGTGTCGCCGAAATCCTGGCCAACGTTGTCTTTCCGCTCTTCACCGCGGAAGGCACCGACGCCTGGTCCGACTACCGCAGGCTGCCGGCGAAGTTAACCAATCGCCGTCTCGAAACAGCCATTACTCGCCTCTTCGGCGGCGATCCGCGTTGCGCGGCCTTCGTCAAAACCGTCGCCCACCAACAAGGACTGCTTCAGATTTACGAAGACTTTTGCCTCCAGGACAACTCCGATTGCGCGCACTGTCCCTTCCCCGAACAAATGCAGAAATGGATCTGATGGTGCCGAGGGAAGAAGATACTGCCCTGCATGACGCGGCTCCCCAAGGGCGGGCTGGGTGGCAACGGGAGGTTGTACGATCCTTGAGGCTCACCCTATCGAGTGCGGACCGACAACAGTTACAAACGGCATTCTAGAAAATCCGTATTCGATCAACGCCGGGTTCAAAGCGATCAACACCGGCGTCATCGCGTGGTCACTTGGCGAAGACAGCGTTACGGACTCATCGGACAAGAATTAAAAAGATTCCAAAGATCACGTTATTTCTTGGCAATGATGCGCTGGCTTGCAAATCCAAGTTCGCCGTCCAGAATCAAATTGTTCCGCGGGTGTAGTTCAATGGTAGAACGCCAGCTTCCCAAGCTGGACACGAGGGTTCGATTCCCTTCACCCGCTCTCCTTCAACCCCTTCGCACTCAATGAAACTCTGGCTTCGCGCCTTATTCCTACCTGTGCTTCTGCTGGGTATTGCCGGTTGCGGAACGTCTCAGCCCCCTCGGGGGCTCCGGACTGTGCGTGCTACCATGCAAACAGGTTCCAACCTGCCCCAGCGGACATATCTCACTTCCGGCGAAGAAGTCCGCCCGGCCCGGAAACGCGCGGAAAAGAAAAAAACGAAGGCTAAACCGTCCAAGGAGGATCGAGAGTATCTCCCGCGCGGCGGTTTTCGCTGAGTAGCTGTCCCGCCTCTCCGCGCGAACAGAGCCGGCGCAGCGATCGCCGACGTTGTCGCACCGAGAACTTTTCTATCCGTGTAAGTCGTTGCCTAAGCGCGCCTTATCGTTTTTCTTAGTGTGGACTTGTTGACACCGCTCTGCGGGCGAAGAATACTTAACGTGGTTAAGCTTGTTGGGCTTGTGCTAGTGAGCGCTACGCTTCCTCGTGAAGGGCGCCTTCTATTCAGTCTCAATAGCTATACGACATAACGTCGGCCACGGGGTTCTTCGAGGAGCCTCGCTAGTTAAATAGCTGGCTGTTGGCTTCACCGCCGCAGCAAAGTTTGCGCAGGGCTCGAAGTCTGCGCCTGAAGAGACATGAAAACTGTATTCAAAACCAGCCGACCGGCTCGCGATGGCGAGTCGCGGTCGTCGCTGGATCCTCAAATCCAAAACACGCCGGCGATCGATTGGAATTTCCAGTCCTCCGCTTCGGCTCTCCGCGGAGGGGCGGGGACATTCCAACGCAGCAGCCGTGCGTCTTTCGCCGGATTCCGCGCCATCAGCAACGGCTTCTTCGAAGCTGAAGCGAAACGCGAATTTCGGATCGAGGCCGCGGCCTTCGGCGTCATCGTCGCGCTTGCGGTCTGGCCGATGGTTCAAGCCGCCCAGGCGCTGCTTGATCTGATCAAGTAAGCAATCTGAGTCCGGCCGGCTGCATCAAACCTCGTGTTGATGCAGCTGCCGCGGCTCAGTTAACTTTTCGTTTTTCAACTCCGAAGACCTGCGCTAAAAGAACGCAGGGCGATGGAGGACGAAACGTTCGACTCTCTTTTCGGTGCTCCGCCACCAGGTGGTGATGACGCCGATATCGAGCATCAGCTCCTTTTTGGCAATCCGGCTAGCCGCCGGGCCTTTCTAAAGCAGATTGCCGGGACCGGTGCTGCGCTGGCGCTCGCGCCAAACCTGCTGAATGCGCCCCGGGCGTTCGCCGCCGAATCTGTCCCCGCGCAAGCGGCACCGGCCATGGGCGGACTCGACGTTCGTCTCAAGATCAACGGCAAGGAGTTCGCGCTCCAGAAGCTCGATCCGCGCGTGACTTTGCTGGATGCATTGCGCGAACGACTCAACCTTACCGGTTCGAAAAAAGGCTGCGACCACGGGCAATGCGGCGCCTGCACTGTCCTGATCAATGGCCGCCGGGTAAACTCCTGTCTCGCGCTCGCCGCGGCGCATGAAGGCGATGAGATCACGACGATCGAAGGCCTCGCGCAGGGCGACCAACTCCATCCGGTGCAGAGCGCGTTTCTCGAACATGATGGTTTCCAGTGCGGCTACTGCACGCCCGGTCAGATTTGTTCAGCCGTCGCATGCATTAAAGAAGGACACGCCAAGGACGACGCGGAAATCCGTGAGTGGATGAGCGGAAATCTTTGCCGTTGCGGCGCGTATCCTAACATCGTCGCCGCGATTCGCGAGGCGCGCGAAAATCCTGCGACCTCTTCGCGCGCATGAATCCCTTCACCTACACCCGCGTGAGCGATCAACAGCAGGCCATCGCTGCGGTTGCGGCCGCACCACAGGCGAAATTTCTCGGCGGAGGGACCAACCTGATCGACCTGATGAAGATGGGGGTTGAAGCCCCGCCGCAGTTGATCGACATCGGTCGCCTGCCGCTCGCGCAAGTTGAAGAATTGCCAGACGGCAAAGGCATTCGCATCGGCGCACTCGCTCGCAATTCAGACGTCGCGGAGCATCCGCTCATCGCGCAGCGCTATCCGGTCCTAAGCCAGGCGTTCCTGGCCGGCGCGAGCCCGCAGCTGCGCAACATGGCCACGGTCGGCGGCAATCTTCTACAACGCACGCGCTGCTATTATTTCTACGACCCGGCATTTCCGCAGTGCAACAAGCGGAATCCCGGCAGCGGCTGCGGCGCGCTGAATGGATTCAACCGCATCCATGCGATTCTTGGTCAGAGCGAACAGTGCATCGCAACAAATCCCAGCGACATGAACGTCGCGCTTGCTGCTCTCGACGCGGTGGTGCGCGTGCACGGACCGGAAGGAGAACGCGAGATTCCGATCGGAGATCTCCATCGATTGCCCGGGAACACTCCGAACGTCGACACCAACCTCTGGGCGGGTGAACTGATCACTGCGGTTGATTTGCCGGCGATGCCGTTTGCAGTGCGTTCCCACTATTTGAAAATGCGGGATCGCGCGAGTTATGCTTTCGCGTTAGTCAGCGTCGCCGCGGTGCTGGAGGTCGGAGCGGATGGCAAGATCAAAGAGGCGCGGCTCGCGCTCGGTGGCGTCGCACACAAACCGTGGCGCGCGCTGGAAGCCGAGAAACAGCTCGTCGGCCAAACCGCGGATGAGCGGTCCTTCGCGGCGGCCGCGCAAGCAGCGCTTGCGAATGCCAAGGCCTACAAATACAACGAATTCAAAATCGAACTGGCCAAGCGCAGCATCATCCGCGCTCTGAGCACAGTCGCGGCCATGCCCTCATGAGCGACGCGATTCTAGGACCAGCCCGCAATCGCGTTGACGGACGGCTCAAAGTCACCGGGGCGGCCAAGTATTCTGCCGAGTTTGACGTGCCGAAATGTGCGGTTGGTTGGACGGTTGAGAGCAACATCGCGAAAGGGAAAATCACCGCGATCGAGACCAAAGCGGCGCAAGCTCTGCCGGGCGTGCTCGCCGTCCTTACTCATCTCAACGCGCCCAAATTGAAGAGCCCGTCACCGGCTGCCAAATCACAACAGATGACCGGCGGAATCCGCAATGAAGACCGCTTCCCGCTGAGCGATGCGATGGTGCACTACGGCGGACAATATGTGGCTCTGATTGTGGCCCAGACCCTGGAGCAGGCCCGGCATGCTGCTTCGCTCGTGCGTGTCACTTACGCGCCGGAGAAAGCGGTGCTCACGATGGAAGCGGGCAAATCCGAGGCGGAGAAGCCGAAGAAGAACAATAAAGACCCGGTCCAGATCAAAAAGGGAGATGTGGCCGCCGCCCTCGCGGATGCGGAATTGGTTAAGGTCGAGCAGACCTATATCACGCCGACGGAAACCCACAATCCGATCGAAATGTCGGGCACGATCGCGGTCTGGGAAACGGACAAGAAGCTCACGGTTTACGACGCGACCCAGTTTGTGAAAGGCGTGCAGAACGTATTGGCGAAGGCTTTCGGGCTTGAGGTGGGAGCCGTGCGCGTGATCTGTCCATTTGTCGGCGGGGCGTTTGGTTGTAAAGGCGCGGTCTGGATGCATGTCCTGCTCGCGGCCATGGGTGCCAAAGTCGCTGGCCTCCCGGTGAAAGTACACGTCTCGCGGCGGAATATGTTTGTCGGGACCGGCCACCGCACCCCCACGCGGCAGCGGCTTTCGCTGGCCGCGACCCGCGATGGCAAACTGCGCGCCATCCAGCACGTCAGCGAAACCCTGACTTCCACCGTCGGAGAATTCACTGAATCGTGCGGGGCGCGCTCGACCGGTCTAATGTACGCCAGTCCCGCGATTCGAGTCGTGGAAACGGTTTACCCGATCAACATCCCGACCCCGACCTTCATGCGCGCGCCGGGAGAATGTCCCGGCATGTATGCGCTCGAGTGCGCGATGGATGAATTGGCTTATGCCTTGAAGATGGATCCTGTCGCGGTGCGCGTCGCGAATCACGCCGACAATCATCCCGGCAAAGATGTTCCCTTCAGTGCCAAACATTTAAAAGAAGCGTATCAGCTCGGCGCGGAGAAATTCGGCTGGGCGCAGCGCAAACCGGAGCCGGGCTCGATGCGCGAAGGCGATATTCTTCTCGGCTGGGGAATGGCGACCGCGACCTATCCCGCGCACAAGATGAGCGCAGCGGCCAAAGTGCAACTGCGGGCCAACGGCACAGCCACGGTGCAATGTGCGACCCACGATTTAGGCACCGGGGCCTACACCGCTTTCACTCAGATTTCTTCGGAGCAGCTGGGTCTGCCATTCGAGAACATCACCTTTGAGTTGGGAAATTCCGATTTTCCATTCGGGCCCGTGGCCGGAGGATCGAATTCCACCGGAACAGTTGGGACGGCGATTCACGA
>Ga0136617_10006050_pt1 | contig 10824 bp, 9 predicted proteins | sample AntDrymUQ3222106_2_FD_129672 | JGI IMG/M metagenome (GOLD analysis project Ga0136617, IMG submission 129672) | Polar desert sand microbial communities from Dry Valleys, Antarctica - metaG UQ322 (21.06) | ecosystem: Environmental > Terrestrial > Soil > Desert | place: Antarctica: Dry Valley...
GGGCGCGACGGCAAGGTCAGCTGTCCCCTACACGAGGACTCGACGCCGTCGCTGCACGTCTACGAGACGCCGGCCGGTGGGTGGTACTGCTTTGGCTGCGGGCGAGGCACCTCCGTCTACGACCTGGCCGCTGCAATATGGCGGCTCGAGCCCCGCGGCGCCCGAGCGCCTGGCTCGCCGCGAAGCTCGCCTCCTGGCGCAACCGCTTGCCCGCTGTGCCACGCCCGATGGCGAGCGGCAGCCGCAGCACCGGTAGCCCATCGCGCTCCTCTCGGTAGGGGCGTCGGCTCGTGCCCCAGATCGGCTCGGGGTAGTGCGGGTGGGAGGTGACGACCTCGACCTCGTGGCCGCGGTCGCGCATCGTGCGCGCCCAGACGGTGACGATCGGCCCTATGCCGGTGGGCACGGGGTCGTAGTAGATGGTCCAGAGCTGGATCTTCAAAGACGGCGTGAGAGTTGAGAGGCGAGGCCGACGACGGCCTTCGCCCGATCGTCCAGAAACTCGCCGAAGGACAGCGGCTAGCAGGAACCGGGCGCACTTTTACGGCGCCCCATACGCTTTCCGCCGTGCTCGAGAGGTTGAGGGTAGTTCCGCTGGGCGATGCGGTCGACGTGGCCGATCGGCGGCTCGCCGTCGCGCTGGGCTTCAGCGTGACTGCCCCACTGCTGCTCTTCGGCTCCGGTGCGATTGACGGTTCGGATGGCCAAGCCATGTATCTGACCACCGAGTTCAAGCACGACCAAAAATCGTGGTGTCGCCGGTTCGATACCGGCCCTCGACATCGCCACCGGACGCGCCAATCGAACCGGCGACGTCGCTCCCCCCGCGGTCACCTCCCGGGCACGCCCGCAGCCGCCCACTCGACAAGCCACGAGCGTGTGTCGGCGAGGCCCTCCCTGAGCCCGACCCTCGGTGCCCAGCCGAGCTCCGCTCGTGCCCGCGAGACGTCGGGGAAGTTCCTCGGGGGGTCGCCCGGCCGGCCCGGCCGCCAGTCGATCTCGAACGGCACCCCCCCGACCTCGGCCACCGCCTCGGCGAGCTCGATCACGCTGGTCTCGACGCCGGTGCCAAGGTGGTAGGTGCCGCCGTTCGTCGCACCCAGCGCCGCAAGGATCGCGCGCGCCACGTCGCTCACGTGGATGAAGTCGCGGGTCTGCTCACCGCGCCCGTCCACGGTGAGCGGCTCGTGCGCGAGCGCCTGCCGGAGGAGGACCGCGACGACGCTCGGCTTGTGCATGCAGTACGGCCCGTAGACGTTCGCGAAGCGCAGGCTGGTGGCGACCATCCCGTAGGAGCTCCCGAAGGCCGCCAGAGACGCCTCGCCGTAAAGCTTCGAGGCTCCGTAGGGCGACAGGGGCTTGGGCGCGAGATCCTCGTGCAGCGGCGGCTCGCACCCGCCGAGCACGGCGCCCGACGAGGCGAATACGATCCGGCCGGCGCCCTCGGCGCGCGCCGCGTCGAGGACGTTGAAGGTCCCGCTCACGTTCACCTCGAAGTCGCGCCGAGGATCCGCGATCGAGGGTGGCACGCCCGAACGTGCAGCCAGGTGTAGGACCGCGTCGGCCCCGCGCAACGCCCGTCGCACCGCCTCCGCGTCCTCGATGCTCGCCCGGTGGAGCTCCACCTCGCCCCGGACGGGGCGCAGGTAGGCCTCATCCCCGTCGGAGAGATCGTCGAGCACCGCCACCTCGCTCCCGGTCTCGAGCAGCGCGCGAACCGCGTTTGCCCCGACGAACCCGGCCCCTCCCGTGACCAATACGCGCTGCATGGCGCGGGCACGCTACCACCGTAGCTCTCCTCCCAGGCACGGTCGCCAGGCCCGTGGAGCTGAGGGAGCCGCTTGCCAGCCGAACTCTGCTAGATCATGCCTCCCATGAACACGTACGGTGGGCCCCGGGGAGGGACACGACCTTGATTGAGCTGTCCACGCTGCGAGCCGCCGGCCTCGTCGTCGGCCTGATCACCATCGCGTTCGCCCTCGTGCGAAGGCGCTCGCTCCGCAACGGCGACGTGATTCTCTTCCTCATCGCGGGGGGCGTACTGATCACGGTCTCGCTCACGGGCCTCGTCAACGGCGTGCTCGCCTACTTCGCCTTCGACGAGGGAAGTGGACAGCGAATCCTCGGCGCCACGGTCTTCGCCACCGCCGCGCTCTACTTCATCGCCCTCCGAGCGCTGCTCGAGAACGGGCGGCTCAGCCGCCGGGTCGCCGGATTGATCGAGGGGATTGCCTGGAACGACTTTCGCAACGCCGAGCTCGCGGAGCGGTTCGCGGGCAAGGCGGCCGTCGTGATCCCCGCCTACAACGAGGCCGAGGGGATTGGAGCGGTCGTCGACCGGATCCCGGAGACGGTCTGCGGCCTCGAGACCGCCATCCTCATCATCGATGACGGCTCGCGCGATCAGACCGGAAGTGCGGCTCAGGCGCACGGGGCGTCGGTCGCCCATCATGCGATCAACCGCGGGCAGGGAGCCGCGCTGCGAACCGGCTATCGGCTCATGAGCTACGCGCGGGCCGCGGTCGTCGTCACGCTCGACGCCGACGGCCAGCACCTGCCCGAGGAGATGGAGGGGCTGGTACGACCCGTGCTCGAGGGACAGGTCGACGTCGCGCACGGGTCGAGGATCCTCGGGCACGCCGAGCGTGGCGAGCTGAGCCGCGAGATCGGCTCGGTGGTCTTCAACCGCCTGATCTCGGTGCTCGCCGGTCAGCCCCTGACCGACTGCTCGAACGGATATCGCGTGATCCGGGCCGACGTCCTTCCCGAGCTCGCCTTCCGCCAGGAGCAGTTCCACAGCTCGGAGTTCCTGCTCGAGGCGATCAAGGGCGGCTTCCGGGTTCGCGAGCTTCCCGTGACCGTGATCTCCCGGAGCCACGGGACGACAAAGAAGCCGGCTTCGCTCCGCTATGGCCTGGGATTCGCCAACGCCATCGTCCGGACCTGGCTGCGAGCGGGGAAGCTGTCGCGGAGCGTCGATCCGCCTCCGCCGGTCGTGTTGGCCGCCGCCGAGAGTGGCGCGGAGGACTGACCCGAGGTCAGGGGCTAGTAGGAGGCGCCGGGCCCTGACGCTGCTCCCGCTCTTGGCGCCGCTCCGCCCTCTCGCGTCGCTCGCCCTCCTCGCGACGCTCCTGCTCGTCACGCTGACCTGCACGTTCCGTGGTGTCGCGACTGGCAGCCCGCCGTGAGGCAGAGTCCCTCCTGAGCTGCTCGATCAGGAGGTTATCGGCGAGCCCCCACCCCTCTCCGCTCCTCTTTTTGAGCCGGACGGCAACGGCTTCGACCTGACGCCCTCCGCGCTGGGGGAAGGCGAGGACGTAGACCGTAGCGGTGTCTCCCCGCTCGACGACGCTGTCGACCCTCGGGGTGCTTTCGAAGAAGGGCCTCACCGGTGGGAGCTGCTCCTGAAGATCCTTTCCCGTGACCTCCACTTCAGGCGCGTAACGGCCCGGAAGGTCGCCGACGTTGGCGTACTGGACGTCCCGCCACCACTCGATTGCGGCCCTCTCCGGAGAGCCCTGGCGATAGCGCGAGACGCCATCGGCGGTGAGCGCCTGTGGCCTCGGCGCCCCGCCTCCCGAGTTTCCGCAGCCCGCGACGATCGGAACGACGAGGGAGACGAGCAGAGTGAGCAGGGCAGCCCTCTTCATGAGCGCGGCACTGTACAGCAGGGTCTCCCCGTATCTATCCGATGACGGCGGTGCCCCGCGGGGCGGCGCGGGCCGGGGGTGGTCACGAACCGCGCGCGCGCCCTGCAGTGCCGCCGGCGCGGCGCCGAGACGCGAGGAGCGGCAGGACTGCGATGACCCCCAGCGCCACCGTCACGACGAGGAGACGCCGAGGGCGCAGGGACGGCGGCCCGACGCTCGCCTCGTTTCGCCGGCCGGTGGGGTCCTCGAAGAGCGCGATGCAGCCTCGGCGCCAGACCTGCTCGAAGCGTCCCGCTGCGCGGACCCGCGCGGGCGCTCCCCGCGCGCTCCCGTAGGCGTGGGTCGCGCCAAGGCTCGCCGGGCATTCGGTCACGAGGATCCACCTCGCCGCAACGCGCTTCGGCAGCGGCTGCCTCGCCGGGTCGTCGAAGAAGGCGTCGGCCTCGGTGAGCTGCTCGGTGGCGAACTCGAGGACGGCCGGGTCCTCGAGCACGGGCTGTCGGCTCTCGAGCGGGACCTCGCGTCGCGTGAAGAAGGCGATCGTCCCCCGCGTCGCCGCGTTGGAGAGAAGCACGTCTCCCGGGCTCGACACGCGCCGCGCCGTGGCGAGCGCGTCGAGGCCGTCCTCGCCAATCCTCGGCGCGCGGGCGAACTCCGCGCTCACGGTCGGGACGAGCCACGCGGCCACCATCACGCCGACCGCGAGCACACCGGGGACGGGGGTCTCGAGCCGCATGCCGAGCGACGTCGCGGCGGCGCGGTATCCTTCGAAGGCCAGTCCCACGGCGAGTGCCAGCAGGAGCAGTGCGTACTGCGAGAGTCGCACGAGCCCCGTGTATTGCGGGACGTAGGTGTCTTGGAGGGCGAAGCCGGCGATCGGGACGGACAGCAGGCCCGCGGCGAGGAGCGTCACCGACGCGAGTCGTCGCACCCGGCGTGGTGACCACCTCAGCGCGGCCAGCAGACCGAGGAGGATCGGGACGATCAGCTCGGGGCTCGCGGCCAGGTCGATCCCCGGCCACGGCTCTCGCAGCGTCGTGAGGAGCTGGTCTCCACGCGAGGGAGGCATGGTTTCGGGGTCGAGGCCCTCCGACCGGCTCAGGAAGGACCATGTGGGGTCGCTAGTGCCCGACACGGCCGGAATGGCGGCGTCCTGAACCGGGGACAGGCGCCCCTGGAGCACCCAGCCGGGCGAGAGCGCGACGGCCGCGGCCAGGAGCGCCGCCCGAACCAGGGCTCCGAGCATCGGGCGCCGGGCGGCGGCCGAGCCGCCGCGCCACTCGACCACCGCGGCGGAGGCGACCAAGAGCCCCAGGGCCGTCGTGGAGATCGGATGGAAGCCTGCCGCCAGGCCGATAAGCGCCCCGGCGAGGAGGATCTTCGGGCGCTCGCCGTCTCGAAGGCCGCGAACCACGAGCCACAGCGCGAGCAGGCCGAGGAGCACCCCGAGCGCCTCAGGCCGGTAGCTGCTGAACTTCGTGAGAACGAGGCCGGAAGCGCCGGCCGCACCGATCGTCACGAGCGCCGGCGACCGGTCGAGCCACAGCCGCGAGACGAGATACAGCGCGCCGAGCGTCGCCATCAGCGTCGGCACGCGCCAGGCGACCAGCGCCGCCACCTCCGCCGCGGGTGGGAAGAAGCCCCGGTACGCGGCCGACGCCACGTCGGAGAGGACGTAGTTGGGCAGCCACTCGAGCCGCAGCCCGTACTCCGCCACCCACGCCGGGACGCCGCCCACGAGGTCGAGCTGGCGCCCGAGGTCCCAGTAGTACCACTGAAAGGTCTGGGCCGGGGGGAAGCCCTCGGAGGTGACCGAGAGGATCCACGGCAGCGCGAGGACGACGACGAACAGTGCGACGGGCCAACCGCCTCTGCTCCGCCACGTCGCCCTGACTAGGTCCCGCGCGCCGAGCGCCGCCAGGGCGGCGAGGACCACCGCCAGCACGAGGCCCGAGAAGACGCCGAGGGAGAGCATCGTTGCGCCAGCGACCGCCGCGACGATTGCGCTCCAGGCAATCGCGAGTACGAACGCGCCGCCCGTGGACCGCTCGCGTGCAGGCAGCACCGACACTCGGCGACCGATCGGGGCACGCTCGAGGAGCCAGCCCATGCCGAAGCCGGGGAGGACCAGCACGAGTCCGAAGGCGGCCAGGCCGAGCGGAACCCAGCTCATGGGCAGGAGCGGTATCGGCGGCACTGCCTTAGGGCGGGAAGGCGTCGGCGCGGAGGGTTGACGCCTGGCGGCAACAAACGCGCCCAGCCCTCACGTGCGAGGCCCGCCGAGGTCCGAGAGTCGGCCTCGAAGTACTTCACTGTGTCGTACGGGCCGACCCCGTCACTACAGTGGTGGCCGTGAATCGGCGGCGCTCCACCGTCCAGAGGGCAAAGGATTTCGCCACCTTCCCGATCCGGGCTTTCCTGATGTTCGGCGGCCGCGACCGGTTTGGGCTCTCGGCGCTCGCCACGGAGCGCTTCGAGTACGTGACCCGGGAGGTCGACGGCTACTGCCTCGATATCGGGTGCGGGCGCCACAACCGCTTGGTCACCGAGTTCCTGGGCGGCGAGGGCGTCGGCATCGACCTCTATCCATACGAGGGCTTGGACGAGCGCCACCTGGTCGAGGACATGACCAACCTGCCTTTCTCGGACGGCAGCTTCGACGCCGTGACCTTCAACGCCAACTTCAATCACATCCCCGAGCCGCTGCGGGATCGGGAGGTCGCCGAAGCCTACCGGTGTCTCCGGCCGGGCGGACGGGTGATCGTGACCATGGGCAACCCCGTCGCCGAGGTCCTCGTGCACAAGGTGCAGGCGCTCTACGACAGGGCGCTCGGCACCAACTTCGACGTCGACTCGGAGCGCGGGATGGAGGAGGGCGAGGCCTACTACGTGCTCGACCGCGAGATACGCCGCCGCTTGGCGCAGGCGGGCTTCGGGGGCGCCCGCAAGCGGCGCTTCACCTCGCAATGGGGTCTTAACCACCTCATCGTCGCCCGCAAGCCGACGGAGCCCGGCGGTCGTGAGGTCGCGCCGCGCCCGCTCGGTGAAGACCGCCCGGGTACCCGGCTCGGGCCCGGGTCGGACACGTAGGGAGAGGGGTGAGCGCGCCGGGTTGGCTCACCGACGTAGCAGCGCTGACCGTGACCTTCGGGCTCACGGGCTGGCTGCTCGGACTCGTGCTCGTCCCCTCCGGACTCCCCGGGGCGAAGCGCCTCTGGCTGTCGCTCGCGCTGTCCGTTCCCGCGACGACCCTTCTCGCGCTACCCGGCCTGCTCACCGAGCAGCTCGTGCCGGTCTCGCTTGCCCTGAGCGCGGGCGTCCTGATGGTGGTGGCCGGATGGCGGGCCCTCCGGCACCCTGCCCACGTCTCGTTCACGGCCGTGCGCAGAGCGGTCTCGCCGGTCCACGTGATCGGCGTCTGCGCGGCGATTGCGGTCGCCTGGCTCGTCGTCCTCGGGCCGCAGGTGAAGCCGAACCCGAATCCGTGGCCTAACGGCCTCTCGCTCTACTACTGGCAGCTCGTCCAGGAGACGGTCAGGGGGGGGTACTTCCCGGCCACGCTCGGCGAGTGGGGCTCACCGCGCCCGTTCCCCTTCGAGTACCTCGTCACGACCGTTCACGGCACGGTGACCGCGCTCGTCGCCGATGAGACCGGTCTGGCGCTCCAGGAGAGGTACCGGCTCGCGGTGCTCGTGCTCACGCTGCTCGCGTCGTTCGCGCTGGTCCGTCGCTGGCTGCCCGCGTGGTGGGCCTTCATGGCCGCGACCCTCGGCGTCTCCGGCGTGTACCTGCTTCCGAAGCTCGCCTCCTACCGTCCGGAGACCTTTGGGCTCACCCTCGTGCTCTGGTCCGGATGGCTCCTGGACGAGGCCTGCGAGCGCCGCTCGTGGAGATGGGCCGCGCTGGCCGGGATCGTGGCCGCCTGCGCGTTTCTCGCCCACGGCAGCGTGTGGCTGATCTGCGCGCCTCTCTGGCTGGCCATACTCGCCGGCCGCTTCACTCGGAGGCCGGCGCGCCGAAGAGGCTCGGGCGGGCTCGCCTGGCTCACGCCGGCTGCCCGCTCCGTTCCAGTCCGCCTCCTCGCCGCGGGCGGTGTCGCCTTCCTGGTGACGATCGCGGCGGTGAGCGGCGGCACGGGCACCGCGTCGCGCCTCGCAAGCGTGTTCACTGGACACGGTGGCGAGGCCGCTCCCATGGCGCGCGAGGACCCGACCTGGGCCCTCTACTACGCGGCGACCTATGACGCGGTCGGTCTGCCGAGCGGGCCTCCCGACATGTGCGGCAAGGCCCTGCGCCTGCGGACGGTGCGGGTGCCCTGGGAGCGCCTCGACACCTTCTCCGCACCCGCACAGGCCGGCATGGGGCTGGTGATTATGTCCCTGCTCGTGCTGGGGCCGCGCGCGCGCTGGCCGGGCCGAAGGCTCGTGCTCGCCGCTGCGGTCTTCGTCGGCGTGACCTATGCCGTGACCGGGTCCCTCTGCCTCGCCTACACCAACTACGTTCCGTCCCGGGCGGGGCCGACCCGCATCCTTCCCTACTACGCCCTCGCCCTGGCCCTCCTCCTCGCCCTCTTCGGCTGGCTGGCCTCGGATGGCTCGGCGCGGGCCGTCTCGCGCTGGAGATCGTCGGCGAGGTCTCGGCTGGGGCGGATCGCCCGCCCGGGCGTCGTCGGGGCGGCGGTAACCGCGGCCGTGAGTGCCGGCCTGCTGGTGTGGCTGACGCCGATCGGGGGAACCGAGCGCGACCAGGAGGTGCCCGGGCGGCTCTCGCCGGTGGGCGGCGAGGCCTACTCCTGGATGGAGGCGAGGCTTCCCCCCGACGCCATCGTGATGACCAACGCCTTCACCGCCGGGAGCCTGGGCGCGGTCTCCCGGCGCACGGGTTGGCTCGACGGCCGCGTCCCGTACCTCGAGTCGCCGCAGTGGCGTGACCAGGCGACCCGATCGCTCGAGGAGGCACGCGTCTACTTCTCGGATCCCCCGGGCCACCGCGACGACCTTCCGCCGCCGGTCGACTACCTCCTTGTGGCGGGGACGGGCGTGAACTTGGGCGGCGGTGAGTTCCTCACCGACTACGAGGCGCTCGCGCGCGAGCCCAACTTGCGTCCCGTGCGCAGTTTCGACGACGCGCAGATCGTGATCTACAAGGTCGACCGCAGCCCATCGGTCACCGACGTCGCTCCGAGCCCCGGCCCGCGCCCGGTGGGCTAGCTAGTGGATCCCTCCTCGAAGAGGATCAGCCGGCGCTGGTTCCTGTTGGGCGCCGGAGTGGGAGGTGCGGGGGGGGTCGGCATGGCGAGCGCCCTGGACAGGCGGGAGGGGCCGGCTCGGGCGGGGCGTACACCCGCAGGCCTCGACGCCCGGGACTTCGGCGCGACGGGCCGGGGCACGTCCGACGAGGCCGACGCGATCCAGAGGGCGCTCGACGCGGCAGCGCCGCGGGGCGGGGTGGTGAACCTGCCGGCCGGCACCTACCGGACGGGAACGACGATCGAGGTCCCCTCCGGTGTCGCGCTTCGAGGTGCCGGGAAGGACGCCACCGTCCTGCGCGCGGCCCCCGGAAGCGAGCTCACCAGCCTGCTCGGCCACCGCAAGGAGCGGGGTGCGAACCCCCCCGCGAGCGGTGTGGTGGTCGAGGACCTGGGGATTTTCGGCAACGCAGGGACGCGGAGGGGCATCCTACTCGAGGGCCTTGGTCGATCGAACCTCTCGCGCCTGCGGATCGAGGGCCTGCGCCGTCCTGACGCGGTTGGCCTTGAGGTCACCGGCTGGAAGGACGCCGGCACCTACCGCAACGCCGCCGACAACAACTTCTACTCACTCGAGATCGCCAACTGCACGACCGGTGCGCGGCTCGCGAAGGCGCCCGAGGATCGGGCCACCTTTGGGCCCAGCTTCCACAACTTCTACGGCCTCCGCGTCTACGGCTACACGCGGCTCGGCTTCGACCTCGACGCAGGCGAGGGCCTCACCGCCGTCGCGATGCGCTGCACGTCGAACGCGGACGGCGTCACCCACATTCGCCTCAACGACGACGTGCCGACGCTCATGGCGCCGTGTACCGACTGCACTGACGCGACCGGTCAGACCGGCATCGGGATCACCGACGGGTGCACCTCCGCCCTGATCCTCAACCCCCTCGGCGACATGGGCCGCTCGCCGACCAACACGCGCATCGACGATCGCGGTCGCGGCACGCTCGTGTTGCGAAAGGGGCTCTCGACCTGAGCCACGCGGCGAGGTCTCTCCGCTGCGCCGCGCCTCGGCCCTACTCGTCGAGCAGGTCGCGCAGCTTTCGCAACCCTCGGTACACCCGGCCCTCGGCGGTGCTCAACGACTGACCGGTGATGCGCACGACCTCGGGCACCGAGAGCTCCGCCCCAAAGCGCAGCGCCAGCGCCTCTCGCTCCTCGTCGCTCAGTCCTGCCAAGGCGCCGAGGAGCAGCTCGCGATCCTCGATCCGCTCCTCGAAGCCGCTCGACGCGCCGGCTCCGGTCGGGGGGGTGGCCCTGTCGAGCGCGCGCCCCTCGGCATCCTGGCGACGGAAGCGGTCCCTCAGCAGGTTAAGGGCGGTCTTGTAGAGCCAGGCCTTCTCAGCCGCGGAATCCCTCGCCCTGAGACGTGGCACGCGGATGGCTCGTTCGAAGACCTCGGAGACGAGATCCTCGGCCAATCTCTCGTCCCCTGCGCGATAGGCGAGGAAGCGGAGAAGGCCGCGCGCGTGCTCGGCGTAGAGCCGCTCGACATCGTGAAGGCGCATCCTCGCTTCGGGGCCAGTAAGGAATCGGTCGGGTCGTTCGTCTTAGTGGAGGATGGATGCTTCCGACCATGAAGCTCGCGACCTCGACCGGCTCGGCGAGGCGCTTCGCAGCGCTCGCGGTGAGCCGACGGGCATCGAGCTGGACCACCTCTGGCGACGCACGCTCGATCGCGCTGCGAGCCGGCGATCACCCTGGCAACTCTTTTCGATGAGGAGACTCAGCCCCATGAAGCCACGCTTGCTTGTCCCCCTTCTCCTGACTATCGGCCTGCTGACGACGTCCGCAGGCCTCGGCTTGACCGGCTCGGCGATCTCCGATGGCGGCTTCGACGCCTCGTCCCCCGACCTGGCGCAGGATAATGGCAGCGCTGGCGGCGGCGGCGGCGGCGGCGGAGGCGGAGGCGACGAAGGTGAC
>Ga0136617_10006051_pt1 | contig 10823 bp, 9 predicted proteins | sample AntDrymUQ3222106_2_FD_129672 | JGI IMG/M metagenome (GOLD analysis project Ga0136617, IMG submission 129672) | Polar desert sand microbial communities from Dry Valleys, Antarctica - metaG UQ322 (21.06) | ecosystem: Environmental > Terrestrial > Soil > Desert | place: Antarctica: Dry Valley...
CTGGCCTAAATCTGACCTTTGAGGTGCGGGAGGGGCTGCAAAAGCGCCAGGCGTTTTACGATCCGACCGAGCCGAACGGAGAGAAATATCGATGTCCTTCCCTGGAAGCGCAGATCGCGAACCTGGCGGATGAGATTACTTACTACAGTCATGATCTCGATGACGCAGTCGATTTCGAGATTCTGAGCGAGGACCAGCTGGAGGAAACCGTTGTCTGGCAGCGGAGCCATGCGGCGGTCAACGAGCGCTACCCAAACGCTCGCGCGCCCGACCTGCACAAGCTGATCATCGGAGACATTATCGACGTGCAAGTCCGCGATGTGATCACATCGAGCGCGGAGGCTATCGCGGCGGCCGGGGTGGACACGACGGAGCAAGTGCGTCGGCAGGAGCGGCCCCTGATTTGTTATAGCGAGGAATTGCTCGCGGCGAATCGCGAGCTACGCCGCTTTCTATACAAGAATGTCTATTACCATCCGCGGGTGGCGGAAGTGAACCGGCAGGCGTGCGAGATGTTGCGCGCGGTCTTCGAAGCTTACGTGCGGGCGCCTGATCTGTTAGGCGAGGCCGCGACGCGACGCCTCGAGACAGAAGGGATGCATCGGACGATTTGTGATTACATCGCCGGGATGACGGACCGGTATTTGATGGAAGAACATGCGCGGCTCGCGGTGATGTAGCGCATGCGTCCCGCTTGCGATTTTCGAAGACGCAAGCCAGAGGCATGCGCTACGCTGCTGCGTCGCCGCTCTCTTCGCGGAGAAGCTGAATAACCAACCGCAGCCGCTGATTCACGGACAGCTCCTCGAGCAATCGTTGACGACGGAAGGGATCGCTGACAAAGGTAGCGGCCATTAAATCCGCGAGCATTTCCGGATCGCTCAAGTCAGCAAGATAGCGGTCGACTTTGGCCGGAAATTGGCGGCCACTCCCTTTGAATTTTTCGTAGAGATCGAGAACCTTTGCGCCGAGGGCTTCAGTCTCGACGGAAGAGCCTTCCAATTTGGAGTCGAGCGCTTCGATCTCCGCGATCGGAAATGGTTGCTCCTGACGGAAGGCGGTAAAGCGAACGCGCTTCAAACCTTGCAAGATTAAGTTGGAAGTCTCGTCCCCGCGTCCGACGCAGGCGCGGATGAGTCCCACGCCGGCGATGTGGTGAAAGTCTTGGACGGAATCCCAGTCGGAGCGTTGCGGATTGATCAAGGCAACGCAAAACATCCGCTGATCGGCGAGTGCGTGTTTGAGCATTGCCCGGTAGCGCGGCTCAAAAATGTAAAGCGGTAAAAGCGCGTGGGGAAAAAGCAGCGCGCCCGGCAGTGGCATGACCGGAACTACGGCTGGCAATGTGATCGGGTCGGCCATGAATGGGAAACTTCCCCTTAAACATCTGAAAATCGACCTGAAAGCCTGCTAGCCTCCGTTCAACCATTGGCGCATTTCGGCGAGCGACAATTGGCCTTCCAGCTGAGCCGCCCCGAGATGGACATAGTTCAAGACGGACCCGGCGAGGGCGAGTTTGAGCCGGGCCTTTCGGCCGAATACGCCCGCTCCCATCGCGCTTATCGCTATTCGCTTTTTGTTTTTGGCGAAGAACTGCACCAGGCGCGCCAGTTCCTCGGCGGTTTCTGTGCGCGTCACGATCTTGACGATATCCGCAGCGTGCGTCTGCGCTGATTCGAGCAATCGTTCCAAACGAATCGCGCTCACGGCTCGATCCGTGTGATGGACGGAAATGATGCGTTTAACACCGAGTTTTTGCGCGGCTCCCAAGACCGCCCGCAGCTCGCGGACGGAACGCAATTCCACATCCACGTAGGCCGCTTTTGGCAGAAATTGCAGAAGCAGTCCACGCCTGCGCGCGGGGGAAAGGTTATTCATCCCGCCTTCGAGGGGATGGCGCGCGGTGATAATGAGTGGCGCCCCCAGTCCTGCAACCATGCGCTCCACTTCGGGCAGGATGGGACAAAGAGCGTCGAGCCGAAGCTCGAAGAAGTCTGTTTGAGGCCGCAGAAAAAGGGCGTGATGGAAGGCAGCCGCCGAAGAAATCACCGCCACGATGGGTGGGGCAACAGTACATGCTTTGACCGATTCGCCCGGTGTCATATCATAATGCTTCGCCACTTCGCTGGCGCCAGCTCACCCATGCTCGCCCGCAGACAGGAAATAAACACCCAGCTCCAGCAGATCTTCGACTCGTTTCTGCTCGCGCTCACGTTGTTCGGCGTGCACCGCCTGCGCGAGCATAGCACGGCTTGGTTTGGCTTTGACCGCACGACCGACCCTTTCAGCAACTACCATTGGCTGATCGTGGTGGTGATGGCGTTTGGCCCCATTCTTCTGGACTTGCAGGGCTTTTATCAATCACCGCTGACCAAGACGAAATGGAAATCCTTCCGACAGATAACCCAGGCGATGATCTACCTGAGTATCGTTGTCAGCGCCTGTGTCATCTTTTTGCGGTTGCCGCTGGTGAATCGGTCAGTGCCGCTGCTCTTTATCTTTTTCGGAACGCTCATCTTATTATTCAAGGAACGCGTCATCATCGCTGGAGTGAAGCGCCGAGCCCGGCGCGGTGAGTTGCGGGAGCGCATCCTGCTCGCGGGCGTGTCGCAGGATATCGCCGCGCTAGAGCAAACCTTCACGGCTGATCAGAAGCTTTTGATGGTGATCGCCGATCGGATCGACATCGAGAAGCAGCCGCTCTCAGACTTGGTCGAGGCGCTGCACCGTCACGCTGTCACCCGCGTCATTTTCGCCGCCGGCCATAGCCAGCTCAATCGGGTCGAGCAGGCGATCGGCGCCTGCGAAGTGGAGGGCGTGCCCGCCTGGCTGGTGGCTGATTTCATTCAGACATCAATCGCGAAGCCGGATTTCGATGCTTTCGCGGGCCGGCCGATGCTCGTATTTCGCTCCACCCCGGAAGTGTCCTGGGCGCTTCTCATTAAAGGCACGATCGACCGCATCGGTGCGTTCGTTGCGCTAGGCATCCTGGCGGTGCCAATGGTGCTCGTAGGGCTGATCGTGAAAGCGACCTCGAAAGGCTCGGCGATTTTTCGTCAGCAGCGCGCCGGCAAACACGGCAAGCCTTTTACGATGTATAAATTTCGCTCCATGTCCAACGACGCCGAACAGCGTCACGCCGACCTGCTGCCGTTCAATCAAATGCACGGGCCGGTTTTCAAAATCGAGCACGATCCGCGGGTGACGCCGTTCGGACACTGGTTGCGGCGGACGAGCTTCGACGAGACGCCGCAGCTGCTGAACGTCCTGATGGGGGACATGAGCCTTGTCGGACCTCGGCCGCTGCCGCTTTACGAAGTGGAGAAGTTCGAAAATACCGCGCAACGCCGACGGTTGAGTGTAAAACCTGGACTGACTTGCTTGTGGCAAATTCGCGGCCGCAACGAAGTGCGGGATTTCAGCGATTGGGTGAAGCTCGATCTGGAGTACATCGACAAGTGGTCGCTCGGGCTGGACTTTAAAATCCTGGTGCGCACCGTTCCGGCGGTCGTCTTCGGTTTGGGCGCGAAGTAGGAGCGAGTCACTCCCGCGGAGCGTAGCGCGTCATCATGCGCTCGACGTATTTTGCGAGGAGATCGAACTCTATGTTCAGCTGGTCGCCGACTGCCACCTTCTCCAAGTTGGTATGCCGTTTGGTATGGGGAATCACCCAGACCGCAAAGCTCTCGGGGAGGACCTCGGCGACGGTTAGGCTAATGCCGTTGATCGCGACCGAGCCTTTGTAGGCGAGGTAGTGCGCGAAATCTGCGGGCAGTTCAACCTCCAGGCGGTGGTCGGCTCCGTTTTGCTCAAAGGCGAGAACGCGGACCGCGCAATCAATGTGGCCTTGGACGAAATGCCCGCCGAGACGGTCGTTCGCCGCGAGGGAGCGTTCCAAATTCACCATGCTGTCGCGACGGAGCGTGCGCAGGTTCGTGCGATCGAGCGTCTCCTCGAGGAGATCGAAGGTAATTTGCTCGCGGCGTTGCGAAGTGACGGTGAGGCAACAACCGTTGACCGCGATGCTGTCGCCTTTGCGAATCTCCTCCGAAATTTGCGGCGCGGCGATTTGCAATTGCGTGCCGCGATCGGTCGCCCGGATCCAGAGGACGCTGCCAATTTCTTCGATCAAACCCGTGAACATGATTTTTTCGGAGCGATAGAGACGAGATGGAGAACACGGCGCATTTGAAGGCAAGATCGCTCGATCCTGCACACCGGCGAATGCAATCTCCTAGTTAGGGGCCGCGTTGAGTTTTGGCAAGCGGGGTGGGGGAAGGGTAGTGGTGCAGTTTGGGCGAACTAATCTGGATTGAGCTTCCAAACCCGGTAGCCCCAGACACCCCCGTAAGACAAATAGACGATGTAGGGCAACAGGCACCAAGCCGCTGTGCGGTCCAGCCGCAGCAGGACGATGAACAGCGCCAGTGCCAGTGCGCCATACGGCAATCCGATCAGGTAGGCGTGGCGCAGATTGCGCGTGCGGAAAAAAAAGTAGTTCCACAGCGCATTGATAAGCATCACCGTTCCGAGTAGGGCGAAAGTAGCGCTTCGGCTGGGTGAGCTCGGCAGCAATAAAAGCCGGTACCAGACTGCAAAGCAGATCACGTAGTAAAGCCCGCCAATTATCACCCATCCCCAGAACGGGGCCGCGTATGCGGGCAAGCGCAGACTGGCGAGCCGCTGCTCACCCCGCTTCCGGCGAACAGCCCTTCCAGGCATGCGCCAATGCCGCAGAACACCAGAGAGAGAACCAATGCCCGCGTCACTACCGACCATGCTAGAGCAGGGCAATTGCTTCGTCCAAGCTCCAAACGTAATCGGATACGCCCGCTTCCATTGCAGGGGTGACCCGAAGCGTCTGGGGAATCCGGCAGAAGTTGTAGTGCATGTAATGGAGCGCCACAGCGGCCGCTAGGTTCTCAACTTTCTTGCTGAATCCGTTCGTTAGTCTGGTGAACCGGCGCATGGACATGCGCATCGTGAGGTTCTAACGCTCAACGTAGCTCGTTGAAATGTGCTTATGATCGGGATTGCCGTTAATGATTGCATTGCGCGCTCCCATGCAGATTGCAGGGCTGTAGCGGAGTTGTGGGCCTTCCGGTGCGGCTCCGTAAATCTTTTGAAGCTGCGCATAGTCGGTTTCTCCTGAAAGTTCGGGTTGAATCGGAAGTGCCGATTGCTCCGTTGAAGGCCGCCGCTATTTTGCGCCCAGATTTATGCATGGGCGGGAGCAATATGAGTATTTCTAGCGCTTTGGCAGGGGAGGGTTTGACTGTGTTTAGTGTGCCAGTCGATTTCATTTTGTTTGGCTTAACGTTGCTCGGCGTGGCGTTTTTCCATCGTTACACTTTGCCTATTGCGCTCCTGGGTCTGGTCGCGATCGCGATTTACAAGATGGGGTTCGCCGGTTTCAAGGACGGGCCAGGGCTAGCCGGCTTCATGGCCCATCTGGCGCACGAATGGGTGATCCTCGCGAACCTGCTCTGCCTACTGACGGGTTTCGCGTTGCTATCGCGTCACTTCGAGAAGAGTCGCGTGCCAGCACTTCTGCCGCGGTTCCTTCCGAGCGAGTGGAAAGGTGGGTTCGCATTGTTGGCGATGGTTTGGGTTCTCTCCAGCTTTCTCGACAATATCGCGGGCGCGTTGATCGGCGGCGCGATGGCCCATCAGCTTTTCCGCGGCAAAGTGCACATTGGTTTTCTGGCGGCCATCGTCGCTGCTTCCAACGCCGGCGGTTCCTGGAGCGTGGTGGGCGATACCACCACGACAATGATGTGGATCGCCGGTGTCTCACCCTCACTGGTGTTCGAAGCAATCATCGGCGCGACCATCGCGCTCTTTATTTTCGGCATCCCCGCCGCCATCCAACAGGATAGATACTCGCCCATCCTGAAACACTCGCACGAACACATTCATGTTGATTGGAAACGTGTTGGCATCGTTGCCCTCATTCTTGTCCTGGCGGTGGGGACAAACGTGTTTGTGAACATGAAGTTCACCGAGTATTCCGATCACTTTCCGTTCATTGGCGCAGCTGTTTGGGTTGCGATCCTGTTGTCGGTCAAAGTGCGCCGGCCGGATTGGGAAGTGCTGCCCGAAGCCTTCAAAGGTTCCATCTTCCTGCTCGCGCTCGTGCTCTGTGCGTCGATGATGCCGGTGGAAAAGTTGCCCCCCGCGTCGTGGACGACTGCGTTCGGCCTGGGATTTCTCTCCGCCGTATTCGACAACATTCCGCTCACAGCACTAGCCCTCAAACAGGGTGGCTACGACTGGGGCTTTCTCGCTTACGCCGTCGGCTTCGGCGGTTCCATGGTTTGGTTTGGATCTTCTTCGGGGGTGGCGCTCTCTAATATGTATCCCGAAGCGCGCTCGGTCGGAGGTTGGTTGCGTCACGGCTGGTCCATCCCCGTCGCCTATGTGGTCGGATTCTTCGTCATGCTCGCTGTCTGGAAGTGGCACCCTGATCCGCCACACAGGGCCGATGCTGCCGCATGGGCAGCGCCGCAGCCAGCCGCATCCGGTGCTTCAGAATGAGCGGCGCGAGCGCGATGCAGAGGAGCAGGGCCGCGAACGGCAGCATTATCATTGGGTGCGACTCCGGTGCGAAAGCGGAGGCAGCAAGCGAAGTGGTCATGACATGATAGTTATTTCGCGCGCGTTCAAGCAGGAGTGCAGATTTGATCGCACCCAGAGCCTTTTCCGTTTCCCTCACGCTTTATTTCTCGTTAGGCAGGGATACAGCATGCTTCCGTCGAGTCATCGCAAACGGATTCTGGCAGTGCTTACGCGCAGGCACTCGACTTCCCCCGTAACTGCGAAAGCCATGAAACAGGCTTTTTCGCGCCGCCGCTGAAGAACCCCGATGACATCACGGCGCGCTCCGCCGTTCAAAGTTTTTTCAAAAAAAGTAAAAAAAAACCTTGTCACACCCCTAGTACTTCATTATTTCTCACCCCCAAACCTAACCAAACCAATGGAGAAACTAATGATAAGACACGTACTGAACACGTTAGGATCCTTCCGCACGGCTCTCGCAGTCGGCGTCGGACTTCCTTTCCTGATGGCTGCCAGCGCCTTTGCGCAGGATCCGCCCATTGCTGCCCAACCCTCCGTGCCAAACGCGCCGGTCCAGGCCGCGGGTGGCGGCGAAGCCACAACTGACCGAGTCATCGTGACCGGTTCCTACATTCCAACTGCAGAGACGGAATCGGCGTTGCCGGTAACGGTCTACACTGCGGAAGTCCTGCAAAAACAGGGTGCCACTACCCCGGTTGAAGGCCTCCGTCAGCTTCCGTCATTCGTCGGAAATGCGGCCACGGAAAACGATTCCAACGGTGGTAATGGCACAGCCAGCATTAACCTTCGCGCGGTCGGCTCGGTCAATACCCTGATCCTCCTCAATGGCCGGCGCACATTTAATTTTAACGATATCAACGCCATCCCGATCGGTGCTCTCGCCCGCACCGAGATCCTGAAGGATGGCGCCTCCGCCATTTATGGTTCGGACGCGGTGGCCGGTGTTGTTAACTTCGTCTTGCTCAACGGACCCGGTGAAGCGCCGTATCAAGGAGCGGAGCTCTTCGCCCTCTATGGCAACACGACCGAGAAAGACGCCCACGTCCGCCAGTTCTTCGTCAAGGGCGGTGCGACAGGAATGGACGGTAAATTCTCCGTTGCCGCAGCCGGTGAATATTATTCCCGCGCCAACCTGTTTTCGCGTGATCGCACGATCGCGGTTTCAGGCGATAAGAGCAATAATCCAACCGGGTTGGGCCTGGGTGGTCTCAATACCAACAGCCCGACTTATGGAGGTCGCGTTACGGTTGCGGGCAGCGGCTCGACCGTTGGGCTAGCGACCGGACCGCGCCAGCTTATCAATCGCTCCATGGGTGGCACGATTCTGCCAAGCGATTACCGCCAATTTGACGCCGGCGGCGCTGCTACCGACCCGAGCAGGTTCAACTTCCGTGAGTTCACACCGGCCATTCCCGCGGTCGAGAAAGCGATGTACTTCGCTACCGCCAAATACAAAATCTTTGGTGACGGCCTCCAGATTTATGGAGATGTCATGTATTCCAAGACCAAGCAGGACAACGGTCTTGCAGCGGCTCCCTTCGGCGTCCCGGGCACGATCGTAGATGATGCCGGGGTCCGGCGCGCATCCTCACCCTACAGTCCGTTTGGTCGTTATCTCAGTAATGTATTGTACCGCACCGTCAGAGAACTCGGTCTTCGCAAGACCTTCAACGACAGCGATTACCAGCGTTTTGTCGTCGCCTTTAACGGAGATTTTAACTTTAAGGACAACAGCTTCATCAGCCGATTTGGCTATGACACGGGCTTCGTTTACGAGCACTATCAGCAGCAATCAATCGACAGCGGTGACGCTCGTTTTACCCCGCTATTTGATGAGATTCAGGCGGGCAACTTCAACCCGTTCATCGGCGTTGGCGCGGACCCCGTCGGCACGGCTGCCACTTTCACAACTGATCCTGTGACAGGGGCTTCGGTTCCTACCGGGTTCACGCAGGACTACGATAACACCGCCGCGGCCCAGCGTGCTTCGTATCTCGGTCACTCGTTCTTCTATGAGAGTGATTACCTCTATGACATAAAGGTCAATATGCACCTCTTCCCGAACCTCTGGAACGGTGGTGTCGATCTGGCCGCTGGCTACGAACATCGCAACATCCGCCAGCATTCAGTCCCCGATCCGGTGCAGGCAGAGGGCGATCAGCTTGGATTCAACCAGGCGCCTAATACCAAGACCACCCAGGAGGTCGACTCCTTCTTCACCGAGCTCATTGTGCCGTTTGTCACCTCGACCATGAACGTTCCGTTCGTCCGCTCGTTCGAATTATCGATCGCCTGGCGTTACGAGAAGTTCAAGGACAGGGATAATTACACCAAGCTAACGGGTGAATTCGACAACGTGAATGACGACGAGGATTTTGGCGGCACGCCGCGCGTCTCGCTCCGCTATCAGCCGATCGCGGACCTAACCCTTCGCGCCAGCTGGGGCCAATCGTTCCGGTCGCCGACTCCGAGTTCCCTTTTCGATCCGGTCTCGCAGAACTTCCCCGTGCTCTTCGATCCGGTCATATCGGAGACGCTTCAGCCACCGGAAGGCGTTTGGCAGGGTGGAAACACTATGATCCAACCTGAAAAAACCGATACCTACTCGGCGGGTATGGTCTGGACTCCGAAGTTCCTTCCCGGATTCACGATGACAGCGGATTGGTATCAGATTTTCACTACGGACCTCATCCTGAGTCCGGTGGACAACGCCCAAGTACTCTTGTCAACGGGTGTGGTAGATCCGGACGGCTTTGGCAACGGTTCTAACACCATCGACGGTCCGGGAGGCCCGGCGGATGGTGTCACTCGCAACGAGTTCGGCAACGTGCAAGCAGTCGATGCTGACTTTGGCAACGCCGGTAAGCGTCTCATCCAGGGTATCGATATCACCGCGGTCTATGAGATTCCGACCCAAAACTGGGGCACATTCACCATCTCCGGTGGTTGGAACCACTTCTTCACCTGGAAGGCGCAGGCCAATGAAGCGATTGGCTATCATAACTTCCTGGGTGACTATAACAACGGCACCTTCCCGCTGGCTCCAGGCGCGATTCCTTTCAATAAGGCATTTCTCCGTGGGGAATGGGCCTGGAAAGGTTTCGACTTCATCTCGACGATTAACTACATCGGCGATTACGAAGACGATCCCAACGCCGTCTTCGGCAACGCTTTGATTCCGGGAAGTCCTGGGAGCCTGGTTGATCCGGCAGATCCTAGCGGCCCGAGGTTCCCGCCTTCGGCGAATCCGGAGTTCGTCTTGCATCGGCGCGTATCGGACTACATCACCCTCGACATGCAGCTGAGCTACGAGTGGAAGAAGCCGGAGTTGGAGGCTGCTGCTACTGGTTACTCGAAGGACGCGAAGGATGCGAAGAGCGCCCTGAGCAAGGAAGTGGCCGGGGTGGAGAGCAGCACGATCTGGCAGCGCATGCTCTGGAATACGAGGGTCACGGTCGGCGTGAACAACGCATTTGATCGTCAGCCGCCTTCGGTTCTCGGTGCCTTCAATGACAACTACGATACTTCGCTCTATAGTATCCGTAATCGTTACTATTACGTGAGCATGAGCAAGAAGTTTTAAGCTAGAGTAGATAATTATTGCCTGAGGCGGGTGGCAGAAATGCCACCCGCCTTTTGTTTTTGTTCAATAACCTGACCACCCAGACAACGTGCGATCGGTGTCCGCCCAACGAAACTTGTCTTTGCAAACAATTTGAATTATCAAACGCAGATGGCCACGCACGCTCCAACGATGGGGAAGATGCCCAAGTCGAAACTGCGCGCGCACAAGAAACCAGCGTCGCCCCCGTCGAAATAATCCCCTTGGATTCTGGATCGCTGGCGGGATTTGTTGCTCTTTGTTGGCACCCCTGTGCTCTTGATCCCGATTCTTCACCGCCGCTCAGGCGCGGTGGAGCGCGCAGGATATCTTTCTTTTTGTGGGCGCCTTCGGCGCGATGGGTCATCACTTGCCCGGCATGATCCGGGCCTATGGCGACCGGGCCTTGTTCGACCGCTTTAAGATTCGGTTCGTCGTCGCGCCGCTGGCCATCCTGGCGGTTTGCGTCTGGTCCTCTGCTTACAAATATCCAGGCGGTGCAGCTGGTGGCGATGGCATGGGGAATCTGGCACGGGATGATGCAGACCTACGGGTTTTGCCGAATTTACGATGCGAAGGCCTCCGCCAGGGCCGCGGCCCGAGCCCGGGTGGACCTGGCGCTTTGTTTCGCGTGGTTCTCAGC
>Ga0136617_10006052_pt1 | contig 10823 bp, 9 predicted proteins | sample AntDrymUQ3222106_2_FD_129672 | JGI IMG/M metagenome (GOLD analysis project Ga0136617, IMG submission 129672) | Polar desert sand microbial communities from Dry Valleys, Antarctica - metaG UQ322 (21.06) | ecosystem: Environmental > Terrestrial > Soil > Desert | place: Antarctica: Dry Valley...
ACGCCCATGGTGGCCGGCACGAGCATGACCGTGAAGAGGAGGGTGTTCGTCAGCGCCTTCCTGACGGTCGGGTCGTCGACCAGGTCGCGGTAGTTCTGACCCCCGACGTACGCCGTCTCCTCGATGATGCTGTAGTCGGTCAGCGAGAGGACGAAGCTCGCCACCATCGGGCCCGACGTGAAGACGAGGAAGCCGAAGATCCAGGGACTGAGAAAGGCGTAGGCAGCCCAGGTCTCGGGCTTCCGGAAGCCCGACGCCCAGCGCTGGGCCCTCTTGCGACGGCCCAGCGCTGGGGTTGTCGTGACGCTGGTCAAGCTTTCGAGCGGGTCGCTCGCTCTTTACTGCGCCCTGTCGATCGCCGCCTGTGCCTCGCGCTGCGCCTGCCTGAGCGCCTGGGCGGGAGTTTGCTGGCGGTTCAGGACTCGGTTGACAGCGTCCTGCCAGGCCTGCTGGAACTCAGAGCCGGCCGGGGAGGCCGGGATCGTGAACGAGTACTTCTGCACCTGCACGAGGAGCCTGACGGCGTCGTCGAAGCTCTTCTTGCGCGTCTTCTGGTACAGGTCTTCGTAAATCTTCACGTCCGCGATGCTGTTGCCCGTATAGAGGCCGGTGAACGGCCTACCCTGTCGGTTCAGCGCCTCGATTCGTGCCCTGGCCGCCGCGACCCAGCTCTGCCAGCGGGTCATGATCCTGATCCAGGTGCACGCGAGCCCCGGGTTCTTCGCGCCCTTCGGGATCGCCCAGCCGTTGCCCGTGATCCAGGTGATCGGCGCGCCGTTTCGCTTCTTGAAGGAGACTGCGGTGATGTTCACGTTCGGCGAGACGCGAGCGAGAACGGCGAAGTAGAAGTTCTCGATCGGGGTCGCGCCGAGCTGGTTCTCGGCGATCCCGTTCTTCGCGCCGAAGAAGTCGTGGGTGTCGCGGAACGCCTTGAACGGGCCCCAGCCTCCGTGAGCCTGGATCAGCGAGTAGGCGAACTGGAGCGCTGCGATCGCCTTCGGGTGATCGAGCTGGGCCTTCAGGCCGTTCTTGCTCAGGATGTCGTGGCCGTTGGCCTTCGCCCAGAGCGGAAAGAACTCCGGCAGCTTGGGGTCGAAGCCGATGCGGCTGACCTTGTCGCCGGATCGGCGAACCATCTTCCGGTTGGCCTGTGCCAGCTTCGTCCAGTTCGCCGTGTTCAGGTCGGCGACCTTCAGGCCGGCGCTCCGCACCACGGTGTTGTTCACGATCACCGTTCGCTGATTCGTGAACTCCGGGATCGCGTAGAGCTTGCCCTTGTAGGTGACTTCGGAGAGCGCCGCCTTGCGGAACTGCTTCAAGTTGATCTTCTGGCCCTTGATGCACGACGCCAGGGGAACGAACGCACCTTTGGCGGCGTAGGTCCCGACCTTGTCTCGGCCGAGATAGACGACATCGGGCACGTCGCGCGAAGCGACGGCGGCCAGGAAGCGCTGGTCGTTGAACCCGCCCCGCGGGTTGTCGACGTTGGCTCCTCCGAGCGCCCTCTCGGCCAGCTGCGCTCTTGTGTTGGCGATCTCGTCACTCGGGCCGAAGCCCATGATCTTCAGTGTCTCAGCCTTCTTGGCACGGTCGTTTGCCTTAGCAAAGCCGCTCACGACACCGAAAACGGTGACGAGGGCCGCGAGCGTCACTGCGACGCCGATTCGCTTCCACCGGTCGGACATGTCATCCCTCCCCTTGGGAACGAGTCCCGTCGCTTGTCGCTCGGCAGTATTCCAAAGAGTCTCGAGGAGTAAACTCGGGCTGACTTTACTTCGCGTTATCCTGTCGCGTCGTGGGGCAAATCGCCCTCGAGAGCGTCACGAAGGTGTTCGGCGACGATGTGCTCGCCGTGGACGACGTCAGTTTGGAAATCGGCGACGGCGAGTTCCTCGTGCTTGTCGGCCCTTCCGGGTGCGGCAAGACGACCCTCCTGCGCACGATCGGCGGTCTCGAGGAGGTCACTTCCGGTCGGATCCTGATCGGTGACCGCGACGTCACCGGCATGGCCCCAGCGGCCCGCGACCTCGCGATGGTGTTCCAGAACTACGCGCTCTACCCGCACATGACCGTCCGCAAGAATCTCGGCTACGGGCTACGGGTCCGCAGGACCCCACGACGGGAGATCGAGCGCCGGGTGGGGGAAGTAGCGCGGATGCTGGGGCTCGACCAGCTGCTCGATCGCCGCCCCGGCGCGCTTTCCGGAGGCCAGCAGCAGCGCGTCGCGATGGGGCGGGCGATCATCCGGGAGCCGGCGGCCTTCCTGATGGACGAGCCGCTCTCGAACCTCGACGCAAAGCTCCGCGTCGGCATGCGGACATCGCTGCAGCAGCTCCACTCCCGGCTGGGCACGACGACGGTCTACGTCACCCACGACCAGGTGGAGGCGATGACGCTCGGCCAGCGTGTGGCGGTGATGCACGAGGGCCGGGTGCAGCAGGTCGACGCTCCGCAGCGTCTGTACGAGAGTCCTGCGAACCTCTTCGTTGCCGCCTTCATCGGCTCGCCCGCGATGAACCTCGCCGAGGCGACCCTCGCAGACGACCTGGTCGCGCTGGGGAGCATCCGGATCCCGCTCGACCCGACGCGGCGACCGCGCGCCGGCGACGGTCAGCGGGTCGTGGTCGGGATCCGCCCGGAGAGCTTCGAGGACGCGGCCTTCGCGTCCGAGGAGCTCCCGCAGATCGAGGTGCGCGTCGAGGTGGTGGAGGAGCTCGGCTCGGACGCGTTCCTGTTCTTCGGGGTGGACGCGGAGGCGGTGATCGTCGAGGAGGCGGTCTCGGCCGAGGACGAGGACGCGACGCTGCTTGCGCAGCAAGATCGCTCGCTCTTCGGCGCGCGGGTCGATCCCCGCACGGCCGCCCGCGTCGGAGAGACGATCCGCTTGACGGTCGATCCCTCCCGCTTTCACTTCTTCGAGGCTGAGAGCGGCAAGAACCTGCTCGCCGGCCGGAACACCTAGCCACGAGCTCGCGGCGCGAGACGGCTGTTTTACGGCATTTCGAGCATACTTCCGACCGTGGAGCCAGAGCGAATCGTCGAGCTCAGACGGTGGGCGAAGGCGCTTGCCGACCGCGGTGACGCCGCCGAGGCGCGCGCCGCCGGGCGGGCGATCCTGCTGCTGGTCGGCGAGGTCGAGCGGCTGCAGGGCGAGCTCGAGCACGCTGAGCGGGATTCCGGGCCGGGAGGCGGCGGCGAGCCGCCCGCCCGCCCCACGGGCAGAAGGCTGGGGGAGAGGCGCTCCCGCGGCCGGCGCCGGGAGCCGCCGGGCGACGCGGTTGCCGCGACCGCTGTGCCCCGCGAGGCGTCGGTACGCCGGCGGCCGGCGGCCAACGGCAACGGCCGCGGCAGCTCTCCGGCGCCTGAGCGGCCGGCCGACCGCCCACCGCGAGCAACGGGCTCCCGAGTGCGCCGGGAGCGTTCGCGGCGCTCCCCTGCGTCGTTCCGTCCCGCCCTCCGGATCGTGCTCCCGCTTGCGCTGCTGGGAGCGCTCGTGCTCGGCGGCTGGGCCCTCGGCGCCCGGATCGCGGCGCCGGACCTCGAGCTCGTCGGTCCCGCGGATGGCGCTGCGCTCGGCCCCGACCAGCTTCGCGGCCTCGCCTTCTCGGTCGCCGCTGACCCGGCCGACGCGCTCGCAGACGCCCGCCTGACGCTCGACGGAAGAGACGTGACCGCGAGCGCCCGCCGCGTAGGGGAGAGGCTCGTCCTGCGCCCGAAGGGCATCCCGGACGGCGAGCACCGGCTCGTGCTCGATGTTCCCGTCGGCTTTCCGGGAGCCGAGAGCGGTCACGAGTGGCGTTTCAGCGTGGATACGACAGCGCCGCCGATCAGGCTCGACCGCCCGGATGTGGGGTATCAGGCGGGGCTGCCGATGCGGCTCACCGGTCGGGTCGAGGACGCCGTCTCGCTGACCGCCGGCGGCACACCGGTCAAGCTCGACAAGGGGCGCTTCTCGATCGCGTTCGGGGAGCCGCCACGGCAGCGCGTCGTCCTCGCCGCGCGCGACGACGTCGGCAACGCGAACAGGCGCGCACTCTCGGTCAAGGTCGTGCCGCGCCGGCCCGGCGCACCCGTTCGCGGTGTCCACGTCACATTCCACGCCTGGGCCGACCCGACCCTTCGGCGCGACGTGCTCCAGCTGATCCGCGAGCGGCGGATCAACACCGTTGAGCTCGACCTGAAGGACGAGTCGGGGGTGGTCGGCTTCGATGCCGACATCCCGTTCGGGAAGCGGATCGGAGCCGTACAGTCGATCTACGACCTCGACGGTGCGGTCAAGCAGCTGCATGCCCAGGGAGTGCGGGTCGTCGGCCGGCTCGTCGCCTTTCGCGACCCCGTCCATGCGAAGGCGGCATGGAAGGCCGGCAACCGCAAGCAGGTGGTGCAGACGCCGAGCGGCGAGCCCTACGCACCGGTCGCGTACGGCGGTTTCACGAACTTCGCCGACCCCGTCGTCCAGCAGTACAACATCGACGTCGCCAGGGCAGCCGCTCAGGCCGGCGTCGACGACATCCTGTACGACTACATCCGCCGCCCCGACGGGCCGATCGGGAGCATGGTCTTTCCTGGCCTGCGGGGGCCCGCCGAGCAGGCGATCGCCGAGTTTCTGGCCAAGAGCCGGAGGCAGCTGCGTCCGTACCGCGTGTACGTGGGAGCGTCCGTCTTTGGCGTGGCCGCCACCCGTCCCGAGGAGGTCGCGCAGGACATTCCCAGCATGGCTCGCGAGCTCGACTACATCGCGCCGATGGTCTATCCATCGCACTGGGGGCCGGGCGAGTACAACGTCGCGAGCCCGAACTCGCAGCCGTATGACATCGTGGCGCGCTCGCTCCGTGATTTCACCGCCTCGGTCGAGGGCACGGGAGCCCGCGTCGTACCCTGGCTGCAGGACTTCTCGCTCGGAGTCACCTACGGGCCCGCCGAGGTGCGGGCGCAGATCGACGCCGCTCGTGACGCGGGCGTCCGCGAGTGGATCCTCTGGGATCCGGCGGTGACGTACACGGGTGCGGCGCTCGGCGGGGATGCGGCTCGGTTCAAACGGCTCGCCACGCCGCATGCCGGGCCGTTGCCGCCGGCAAAGCCGGAACCCAAGCAGGGCGCCCGGAGCGCGCCGGCGGCACCGAGCCGTGCGCAGGCGGTGCGCGCGAACGAGCTGGGCGTCGTGCCCGTGATCATGTATCACCAGATCCGCGAGGACGGCGGCGACTACGACCTGACGGCGGCGGAGTTCCGCGCCGAGCTCGGGCGCCTTCACCGGGCGGGCTATCGCCCCGTGCGCGCGATCGACCTCGTCACCGGCCGCCTGAACATCCCAGCCGGGAAGTCACCCGTCGTGCTGACGTTCGACGACTCGACGAAGGAGCAGTTCTCCTACGGCTCGGACGGAAAGATTGCCCCGGGCACCGCCCTCGGGATCATGCAGGACTTCGCTCGCACGCATCCCGATTTCCGCCCGGTGGGGACGTTCTACGTCAACCGAGAGCCGTTCGCCGGCGTCGCCGAAGGGCCTGAGATGCTGCGCTATCTCGCCGAGAACGGCTTCGAGCTCGGCAACCACACGCACGACCACATTCCCTTCACCGACATGCCGCGCGAACGCGTCCAGCGGGCGCTCGTGCTCGGCAAGCAGCTCATCGTGCGCGCCGTGCCGGGCACACCGGTGCGCACGCTGGCGCTGCCTCTCGGGGTCATGCCCGAGCCGGCCTCGGTGGCGCGGCGAGGTAGCTGGGGAGGCGACTCCTACAGTCACGCCGGCGTCTTTCTCGTCGGAGCCGAGCCGGCGCCCTCACCCTTCAGCAAGTTGTTCCGCCCGGGCGCGATCCCTCGCATCCGCACCGCGCCGGAGGCCACCGCCGAGTACGGCAGCGCCTTCTGGCTGGACTTCCTCCGCAAGCATCCCGAGCGGCGCTACGTGTCGGACGGCGATCCCGATCGGATTTCTTTCCCGGCAAGTCGCTCGGGGGAGCTCGCCGCTCGCTACCGCTCGCGCGCGAACCCCTATTGACCTGATCGCTCGATCAGCTCGACCCGGTAGTCGTCCGGGTCACGCACGAAGCAGAGGCGGGAGCCGCCCTCCCGGATGCGGTACGGCGGCCGCTCGGGCTGGATCTCCTGCCCCGCCAGCCGTCCGAGCGTGCCGTCGAGATCCTCCACCGCGAGGGCGATGTGGCCGTAGCCAGTGCCCAGCTCGTAGCTCCGCCCGTCGTGGTTGAACGTCAGCTCGAGCTCCTCCTCCTGCCCCGGTAGGCCAAAGAAGTAGTTGGTCGCCTCGAGCGCGCCCTCGCGGACGATCGGAAGCTCTCGCCGGAACTCGAAGCCGAGCGCCTCGTAGAAGCTGCGGCTTCGCTTCGGATCCGTGATCCGGAGCATCGTGTGCAGGTAGCGGGTGATGGCCGCATCGTACTGCTCGATTTGCCCGGGTTAACGCGGTGCGGGTGGCCACTGCTTGCCGGAGAGGCTCTTCGTGAACGACTTGCCCGTGTCGCTCCAGCCCGTGTGGAGGTAGAAGGCGTGGGAGGCCTCGCGCCAGTTGGCCGACTCGAGACTGAGGCCGAAACAGCCCCGCTGGCGCGCGAGCTCCTCCGCACGCGCCAGCAGTGCCACGCCCGCGCCGCGTCCCCGCGCGGCCTCGGCGACGACGAGATCGGGTATCCACGCCTGCGGCTCCTCGAAGTTCAGACGCCGGCGGAACTCGACGTCGACGAAGCCGACGACGACGCCGTCCGCCATCGCGACGAGCCCGACCGTGTCCTCGCGGGCGAGGTAGTCCTGATAGTGGCGTTCGTGGCTCGACTCGTCGGGCTCGTCGAGAACGTCCGGGCGCCCGAGCTCGGCCAGCAGGCGGGCCACCGCGAGCCAGTCGGTGGCGAGCGCCTCACGGATGGCGACCCCGTCAGAGCTCCGCGTCATCGGCGTGCCGGTCCGCGATGCAGTGCGCGGCCCACTCCTCGGCTGCCTGCAGCAGCCGGCTGGTCAGCTGCTCCTTCGCGGCCGCCTCCGCAGGGAGGCGCCCGGCGGCTAGCTCGATCCGGACCTGGTGCAGCTCGGCCTCGGCCGAAGCGCCGATCTCGTACCGCCGCTCGGAGATGATCGAGACGTCCCCAACGGCGGGGATGATCGCGCGGGCGAGTACGTCGATCTCGGCCGGTGTCGCCTCGCGCCCGGCGAAGATGCCGAAGTTGACGCGGATCTCGAGCGCCGGCGCGGCCGGATGCTCGATCGCACGGGCCACGATCGAATCGGTGTGCATGGCAGGCACCTGCCCGGCCCGGCCCGCGGCTAACCCGGGGCTCGAGTATGGGCAGAATTCCAGCATGCGCATCGTTGCACTGGCAGCGTTCGCCTGCACGCTCCTGGTCGGGGGTGCACAGGGCCGGCCGCTCCACGTCACCGTTGCGGTCGAGAAGGCCGGTACAGGCACGGGCACGATCCGGAGCGTTCCCGCCTTCATCAACTGCGGCCGGATCTGCATCGCTGCCGTTCCTGCCCTGGACGAAGGGGGCGCGACGCAGATCGCCCTTCGCGCTGTGCCCGCCGCAGGTTCCGTGTTCACCGGCTGGGGCGGGCCCTGTGAGGGCAGCGGAGCGACGTGCACGATCGAGCCGGAGTTCGCCGCTTGGATCCCCGTGCTGTTCGACCGCGCGGCTTCACGGACGCGCTTCCCGCTGGCCGTCGGCAGGACGGGCGACGGCGTCGTCCGTGGCGACGCCGGCGGGATCGACTGCGGGACGGCCTGCGCGGCCCTGCTGCAAGCGGGCACGGCGGTCATGCTCACGGCGACCCCGAGCCCGGGCGCGACGTTCACCGGGTGGAGGGGCGCGTGCTCGGGGCTGGGCGCGTGCCAGGTGACCATGGCCGGAGCGCGCGCGGTCACGGCGAGCTTCTCAGTAGGGGCGACCACGACTCTGGCGGTCGGTGTGGGGAGGGCTGGGAGTGGAACGGTCAGGAGCACCCCCGGAGGCGTGAACTGCGGGGCGAGTTGCTCGCTCAGCCTCGGGCTCGGACAGACCGTCACCCTGACGGCGGCCGAGGCCCGCGGCTCCCGCTTCGTCGGCTGGACCGGCGCCTGCGAAGGAAGCTCGCGCAGGTGCATCCTTGTTCTCGACGGCGCGGCCGCCGCCGTCGCGTTGTTCAACGATCGAGGCGACACCGCCGCTCCCAGCGTGCGGGCGCTCGCGAGCTCCGGCCGGCGCGGTAGCAGCGTGCGGCTTCGCTACCGCGTCAGCGACGACAGCGGGCGGAGTCGCGAGGATGTGACCGTGTACCGTGGCAAGACGGTGCTCGCCCGCGTCCGCAGTCCCCTCAACGCTGCCGAACGCGAAGTCCTCTACTACTTCGTCAGCTGGAGAGCGCCGAAACGGCTCGCCCCAGGAGCGCTCCGCTTTTGCGTGCGCGCGGCCGACGCGGCCGGCAACGCCAGCCGGTCGAGCTGCGCCTCGCTCCGGATTCGCTGAGCGTGGCGAACGCTCGCAGGGCTGGGCTCGTTCTCGCCGGCATGGCCATCCTGATCGCGCTCTTCCTCTTTCTTCGCGGCCGGGGAGACGACGACAGTGTCGCCTCCCCAACCGAGACCGTCTCGACCCGGACGGCGCCTCCGCCGACGACGACCGGGCGGCCGGCCCCCCCGCCGAAGCCGCAGGCGACGGTGGTGCGAATCGCGATCCGGGGCGGCTCGGTTGCGGGCGGGGTCAAGCGCGTCGCGCTGAAGCAGGGCACGACTGTCGTCATCGCCGTGTCGTCGGACGACGTCTCGGACCACGTCCACGTCCACGGGTACGACATTTCCCGGGAAGTCGGGGCCGGCCGACCCGCGCGGCTCCGCTTCAAGGCAACGCTCGCCGGCCGCTTCGAAGTGGAGCTCGAGGAGCGGAGCCTGCCGGTCGCCGAGCTCGAGGTGCGTCCCTGAGACGTCGAGCGCGGTGAAGCGTGCGCTCGGGCTGGCGCTCCTTGGCGTGCTCCTCGTGCCTGAGGCGGCCTCTGCGCATGGCCTGGGTGGCATCCGCGATCTCCCGGTCCCGGGCTGGCTCTTTCTCTTCGGCGGCGCGCTCGTGCTCGTCGTCTCGTTCGTCGCCCTGGGGATTCTCTGGACGGAGCCCAAGCTCGACGCCGAGGATCGCGCGCGGCCTCTGCCCGCCGGCCTGCAGCGTTTCCTCCTCTCGACTGCCCTGCGCGCAGTGCTCGGCGCCCTCTCGTTCTCGCTCCTCGTGTTCGTCTGGATCGCTGCCGCCTTCGGCGAGCCGGCGCCGATCCAGAACCTCGCCCCGACGTTCGTCTACATCGTTTTCTGGCTCGGCGTCGTCGTGCTCGTCGTTCTCCTGGGCAACGTTTGGTCGGTGCTCAATCCGTGGCGAGCCGCCGCGGACGGCGTGGCCTGGCTGTGGCGGCGAACGGGCCAGCCCTGGAGCGCGCTCGAGTACCCCGAATGGCTTGGCTTATGGCCGGCCGCAGGACTCCTCTTCGCGTTCACCACGCTGGAGCTCGCCTACTTCGATCCGGCGAATCCGCGCGTGCTCGCGATCGCGATCATCGTCTACAGCTGGGCCACCTGGCTCGGCATGGCCGCCTTCGGGCGGGAGCTCTGGACGCGGAACGGCGACGGCTTCAGCGTCTACTTCTCCCTGCTCAGCCGCCTCGCTCCGTTCACGGCGCGCACAGGGGAGCGCGGGCGAGAGGTCGTTGCTCGCGCTCCGCTCTCGGGTCTGGCGCCGCGCGAGGAGCGCCCGGGCGCGCTCGCCGTCGTCGCCGTCATGCTCGGCTCGGTCGCGTTCGACGGCTTCAGCCGAGCGAGCTGGTGGCAGGATCGCCTGGTCGCCCTCCGAGACCCCTTCGTCCAGAGCGATCCGGGCGTGGCGGATCTGGTCGGGTTCCTCTTCAACTTCGCCGGCCTGCTTGCCGCTGTGGCGATCGTCGCGACCGCATACTTGGCCGCAGTCACTGCAGCGCAGGCGATCGCCGGGAGGGAGGTCTCGCTCGCGGGCGCGTTCCTCGGCAGCCTGATTCCGATCGCACTCGTCTACGCCGTCGCCCACTACTTGACCCTCTTCATCGTGCAGGGTCAGTTCGCGATCCCACTCGCCTCCGACCCGCTCGGCTTCGGCTGGGATCTGCTCGGGACGAGCGGCTTTCAGCCAACGCTCGACGTGCTTTCACCGAACACGGTCTGGTACGCCCAGGTGACCGTGCTCGTGATCGGCCACGTGTTCGGGCTGGTCCTGGCGCACGACCGTGCTGTCGCGCTCGTCCGCTCGACCCGCGTGGCGGCGCAGACCCAGTACGCGATGCTCGCGCTGATGGTGCTCTACACCGTCGGCGGCATGTGGCTCCTGTCGCTCGACTGAGGTCCGCTTCAATGAGCTCGTGAAGCGGCTCTGGGCTCCGGTCGTCGTAACGATCGTCGTCGTCTCGCTCTCGGGAGCGGCCGTAGCCTCGCCCCTCGTCGACATCTACATCCGAGGCGCGGTGCTCGGCCGCGTCCCGGGGAAGAACGCCGCGTCGGTCGAGCTCCGGTGGGACTACAAGTGCCTCGGCGACCAGCTTGGCGCGGCCACGTACGAGTGGACGTTGAAGGTCATGCGGCGGCTGCCGAGGCCCGAGCGGGCGATCACGATCACCCGGGGCGCGTCGAAGACCGGCAGCCGGCGGGTGCAGCTCCAGCCAGGCCGGTACGAGCCGCTTGCAGACCCGTTCCGCTGCCAGACGGAACGGGGCGCGGGCTCGACGGCCGCCGAGCTCGGGGCCGCGTTCGTGGTTCCCGACTACTGCGCCTGGACCGTTACCTCGGCGCGCGGCCAGGTGGGGCTCGAGCAGCGGGGCGCCGTCAGGGC
>Ga0136617_10006053_pt1 | contig 10823 bp, 7 predicted proteins | sample AntDrymUQ3222106_2_FD_129672 | JGI IMG/M metagenome (GOLD analysis project Ga0136617, IMG submission 129672) | Polar desert sand microbial communities from Dry Valleys, Antarctica - metaG UQ322 (21.06) | ecosystem: Environmental > Terrestrial > Soil > Desert | place: Antarctica: Dry Valley...
CTTCGTGTCCTTCGTGTCCTTCGTGTCCTTCGTGTCCTTCGTTTGTTTCGAGTCTTTTGAATCCTTCGAGTCCTTGGCGTCTTTGGAGTCCTTTGAAGACCCCGTCGCATCGGTTCCCGCGGCGCTTTTGCGCGCGTAATCGTTGATGTAGAACCCCGATCCCTTGAACTGGATGGCCGGGCTGGACACCAGCTTCTGCACCTTCCGCTCGCCGCACGTGGGGCACACCTCGACCGGCGCATCCGAGAACTTCCGGATTTGCTCGAAGCGCGCGCCGCAGGCTTCGCATTCGTATTCGTACAAAGGCATAAACTATCTATTCGAGCAGGTCGCCGGCGGATTCGCCGAGCATCAGTTGACGCTGGGCGGCAAACGTCGCTGTTCCGTTGCCGAGGAGCTGATCGTGAAACGCGCGCTGAGAATACTTCGCGCCCTGCTGCTCTTTGTAATCGCGGCGCAGCTTGAGCAGCATCAACTTGCCGACTGAATAGACGAGATACGTGGGATCGAAGGTCCCGCGCTCGGCCTCGCGCCGCGCGCCCCCTTCTTCCATGAAGCACTCATCGCGAAAGAACCGCACGCCCTGCTCAACCGACCAGTCTTCGACATGCAGGCGGATGCTCACGATGAACCGCCCAAGCCTGATGAGCGCTTCGGCGAGTTGCCCCAGCTTGAACGTCTGATCGTTCCGCCGGAAGCCGGCTTCCACCATCATCTGTTCCGTGTAATGCGCCCAGCCTTCGACGAACGACGCCGGGGCGAACATGATCGACTTGCGGACTTTTGATTCGACGCGCCGGAGGAATTGATAGTGCAGGAAGTGGCCCGGATAGACTTCGTGAATGGAGATCGCCCAGAGCGTCGGGTAATTGAAGTCGCGAAGGTGCTCTTCCTGCTTGTCGACGGGCCACGACGGGTCAGCGTCGGTCAAGTAGTAGTACGCGCGGGTCGGCTTCTGCTCGAACGGGCCAGGCACCCACATGCTCGCGAAGGACCACCGGTAAAACTCGGGCGTCGGCGCAACAATGACAGGCTCGGCTTCGGGCCGGGTGACGATGGCATTACGGTCGATGAAGGTGCTGATCTCCTCGAGCTGCTGCTGCGCTGCGGCCGACAGGCCTCCAGGAGGTGGATGCTGGTCCTTCGTCTTCCGCCAGGCGGCGATGGGATCACCGCCATCGAGCTTGCCCGCCAACACCCTGAACTCGTCCTGCGTCGCCTGGAACTCGCGCGTCGCGATCGCGAGGAGGCGGTCGGCCCCGAGGGTAATCCCTTCATCGAACTTCAGCTTTCGCTCAAACATCTCGCGGCCGAGGCGAAAAGAGGCGCGTGCCTTGGGTGAGATCTCCTCTTCGAGATACTGCATGTAACTGCCGATGGCCTGCGCCGCCTCGGTCGACGCATCGGCGAGGTCGCCGAGCAGGTGCATGTCGTCGAGCGCGGAGAAGGCGCGCGGCAGATCTTTCTCGATGAAGTTGAGGGCACCACGGAACGTCTCGAGGCCAACCTTCACGAAGATCCCGGGCGGATCCTTGACGTTGTCCCGAGCGGCCTGCACGAGCCGCGAAGTCTGCCGCAGTTTCGACAACACGCGGCGCGCGCGTTCGGGCAAGGGCGCATGCGTGAACACCACCTGCGCGGCCAGACTCGAACAGAGCGTATCGGAATACAGCTGCGGGTTGCGTTCCCACGTGCGCGTCTGCTCCAGCTCGAACATCCGCGACTGAATGTTCGCAGCCACCATGGGCTGCTCCGCTTTTTCGACCGGCGTCAGATCATGAAGGTTGATGTCCTGGAGGCGCCGGGCAAACCCGGACAACGCGCGGGTGTGCTGTTCGACTCCCTGCCGGCTCAGGTCTTCGATGTGGTCGTCGTAGGTGTGGATCCCATCAAGCGTGGCGCTCGTGGGATGAACTTCGTGGAGATACGCGAGATAGTCGTCGACGAAGTGGTGAAATGGTTCGGACGAACGCATCATGTGGGCAGCAGCTCGGATTCGTGTTCCTGACTCGTAAATTCAGACAAACCACAATGGTACAATACTCTATCCCCACATGCCCGGGAGCCTGTACGTCGTGTCGACGCCGATCGGCAACCTCGAAGACATCACGCTGCGCGCGCTCAACACGCTGAAAGCGGTGGCGCTCATCGCCGCAGAGGATACCCGCCGCACCGCGATCCTGTTACGGCACTTCGGCATCACCACACCGACGACGAGTTTGCACGAGCACAACGAACATCAGAAGGTTCCGTATCTGCTGCAGAAACTCACGGACGGGGTGGACGTGGCCCTCGTTTCAGATGCCGGGACGCCGCTCGTGGCCGATCCGGGGCAGCGGCTCGTCGCAGCGGCCAGCACCAACGGCATTCGGGTCATCCCGATTCCCGGCGCAAGTGCAGTGCTGTCGGCGTTGGTGGCCTCAGGGTTCTCCGCGGACGCGTTTGTCTTCGGTGGCTTTGCGCCATCTAGGTCTAATGATAGAAGAAAATGGTTGGCTTCGTTCAACAACGAACCTCGCCCAATCGTGTTCTTCGAATCTCCTCATCGGATCCTTAAAGCTCTTACCGATATGTCTACTGAATTGGTTGAAAGACCTATCTTGGTTGCCCGCGAGCTAACCAAACTCCACGAGGAGATCATCCGCACCACGGTGGCTCGGGCCAAAGGCCTGCCAGTTGTTGAAAAGGGGGAATTTACAATAGTCTTGGGGCCCCTAACCATGACGGCGGCACCACTAAATCCCCCGAGCCAACGGGAGGTCCAGAACCTATTCAGTCAATTGACCAATTGTGGAAGCATGTCGAGACGTGAGGCGCTGGCGAAGACGGCTGATAAATTTGGTCTATCGACCAATCAAGTGTATGCATTGCTTGAACGGCTCAAGAGCGCCCCGACGTCTTGACCGATCAATCATCGATTTGTTACCGTAGCGCCCCTCAGGTCAATGCCCTATGGCGAAGCAGCGGCGCTCAAGCTCCCGCCCCGTCCTGTCTAAACCCGCCGAAAAATCGCCTTCGGCAGCGCACCCCCCCATGGCCCCAGGTCCGGCCCAGCGGCCCGGCTACCTGGAAGCCGTCGGCCTTTACGAACAGGGGGTTGCCGCTATCCAGGCGCACGAGTACTCGCGCGCGTCATCTGTCCTGCGCTCGGTGTTGTCGCGGTACCCCGGCGAGAAGGAGCTCCACGAGCGCGTCCGGTTGTATCTCAACGTATGCGACCGCCACATGGCGCCGCGCGCGGCGTCGCCTTCGACGCCAGAAGAACGGATTTTCGCCGCGACGCTCGCTGTCAACGTCGGAAATTACGACGAGGCCCTCGAGCACCTGCGCACGGCGCGCAAAGAATGGCCCGATCACGACCATGCTCTCTACATGCTCGCATCCGTTCTCGCCCTTCGCGATGAAGTGGAGGAAGCGGTTTCCGTGCTCCTGCGCGCAATCGAGCTCAACCCTGACAACCGGTCGATGGCCCGGCACGATCCCGATTTGGAACCGCTGCGCCAATACGACACTGTTCGTGCAGCGCTTGACGGCTCGAATACAGCGAAGGCTGAACGCCGCAAAGCGCCACCGCGCCGGTCGCGGTAATCATGGCTGATCTCCACGTCGCGATCCTTGCCGCGGGCAAGGGGACGCGCATGAAATCGTCGCGTCCGAAGGTATTACATCGCGTGGCTGGCCGGCCGATGATCGACTACGTGATGCGGGCCGCGCAGTCTCTGTCGCCGAAGACGACGACCGTAGTCGTCGGCCACATGAAGGAGCTGCTGCGGCAGGGGCTCGGCGGACACGCTGGTCTATCGTTCGTGACCCAGGAACCGCAGCTTGGCACCGGCCATGCACTGCTGCAGACCGCGGGCGTTCTCGAGCGGCAAAAGGGCTTCGTGCTGTTGCTTTCCGGCGACGTACCGCTGCTCAGAAGCCACACTCTTGCCGAGCTCGTCAGCAAACACGCCACCTCAGGCGCAGCCGCGACGGTGCTGACCGCGATCGTCGAACAGCCGTATGGCTACGGCCGGATCGTCCGCGTGCGCGGCCAGATCTCTCGAATCGTCGAAGAGCGCGACGCGTCGCCCGCGCAGCGCAAGATCAGGGAAATCAACAGCGGCGTCTACGTGTTCTCACTGGCCCCCTTATTTGAGGCGCTCCGGCGCCTGGCCGCGTCGAACGCGCAGGGGGAGTACTATTTGACGGACCTGATTTCGACGTATCGACGGCGGAAGCTCGGCGTCGAGACGGTCGTGCTCGGGGATCCCAGCGAGATCCGCGGCATCAACAGCCGGTCGGAGCTGGGGGAAGCGAGCCAAATCGTGAGACAGAAGAAGAACGAAGAGCTGATGGCCGCAGGCGTGACGATTGAGGATCCCGCCACGACGTACATCGATGAAGACGTGGTTGTCGGCGGCGACACCGTCATCCACCCTGGCGTGCACCTCGAAGGCAGGACGCAGATTGGCCAGGCCTGCGAGATTCATGCGGGCGTGCGCATTATCAATTCCGTCCTCGACGAACAGGTGACGGTGCAGAATTTCTGCGTCATCAATGGCGGGCGCCTGGGGAAAGGCGTCACCGTCGGCCCGTTCGTGCACATCCGCCCTGAGACAGAGCTCCGCGAATCGGTGCATATCGGGAATTTCGTCGAGCTGAAAAAGTCCATCGTGGGCAAGGGGACCAAGGCCGGACATCTGTCCTACCTCGGTGACGCGGTGATCGGCGAGAACGTCAACGTGGGCGCGGGCACGATCACCTGCAACTACGACGGGACGAAAAAGACCCAGACTGTCATTGACGACGGGGCATTCATCGGCAGCGACTCACAGCTGGTCGCCCCGGTGACTATCGGAAAGGGCGCCTATGTAGGCAGCGGCACGACAGTACGGGAGAATGTTCCTGCGGGAGCGCTGGCCATCAGCGGCGGAAAACAGCGGAACATCGAAGGCTGGGTTGCAACGAGGCTGGATAAGACAAGGCCAAAGAAGCCTTAGGAAATACATATGTGTGGAATCATCGGATATCTCGGGCCCAAAGAAGTGGTGCCGATCCTGCTCGGGGGGCTGCGGCGTCTCGAATACCGTGGCTATGACTCTGCCGGCGTCGCCGTCGTTCGAAATGGCCGGATCGAGCGCCGCCGGAGCGCCGGCAAACTGGTCAACCTCGAGCAAGCGATCGACAAACAGCCGCTGGAAGGCCTGTACGGCGTCGGCCATACACGCTGGGCGACGCACGGGCGCCCCACCGAAGAGAACGCTCATCCGCATCAGGACTGCACGGGGAATATCGTCGTCGTGCATAACGGCATTATCGAGAACTACCTCGACATCAAGCGGGAGATGCAAAGGCTTGGGCACAAGTTCGTCACTGAGACCGACTCCGAAGTCATTGCCCATCTCCTCGAACACGAAATGGCGACTGACGCGCAGGCCGGAGGCCGGCCCGGCCATCTCGAGGACGCCGCCAGGCGCGTGCTGCTCCAGATTCGCGGGCTGTTCGCGTTCGTGGCCATTTCGACCGATGACCCCGAAAAAATTGTCGGTGTGCGCAATGGCCCGCCGATCGTCGTTGGGCTCGGCGACGGGGAGTTCTTCGTCGCATCAGATACACCCGCGATCCTGAGCCACACACGCGACGTGGTGTTTCTCGGGGACGAGGAAATGGCGGTCATCACCCGCGGCGGCGTCGTGTTCACGAACTTTGCCGGCACGCCTGTCTCAAAGGCGACGCAGCGCGTGCTCTGGGATCCGGTGATGGCCGAGAAAGCCGGCTACCGCCATTTCATGCTCAAGGAAATTTTCGAACAGCCGCGGGCAGCCGAAGAAACGCTCCTTGGCCGCGTGTCGCTCGAAACCGGCCAGGTGTTTCTGGAAGAGATCGCCATCACCGAGGAAGATCTGCGTGGCATCACCAAGGTCGCGCTGATTGCCTGCGGCACGTCCTGGCACGCGGCGCTCGTAGGCAAGTTCCTGATCGAGCGGTTCGCCGGCCTGCCTGTTGAGGTCGACTACGGATCCGAATATCGCTACCGGGACTTCATCGTCGATCGTCACACGCTGATGGTGATCATCACCCAATCGGGTGAGACAGCCGATACGCTCGCCGCACTCCGCGAGGCGCGCAAGAAGGGCGCCCGCAGCCTCGCCATCTGCAACGTCGTCGGCAGCATGGCGACGCGGGAAGCGGACGGGACCATCTTCACCCACGCAGGCCCCGAAATCGGGGTGGCCTCCACCAAGGCCTTCACCTCCCAGCTTGTCGCGCTCAATCTGCTGGCCCTGTTCCTCGCGCAAATCAAGGACACCCTGGCGAAGCCGGCGGCCCGCGATCATATCAGCGCCCTTTTGCAGCTCCCTAAACAGCTGGAGCAGGTCCTGAAGCTGTCCGGGGAGATTGAAGATATTGCCGCCCGCTACTTCAACCGGAGCGATTTCCTGTACCTCGGGCGCGGCATCAACTACCCGATTGCCCTCGAAGGCGCGCTGAAATTGAAAGAAATTTCGTATATTCACGCGGAAGGTTACCCGGCCGGCGAGATGAAGCACGGTCCGATCGCGCTCATCGACAGCAATATGCCCGTCGTGACGATCGCACCAAATGATCACGTCTTCGACAAGATGCTTGGCAATATTCAAGAAGTGAAGGCTCGCGGCGGGTCTGTGATTGCCGTCACGACCGAAGGCCACGATACGCTGAAGAGCATTCTGGATCCCGCACAGGACGCGCTGATCTCCCTGCCGCGCGTCCCGGAAATGCTCTCTCCCATCGCGATGGTACTGCCGTTGCAGCTCCTGGCGTATCACATCGCGGTCCGGCGCGGCTGCGACGTCGATCAGCCGCGCAATCTCGCGAAGAGTGTCACGGTAGAATAGGCTGCGGGCTCGGCTTCAGGCTCCGGGCCGCCGCGCCGTCACACTGCCATTCTGGCCTGAAGCCCGAAGTCCGGAGTCCGAAGCCATTGGATCAGCTCGCCGCACTTAATCCGGAACAACGCGACGCGGTCCTTCACATCGATGGACCGCTCCTGATACTTGCCGGCGCGGGTTCGGGCAAGACCCGTGTCATCGCGCAACGGATCGCGTATCTCCTGACGGAGGGCTACGCGCAGCATGATGAGATCCTCGCCGTCACGTTTACGAACAAGGCCGCGGAAGAAATGCGGACCCGCATCGAGACGCTACTGGGCACATCGCTCGCCGGATCCTGGATTTCGACGTTCCATGCGCTCTGCGCCCGCCTGCTCCGCCGCGAAGCCACCGCCATCGGGTTGCCGCGCGATTTCGTCATCTATGACTCCTCGGATCAGGTGGCGCTTATCAAGCAGGTGCTCAAGGACCTGCAGATCGATGACAGCCTCGTTCAGCCGCGAATGGCGCTCTCGAAGATCAGCCACGCGAAGAACACCATGGCCGGGCCCGATTTCTTCAAGTCGGCGGGGTGGAGCCAGCGCGGAGAGCATCTCGCAAAGATCTACGAGAAATATATTCAGGGACTGAAAGACAACGGCGCGCTCGACTTCGACGATCTCCTGCTGAAGGCCGTCGAGTTGCTCGACGGGGTGCCGCACGTCAGGGACAGATACGCAGAGAAGTTTCGGTTCGTCATGGTCGACGAATACCAGGACACGAACCGGCCGCAATATCACTTGATTCGGCGGCTATCCGAGCGGCACCGGAACCTCGCCGTCGTCGGCGATCCGGATCAGTCGATTTATCGGTGGCGCGGAGCCGATCTACGCAATATCCTCGATTTCGAGCACGATTTTCCCGAAGCGAAGATCGTGAAGCTCGAGAGGAACTATCGGTCCACGCAGATCATCCTCGACGCGGCAACCGCGGTCATCAGTCAGAACCGCAACCGCAAGGAGAAGCGGCTCTGGACGGAGCGCAAAGGCGGGGACCTCATCAGGTACTTCCGCGGATCGGACGAACTCGACGAGGCCGACTTCATCACTCGGACCGCTCACGCGGGAATCACGTCCGCTCCGGACTGCATGGTCGCGGTGCTCTATCGCACGAACGCCCAGTCACGGGTCATCGAAGATGCGTTGATGCGCTCGGGTCTCTCCTACCGCGTCGTCGGCGGGGTGCGGTTTTATGAACGCAAGGAAATTAAGGATGCGCTTGCGTACCTGAAGCTTCTCCTGAATCCCCACGATGATGTGAGCTTGCGGCGCGTGATCAATGTGCCGACGCGCGGGATCGGCAGAGGCGTGATGGACTCGATCGATCATCTCTCAGCCGAGGAAGCGCCGCCCTTGCTGCTGGCGAGCGGAATCGCCGTTCCCGCGCCGAACTCCCTCTGGACGAAACTGACGCGCGCCATCGACGAACGGCTCGTTGCGCAGCGCGCGATGGTGTCGTTGCGGACCTTCCGCGATCTCATGCTGAACCTGTCAGAAGTCGCACGCAAAGAGCCGCTGTCCATCACCCTGGGGAAGGTCCTGGATCAGAGCGGATACCTGCAGGACCTGCGCGACGATAAGAGCGAGGACTCGCAGAGCAGAATCGAGAATTTGATGGAGCTCGTGTCCGCCTCGCGCGAGTACGAAGGCCGGGATCCGGAGGCGTCGCTGGGCGGCTTCACCGACAAGCTGTCGCTGCTGTCGGAAGTCGACGAAGGACAGGGCAGCGTCGAGGCGCGCATCTGGCTCATGACGCTGCACGCGGCGAAAGGGCTGGAGTTTCCGACAGTCATCATGGCCGGTCTCGAGGAAGGGGTGTTCCCGCACTCGCGCGCATTCGACGACGAGGACGAGATGGCCGAAGAACGTCGTCTCTGCTACGTGGGCATGACGCGCGCCCGCGCACAATTGGTGCTCACGGGCGCCGCGCGTCGGCGCGTCTTCGGAGAGTACCAATCAATGGAGCCGTCGCGTTTCATGGATGAAGTGCCGCCGCAGCTCGTCAAACGGATAGAGCCCGCGTTTCCGACGAGCACCTACCAGAGCTCGTTCGGCGGGGGCTTCACGCGTTCGAACTCGTACGGCCGGGGGTCGCCGCGGGAGGGTTCGTATCGAGGCGGACGCACGCGGGAAGAACCGGCCTACACACACGAGGACGAAGATCAGTCGACTCTGCTCGGTCTTCGACTTGGCGCGAAAGTGCGGCATCCGCAGTTTGGCGTCGGTACGATCCTCAGCGTCGAGGAGCTGGCAGACGACGTGAAGCTGGTGGTGCGGTTCAGTGTGGGATCGAAAACCCTTCGCGCCAAATACGCGAAGCTCGAAATGGTGTAGCGGGACTCTGGGCTGCGACCTGGTGAATTGGTGATTAGAGGTTGGGGATCAGACGGGACTCGCGTGACTCAACGAATCCCCAATCCCCAATCCCAAGGTTCTACGCTGGCTTCACCGACGTGATAATCCACTTGCCATTGCGATCGCCGCTGGCGCCTTTCACCACGGCCCGCGTGACGGTGACGACGAAGTTCTTCTGGCTGGTCGTGCCGTCGGGTCCACGAACGGTCGCCGCGACCGAGATGTCCTTCGACACGAGATTGCCATTCATGTCTTCGAGGGGCGGCGTGTCGCCATTGCCCGCCGTCAGGCTGAGCTCGGCAATCGGCCTCGCGTCGGCCAGCGCGGTTCTCGCACCGGACACCTTCTTGGCTTCCGCGCTCGTATCAGCCTGCCACTTCTCCCATTCGGCCTGAATCTGACCGTCCTTGCCGGTCAGCTTTCGACCGCTGCTCTGCGCCTTGAGCACGCGATCGATCGCTTCCGCGTTCGCGTCCTGGTAGGTCTTCTTCCTCTCGGTGAACGCCTTGTTCGCTGCCTCGGCTTCCGTCAGCGACTTCGAGAGGGCAATCACCTGTAAGGGTTCCGTCCGCACAGGGCTGACGGCCGTGACGTCGAAATCGGCCACCGTCCCGTCGCTCTTCGGATCGAAGTTGACGATCGCAAAATTCGCGAGCGTCTGGTTGTCGCGGAGCCCGGACGCGCGGAAAAACTGCCGCACGATATTTTCTTCCTGGGCGTTCGGGGAGGAGCAGGCGCTCAGAGCGGCGACCGCCATCATCATGAGCGCCAGTAGATACACGCTAGCCTTCGGCCGAAACATACCAGCCTCCTTTTGAGGTTCTGTCGTAGTGTCCGCCCTCAGGCGGATCCAGTTTCTTCGGAGCCGTTCTCGTCGTCTTTTTCGGCCAGCCGGGCCAGAGCTACCACGCGATCATCCGCGTCCATCTCGATGAGCCGCACACCCTGCGTTGCGCGTCCGATGGTCCGGATATCGCGCGCAACCGTCCTCAGGATCTTGCCTTGCTGCGTGATGAGCATAAACTCGTCCTCATCGTGCACCGAGGCCATTCCGACGACTCGGCCGTTCCGTTCGCTTGTTTGGATGTTAATAATACCCACACCGCCCCTGGACTGCACTCGATATTCGTCCAGCTCGGTCCGTTTGCCGTAGCCGTTCTCCGTGACGGTCAGGAGGGTGCTTCCAGGGCGAACGACCTCCATCGCCACGACCTGGTCCTGCTCCCGGAGGCTGATCCCCCTCACCCCATACGCTGTTCGTCCCATGGGTCTGACGTCGCTCTCCGGAAACCGGATGGCCAGGCCGTGCTTGGTGCCGATGAAAATTTCCCCAGTACCGTCTGTAATTTGCGCAGACATGAGGCGGTCCCCATCTTCGACGCCCATCGCGATGATGCCGCCGGCGCGCGGGTTGCTGAAGGCCGGCAGTTCGGTTTTCTTCACCACTCCGCGCTCGGTGCCCATGGCGATGAACTTGCCCTCCTCGAATTCCTTGACGGTCTGCAGCGCGGCGATCTTCTCGTCGGGCGCCATCGAGACCAGGTTCGCGATGGCCTTGCCCTTGCCGCCCGGA